>Ga0307928_10004889_pt1 | contig 10126 bp, 14 predicted proteins | sample AceLakmetagen232_FD_201815 | JGI IMG/M metagenome (GOLD analysis project Ga0307928, IMG submission 201815) | Saline water microbial communities from Ace Lake, Antarctica - #232 | ecosystem: Environmental > Aquatic > Non-marine Saline and Alkaline > Saline | place: Antarctica: Ace Lake...
ACGGTACGGGAAGTGGTACAGTTTCACAGACTTTCCGAGTATGTGGCCACAATCTCGATGACGTTGGGGATGCTGCCAGTGCGGCATTAATAAAAGCTACGTCAGCTTTAGGTAAGGCTTCAAGTGCCGATTCTCAGGCAACTATCGCCGCTGCCAATGCAGATTCAGCAACTAACTCGGCACAATCGGCATTAGGTAAGGCTTCAAGTGCCGATTCTCAGGCAACTATTGCTGCTGGGTACGCGGCTTCTGGAGCAACATCTGCTGCTGTAGCTGCGATTGCAAGTCCGGCAAGTGTGAGCTAAAACTTTTTGAAATCGAGAAATTGAAATGAAGAGAGATTAAAGGATATTAAAATGAAAGTTGCCCATTTTGCACAATTTACGCCGCACCGCTCTGGTATGTATGAAACAGTGCGTGATTTGATTTTCGCCGAACGCAGGCTCGGGATTGACGCTCAGTTTATAGACTGTCAGAGTGATGTTGTACTGAAACAGGATTATTCCCGTGTTGGTTTGTATGATGAGGGATTATCGAGCGTCAGTCCCGAATGGTCTTATACGGCAGATATTCTTGTGAGGCATTCGTTGGCACCTGAACCTGTTATGCGAATTGGTATTCCAGTTGTTATGTGTTTACATGGGAGGCCAGAGTTTTCTTATGTTTTGGAACATATTAAGAAATCTCCGGTTCTTTCGATAATGGCAAGCAATGAATTGAATCCGCAATATAGAGCTTTCGTTAGTTTTTGGAAAGAACACAAACTGGAATGGGATATTATTATACCCAACCAAAAAACGCATTACGTGCCAGCGGTTGTCGATTTAGATAAGTACAATCCATTGGGCAAGAAATTTAATTTCGGTGAATTCAGTGGCGAACCTAATATTGTTATAGCGGATATGTGGAGAGAAGATATTACTCCATTCAACACTATATTTGCGGCTGCTCAATTTATCGAATCTGTCTGTCCTTCTGCAAGACTGCATATCTTTGGTACGCCACCGCCTTCTGCTCCGTTTATTGCTAAGCTTATGAATAGGTTGCGTGATAAAAGAATTGTAGGTGTTGCTGATCAGTTAGTGTCAATTATGCCCAGTATATTTCGGGCGGCGGACATTGTAGTGACTCCACATAATATAGCGACACGAGTCATTAGAGAAGCATTAGCATCTGGTGTACCTATCGTTGCCGGTTCGGGTTGTCCTTATACTAAATATACTGCTGATGCGAGAGATGCTGAAGCTTTTGCTTCTCAAATAAATCGGTGTTGGACCGACCTGCAAAATGATACGAAAAAAGTAAAACAAGAAGCACGTAAAAATGCAGAGTTGAATTTTAATTACGAAAACACTGGAAGGGCAATGTTAGATATTTTTAACGAAATTCTATCAGAAGAAAAACATTCCTACAAAGAGCCTATTAAATGGAGTGGATGGACATTAGCACCCACAGACTGGATAATGCTCAGGGACTTAATACTCAAACGGGATATTAAAAAAGTTCTTGAGATAGGTGCGGGTGCTTCAACACAATTACTTGATAGGATGGGAATTGACATTGTATCTTATGAAACAAAGCAAACTGAAATTCAACGAATTTTGCGACTAACAGAACATGCAGACATTCGACTTTGGAATGGTCAGTATTTGCAAATTTCTGATGAGAATTTTGATTTAGCTTTAATTGATGGCCCTTTTGGTGGTGGGAATCGTGAGCCGTCTTACAAAGCTGTTGCTGAAAGTAAAGTATCTTTAGTTGCGTGTCACGATAGTAAGCGAAATGAAGATCGAATGTGGATCAAAAAGTATTTTGGTGATTGGAAAATAATCGCTGAAAATAACGAATCAATACAAGGCTTATTAATTCTTGAAAGGCCGAGCAAATGATATTCTACGGCACAGGAACCAGACGCATATTTTACCGGTCAGAGAATTTTGCTACCGGTCTAACCGTCACCGCTTATGTGTGGAATACAAGCTTGGTCAAGTCAGCACTTCAGACGTTCATTGAAATATCTGATGGTCTTTACTATCTTGATTATAGTTTCTCCGTTATCGGAGGCTATCCTATAATATTGTATGAAACTGCGGTTGCAAAAACCAATACTACTATAAGGATATTCCCAGCGATAACAAATGCTGGAACAGGCTCTACCGAATCGGTGTATAACGTAGTTGACGACGATGGGAATGCAATAGCGGGAGCAAGCGTAGTAGTTACCAGCGATATTGAAGGAACTGTTAAAGTGGCCGAGGGAACAACTGACGACTTTGGTAATGTAACGTTCTACCTTAACGCTGGCACATATTATATGTGGACGATAAAATCGGGTTACAGTTTTACTTGTCCTGATACAGAGGTGGTGTAATGAGTGATTGGACTACTACAGGAACAGAAACATCTGCTGAAGGCAATTACATTGACGATACGGACATTGACAATTGGACAGATGGAGCAACGTCAGCCGAGAAATTAGTTGTTATCCAACGAGCAGAACAGCTTATCGAGAAAATCACTAAAGATTATTTCTATGCAAAAGCATTCTCGGATTATTGGGATGGTAATGGAAAAGATAAGTTGTTCCTTGGATTGATTCCAAATATTCTCAGCGTAACTGAAATTTTGCTTTCTGGGATTGAATTGGATTCTACTTATTGGACATTCAATACAACTTCTGTTTATCTTGATCCGGAAGTTGCAATAGGCGATGACTATCCTGAATTGCTTTTGCGATTAGGTCATACTCAAAAACTGTTCCCAAAAGGAATGGGCAACATCAAGATTACCGGTACTTATGGTTGGGCATCTTGTCCACCAGCAATTAAGCGGGCAGCGATAATGCTTTGTCGTTATGAGAATGACGATACATTATACTCCGCTCATGATGGTAATTTGAAATCCGAGAAGCTGGGAGATTATGCATACACTGTGTCTGACAATGTGAGTGCTAAAGATTCTACTGGGATTGACGAAGTTGATAAGCTTCTTAGAAACTATATCCGTAAAAAACCAATATTGGGGTAGCATGAGTCTTCAAAGTTTATATAATTCAAAAGTAGATATACTCAGAATTACAAGCACTGCAGGAGCTATGGGTCAAACTGAGGTTGCAACTATTTTGCATCACAATCTGGCTTGTAGAATAAATTGGAAACGTGGCAGTGAAAAAATATTCTTTGCAAAGGATACTTACTTCCGCGATGCAAAATTGTATTGCAGCATAGTCGATATAACTAATAAAGATAGAGTGCAATACAATAATAAAGTTTATCAGATAGTTGATGTTAATGATATTGATGAACTTAACAGATTTTTAGTGTTAGATTTGAAATTGGTGGAATGAGCTTAAATGCGTCCTAAGCCGTTAAAAATAGATTCGTACGTAATAGTCGCGTATAGACAATAAAAGCTGTTACGGCAAGCGTCAGACGGCTTGTTTGCTATGTATAATCGTTATTCTAATAGCTAAAAGAGCATTGAATATAGAATGAGCAATATTATCGCAGAAGAAGATAGAATCGAAGCTCAGCGATTGCTCCGGGATGTTTTATTGATATTTAGTGATCTTACTGATATTGAGAAAAGATTGCAAATTACCAAAGACCAAAGTAAGAATCTTTATCAAAAGTTGGACAATATAATTGATGGCGAAAATCAAGGATAATTCAAAAGCTGTTCTTGCAGAAGCAAAGAGATTAGCTAAAGAGAAACTCACTCTTGCTGCTTTGAAAGTTGAAGGTACAGCAAAAGAATATTGTCCCCGACTTTCATCTCGTCCACCAAAGAATCCAAAAATACCAAGTACTGGTACAGCCCGACGTAGTATTATACATAAGGTTGCATTTGATGGAAAGTCTGCAAAAGTTGGTAGTAATATCGAATATTTTCCTTATCTTGAAATGGGTACAAAAAACATGGCTGCATTTGCTCCTTTACGCAGAGGTTTAGAAACTAATATGCCTTGGATTAAAAAACTATTTGGTGCAAAATGAACGATTTATTTAATGCTATCTACGCTCATTATTTGGATTCTACCCTTAAGGATTCATTGAGTGCTTTGCATAATACGCAAGCTCCCGAAGATGCTGTGTTTCCTTATAGTGTGTTCTCTTTGATTAGTGACGTACCTGATTGGACATTCACAGAAAATTTGGAGAACTGTCTAATTCAATTTAATCTATTCAGCAGTACAGTTGATTCGACAGAAATTTGTGCCTTATTTGAATTGTTGAAAACAGCATTTGATTTTTTAGATTTGAATATTGATAACTATGAGACAGTTTCTATGACCAGAGAGAATTCAATTTTGACTCGTATTGAAAATGTGTGGCAGTATAATGCCACTTATCGAATTTTAATTCAGAAAACATAAAGGAGATTAATCATGAGCAGTCCTTCCAAACGGACTCTGAGTCAGCGAGTGTCCGTAAAGAAATGGGCGGCTAAAAATCCAGATAAGAGGAAGGTTATCAGGAGAAGATATAAACTAAAGAAAGTTTATGGTTTAACTCCTGGGCAACATAAACAGATGTATGTTGCCCAGAATGGGTGTTGTGCTATCTGTGGTATTCCTATAGATTACAAAGATGTTCAAACAGACCATAATCACTTTACTGGTGAAGTACGGGGATTGTTATGTACTAATTGTAATTGGGGAATAGGTCACTTACGTGCTGATGAAAAAGGAACAACAAATTTTGTAAATACTATAAATTATTTAACTAAAATTGAAAGGATCTAATTATGTCAGACCCAAAAGCAGGTTATTTAGCAAGGGCTTATTTAGGAGTCGTTCAAATATCAGGAATTGGTAGTTGGACGTATGGGGGCGAGACCCGCAATATGGCCGACATTGACGAGTTTGGTGACACTGTCAATCAACTACCCTTACAAATGGTAGGGGGAGATATTACTCTCACAGGTTGTTATCTCATTGACACTGATGCCGGACAGATAGCATTGAAGACAGCTTTCGATGCAAAGACACCTATTACAAACCTTATGCTATACACAGATTATGCCAATGGGATTTATCAGTCTCTAAAATCCGGTTCGCATTGTATATGTACGAATGTCAATAATATTGGTACAGATAGCAAGGGTATTGGAACATTCTCAGCCACATTCCACGTTAACGGAGAAATGGAACAATCTGGCTCATCCATAGTCGTTGCCACCCTGGGCGATATTGACCCGGTCGGTGTTGGTGCTGGTAGCAGTACAGGCACACTTTGGGGTGAATTGCTCCATCGTGGCGGTGAAGCTGGTGACATTGATTGTTACTTTGAGTACGGAGAGACTACGTCTTATGGTAGCGATTGTAAGGTAACTGGTGCCCTGGAGACTACATTCGGCGATCCTGACAAGGACGTATTTGACGCTGATATTGTGACTTTTGATGATGACACGACTTATCATTATCGTGCAGTTGCAGAAGTGGTTATCGGTGGTGCTAAGGTTTACGGCGTCGATAAGACGATTGTAATCCCCGCATAACAAGAAATCGAAATCTTTGCCCCGCAGGGATTCCGGCTTCGGCCTTATATTCCTGTGGGGTATTTTGAAGAGCAAAGGAGATAAAAATGATTAATTTCAGTTCAAAAAATGATGGTACGTGGTGTTATTATAATGAAGACGACCACGATCAAGGTGGAGTGTGTTTACGGGAACTTTCAACTGATAGGTATGAGCAGATTGAAAGAATTACAGTTAAGACCAAGAAGGCATTCAAGCGTGGCATCGCTTATAACGATGTAAAAACCGATGAGAAACTTGCAAATAAACTCCGATGGGATTATTGCATTGTTGATTGGAAGAGTACCGGCCTTGACGGTGTAGAACTTGAATGTACCAAAGACAACAAAGTAAAGATGATGAAAGTAAATAGCTTTATTAAATTTGTTGCCGACGAAATAGAAAAACTTTCTGAAATGAATATTGAAATCGAGGAGGCTCGACTAAAAAACTCAGGGAATACGTCACCTTCACCCACAGAAATAAAGAAGGTTTAACAAAGTGTGATTTGTGTTTGTCTTTACTCTATCCGGAAGAAGGAGACAAAGAACCACCTTGCGAAGGATGTTATGTTGAGCTTTATATAGAGAATAAGAGAATATGGAAACTTTATACTTTATGCCAAAATCAAGTGCTCCGTGCTGGTATGGATGGAACTGTTGTGGGACTCGATCATAACGCAGTAATTGAAACATTGAAAATATATGGCGAAGGCCTCCAAATGTTTGAAGAAATTTTGTATTGCTGGTCTATTGCACAGGAGTTAAATAAATGAACTTTATGACTGCCGATGTTGAAATAAAAGTCGATGATAGTGGAGTACCCGCTCAGCTTAATCGGGTTAAGTCATCGGTAAGTAAAACAGTCGATAAGATTGGTGCTATTTTCAAACGTATGGGTGCCGCTTTCAAATCTGCTTTTGTTAAAATGGTACGTGTTGCTAAATGGGGAGCAGTTGCTATTGCAGGAGCTTTAACTTTAGCAACAAGAGCAGCTATGAAACAAGAGGATGCTATGTTTTTGTTGGATGCTGCTTTGAAAATCAGTGGTGATTATACGAAGGAGTTGTCGGAAAAATTCCGAGAATTTGCTTCCGAAGTTCAGCAGACAACTATATATGGCGATGAGTTTGTTTTGGCTTTAATGCAGCAACAGAAAAGTTTGGGTGTTACTGCCGACAAGCTTGAGGAAGCCTCTAAGATGGCAATTGGTTTGGCAACGGCTACTGGGAGAGGTGTAGATTCAATGTCTATGTATATTGCTTTGGCTATGCAAGGTGAATTTACTATGCTACGGAGATATATTCCTGCTTTACGTGCAACTACCGATGCGACCGAACAATTAAAGATCGTGCAAGAGTTTGCGGCTGCTGGTTTCAAACTTGCTGAGGAAAGAGCGAAGACAAGTTCAGGTGCTTTAAGACAAATGTGGAACGCTCTTGGCGATGTTGCCGAAGTGATTGGTAAAGCTCTTTTACCGGGACTGAAAGATACAGCTATAGCAATTAAGGAATGGGCAGAGAGAAATCAAAAAAGAATAAGTGAATGGGCGGATATTGTAGCTGCAAAAATTGGAATTGTTATTAACAAAGTTTGGGAGTTGGTCAAATTCTTAACTACAGATTTTAAGAAAGGTATGGTGGTTCTAAAAAACGAAACAGTTGCTGTTTTTATGGCTCTCATTGATTCTTTTTTGATATTAGGAGATGCTGCTGCATCTTCTTTTGTAAAAGCTTTTGGAGAAAGTTTAGGAAAATGGTTAGCTGAAATAGGTAAGCCAAAAGGAATTCTTGGTAAACTTAGTATGGCTGTGCCTACTATAACTATTTCTCGATTAGCTTTGATGAAAGCAGGAATTGATTTAGTGGAGTCCGCACGATTAGATAAACCAATAAATGCAGTCCAACGACTTGGTGATGCATGGGAGAAAGTTGGTGAAGAAATATCAAAAGCAAGTTCAGCCCCTCAATTAAAAACTTCTATTACTGTAGGAACTACGCCGGGAATATTTGGTGGTGGTAGTATTGGGGAAATTCTTGATAGACAACCCGAAGCTCCTCTTATAGAACCTACTGTTGATTATGAAGGTATGAAAGAATCTGCTCAAGAGCATACTGAGTGGTTGCGTAGTATGGATGATATGTCACTTGATGAAAAAATTTCTAACCTCGATACAATGATGGAGTTGAAACGAAGTTCCTGGACTGAAGAATCCGAAGCTTATGAAAAGTTAAACGATGAACGTAAAAGGTATGTCGGAGAGAATGTCAAAGGTTTTGTTGCTATGGGCAAAGCAATGAGAACATGGGCTGTTGATTCTATAAACTGGGGCAAGAAATTAGGTGATATTCTTACAAGCACTGTTAGTAATTTTGCCAATACTTTAGCCGATTCTCTTGTAGATGGTGCTGCTAACTGGAGAGATTTTGGTAAGTCAATTATTAAAATGTTAGTTGCCATGATAGTGAAGCTTACTATAGCCGCTGCTCTCATGGCCATTCTTAACCCGGGTGCTCCGGCTGCTGCAAGTGCCAGTGTTGGATCAATGTTAGCTAACGTAGGATCCAGTGCTACTATGTGGGGTAGTAAAGCAACTGGTGGCTATATAGAGAGAACAGGTATGTATCGGATACACCAAGGAGAGCAAGTACTAACAAAAACCCAGCAGACAGCAGATTCGGAGCCTTGGACAGTCAATATTAACAATCCTAACGTAGCTGGTTTATCTATTGACGCTGAGTTTGATACGAAAGAAAAGGTTATAGATATTGTGATTGAAGCTGCTGATACTGATGGGCCGTTCCGTGCGGCATTGGGTTTAGTATAGGAGAATAATTATGGCTGCATTTCCGGCACTATCAAGAATACCGGGTTCTTCAAGCTATACTGAAGAACTTAATAAAAATGCTGTAAAGGTTGGTTCTAAGGCAAGTGGTTTGCCTGTGCTTAATAAACTGGTTACTTTCGATGCAAAGACCTTCAAACATACTTTGAATCTCGTTTCACAAGCTGATAAAGAAAGTGTCATCACTCATTACAAAGCAACCTGTGATGTACCCTTTAATTGGGATAATGAACAGGAAGATGGCACTACCTATGAAGTTATTTATGGTGCTCCTCCCAAGTGTAAATTGGACAAAGTAAAAGAACGTTGGAAAATAACACTAATATTAATTCAATATAGTTAGGAGAAATAATTATGGGAAGTTTTGGAGCTACTTTTGAAAATACGTGTTTAGACCTTTTGTTTGCGGCCACTGTTTATATTGGCCTTAAGACAGCAGACCCTGGAGATGATAATGGTGGTGGAACAGAGCCTACAATACCTACTGGTGGATATGCTCGTATTGAATCAGTAGCTGCGGACTGGGAAGCTGCTGCTGCTGGAGCAATACAGAATGGTGAAATTCAAGAGTTTGTTGAATCAACGGCTGCGTGGTCAACGGCTGCAACACCTCTGACTCACTTTATTATCATGGACGCTGCCTCTGCTGGTAATTTATTGGCACATGGCACACTTACTACACCGAGAACAGTCAACGCGGCCGGTGTGCTTCTTCGGTTCCCTGTTGGAGAAATTGACGTAACCTTAGACTAATAGGATATAGAAATGGCAAGGCTATTTGATGATGCACAAACTGAATATTGTAGGGTACTATCCCCGGCTATCACGGCATATCCGTTTGCTTTTGCATGTTGGTTCAACTGGGATGATGACAGTGCAGGTGCCTCTTTAATACAGGTTTGTGATAAGGATGCTATAAATCATTATACAACATTGTTAGTTTCTTCAACTGGGCCGGGCTTATGGGCTTATAGCCATAGATATGCTGGAGCAGCCTCACACTGGGCTATAGCTTCTGCTGTCCCGAGTCAAGATACTTGGCATCATGGTGCCGGTATTTGGCTTGGGGTATCTGAAAGACATGCCTACTTGGACGGGGGGAATAAAGGCAGCAATACAGGTACGGTCAATGCCATGAGCCACCACGATACTACAGTTATTGGTGCTCTCCGAGATGCTACTCCCGGAGCTTACTTTTCAGGCAACATTGCAGAAGCAGCCATTTGGGATTTGTCCGACTGGGGTATTAATGATGCTGCTAAACTCGCAGCCTTTGAAGCAGCCCTTGTACTCATGGCTACTGGTGTGACTCCCGATAGTTTCCCAACTGGCCTTGTTGCTTACTGGCCTTTACGAGATGATGATAAAGATAAAGCTGGAGAGTTTGATTTAACCCCTATCAATACTCCAAGTTGGGATACTCACCCTTCGGTAATCCCGTATTGTGGTGGAAACATCGGTGCTCAATCTGTTGTGACTGCTGCCAACCTACAGTGGTACAAGGAATTATCTGGTTCAATATTGGCTCAAAGTGAATTAACCAATACCAATCTACAATGGTACAAAGAATTAGCTGGAATAATAGCTGCTACAAGTAGTGCCACTGCTATACTTCACAGTGGTTATACATATATGACACCTGCTATGAACGCAGCAATAGTTGACCCCCGCAGTGGTGGGGCATGGTTGTGGTTAGCAGAAATAAAGCTCCCTGGGTACTCAATTATACGTTTAGCTAAAAACCCAAAAGATATTGTCTATGATG
>Ga0307928_10004890_pt1 | contig 10123 bp, 12 predicted proteins | sample AceLakmetagen232_FD_201815 | JGI IMG/M metagenome (GOLD analysis project Ga0307928, IMG submission 201815) | Saline water microbial communities from Ace Lake, Antarctica - #232 | ecosystem: Environmental > Aquatic > Non-marine Saline and Alkaline > Saline | place: Antarctica: Ace Lake...
TTTATATCTTCAACTGAGTTAGCTACTGTTGAACCAACTTGTTTTCTAGCAATTCCTAACTTATCTATGCCCGACTGATAGCCTTGATCAAGTCCTTGCTGGATAGTTTGATATGAATTATCTAACGCACCTAACTGATCGGTTTGCTGACCTTGAAAGAATGGCAGCATCTCATTGAGTCTGTTGCTGTATTGATCATAGCCAGAATTGATGGTATTTCTTATCTGACTTTCTCTGTTCTTAACTTCATTTTGTGCGTTAACCATCTGATCCCACGTATCATATCCCAGTGATCTAGCGTAATCAGTCTGTTTACTTGGATTAGATAAATCCGGGGCAGACGAACCACCACCTCCGCCAGTAGAACCTCCACCACTGGAAGATCCACCCGTTGAAGTTTGATTAGCATTAAACTCAGCTATCCCCGCTGCATTACCTGGAGCTAACATTGACGTTCCAAGAACCTGACCTATGTTACCAGTGTTAACAGTCCCTGGATTAGACTGAACATAATTGTTTAAGGGAGTGTTGGTGTTCCAGTTAGTAGGCTGTTGCCCAATGCTATTAATACTTTCAGATATTCCAAACTCAGGTAGGTTTAATGCTCCTCCTAAATTACTTACTTGATTTCCAATCCATGACATATATTTCCTCTATTTTTAATTAATAAAAAACCACGGAAAAATCGTGGTAAATTAAATACTTTTTCTTCTCTAGTCCCCTTCGTGGAGAGATGAGATACTTTCAATATAGCAAACTAAATATTATTGAGCAAGCCTCTAATCTGAGTGCTAGATATATTTTTAGTTCTAGGTAAATAAACTACCTCACAAGGCAGATCGTCAAACTTCCCTTTCCAGTCATCGCCTATCACAAATACATCTATATCAAACTTCTTGATATCTTCTAGCTTTTGTTCCCATGACTCCTCTTTAACAATCCAATCAACATACTTAGTAGCCATCAGATTATCAGCTCTTTCTTGCCATTTCTGGTAGGCTTTCTTCCCCTTGATAGCATTAAACTCATCGGTAGATAAAGACACCAGTAGCAGGTCGCCTAACCTCTTTGATCTTCTCAGTAGATTGATGTGTCCCCAATGCAGACAGTCGAAGGTACCAGCCGTATATATTTTCTTCATATTCTTTGTTTCTTCATATTCTTTGATGGTCTTTATATTGGTTCTGAGTTTGTCTAAATATACTTAGAGTCTCCTCATCTTTTCTAACCTTAAAAGTCTCAGTATAGTAGTCTTCGTTATATCTACCCTCTGCTAGGTGTAGAGCTATTCTATCTTGAGTGCCAGCTACCATTAGCCCTCTCTTAGCAATTTCCCTAGACATCCTAACATCTTCACAGTTTTGACTAACCCAAGGTTTCTCATTCCACCCAAGCCCACCTCTAAATAAATCGGCAGGAATCACACAGTTACCACCCACTGTTGGATAGAATAAGTTTACCGTCATTCCATCTCTCATCAAGAGCTTTTCTTCTTTAGCCCAATCTTTTTTGAGTAATCTTTGTTTCCTATCTAATAAACCAAACTGCCCAAGTCCACCAAATGCTTCAAATACGTTTTCTACGTGTTCTTTCCATTTGGGTAAATAAAGAATGTCGTTATCTGATCTATGTAGGTACTTAGCCCTCTTGTCAGCCATTGACCAACCAATGTTAGCTGCAAAGCCTGGATAATAGTTTTTCTCAAGCATCACCACTCTAACCGGAAGTGTAGTTAAGTATTCCTTAGTACCATCTGTTGAATTATTATCAATAATAATAAGTTCATCACAGCTTTCCATAAGTGAATTAACGCACTTCTTTGTGTACTCAAGCCTATTATAAGTCACCAGGGTTGTGCTAATCATTTCTCTCCTCATATAACTGCTTGTCTTGATCTAGTACCTTGTAGTTTTCTTTATAAACCCGATCGGTGGCTGCCCCCGCACCGGGGTGAACGTGAGTAACTAACGATTCTTCACAATAGATGTATAAACCAAGTTTCTTTGCTTTTTCACTAAACTCTTGATCAACATAGAAATGTTTATATCCATCATGAAAATACTGTCTTAAAAAGATTCCGGAAGTTAAACCATGAGCAGCTATCCTGCCGCTCTGCATACCGTCGTTAAAGCAGAGTAACCCATCACCATCAGGAAATGCCCTATTATAATTATCAACCGCAATAGATAGCCAGTCCTTCTGCACTTCAACATCATCAGCTAGGTAAACCAGTAATCCATCAATCTTTGCTGCCATGCTCAGAATCTTATATACATAATCTTTATTATCTAGCAACATCACTCTAACCTCTATGGGTTGATACTTAGTATTTTCCAATATCTTATCAAGGCAGTTTTTCAACTTACCCTCTCTACCTGAAACAGATGGAATAAGAATACTTACTTTTTGCATATTCTTTTCTTAATCTCGGTAGTGCTGATACCATGAGTGTAGTTCAGGTAACAAATACCTATCCCTCTTTCGTCTAGCCAGTCCCAGTCCAAGCCAATCTGACTAAGATAATCTTTTCTAGCCCAGTCTGAACCAATCACTATCAGGTCAATATCATTGAGAATATCCTTGATACCTCCACTCTTTTGAGAGTTTGCTATTATATTGTCGGAAAAATACTCTAGTGCTTTCTCCCTTTCACCGTAGTTCATTACTGGCTTAAACCCCTTGTACTTCTCGATAAACTCATCTGTATTAAGACCTATTGTGAATAGCCCATCACCAGCTAAGTCGAGACACCTGTCAAATAGTTTAATGTGTCCGTAGTGCAATATCTCAAAAGTTCCAACCGTGATTACATTCATTGCCACCTTGTTAAGTGAGTAGCCTCTGTTTGCCAAGCTACCTTTTTACCAGTTGGGGTTTCCCAATCTCCAAACCTCCACTTCAAGTAACTTCTTATCCTACGAGGAATTGGATAACTAACACCATCGTGCTTTAATTTGCCTAGCTCATCAAGATACTTCATTGGCATCTCTATATAACCCTCCATGTTGTAGTTGATTGCGATATTGTCCTGCTGATAGTAGTAATAAATATCAAAGATAACCCCTGTCTTATCATGGATGTAGGCAGTCTGCATGGGATACTCTTTCCAGAACACAGATAATATCGGTGTAAATCCCTTTAGCTCCACTTTGGGTGGATTATCAAAGCTAGCTAATATCTCCACATCTATATCAGTATCGTGATCAATTAGTTTCTTATCCCGATACAATCCTAGTAAGTTGCCACTAGCAATCCAATACTTAAACTTTCTTAGTTGCCGGCATCCTTCTTGTTGTGTAAACAGTGCATCCTTGCCCTTTATGGGTTCTAGGGTAAAGTCCTGATGTTTTTCTATCCTAATATGCTCTTTTTGTGCCTGAGAAGGCTGTGAGTCGCTTGTTTCCGTCTTTTTATACACATCTATGGTACTAGCTATAAACTCTGCCCAGTCTCTTGTTATAACTTCAATATTCCTGCGCCTTTTTATGTCTTCATAGGCATTGTTGCCCATTTGCTTACATAAGATTGGATTATCAATTAGCTCTGTTAGATATTTCTCAAACTCACTGGCATCATTGTATAAATAACCAGTTTCGCCGTGTTTAATATCGTTCTCATAAGGAGCCATGTTTGGTGCAATGGTTGGTATTCTTAAAGCTGCATACTCATACATCTTCACTGACGACTTAAAATAATTAAATGCCACTGGTTTTAATGGGCAAATACCTATATCAGCATCCATGCAAGCAAGTCTGTAGGAATGACCGTCAACTGTTACCCAGGAGTGGGGTACAACCTTGTTTTTATGAATGTTTCTTATTATTCCCTTGAACGGCACACCTAGTATATACAGCTTAGCGTTGATGCTATTGTTTATCACTCTAGTTAGCTGATCTCTAACTTCCAGTAAGTCCGGATAATGAGATGAACCACCTGCCCACATCACTCTAATATCTTTTTTGGTATTGTCTGTTATGTCTGGATACAATGAAAAGTCTATTGAGTTAGGAATCACCACCACATTACTATTATATTTTCTAGCATAGTTTGACAACTCAAAGGTTGTGGTGATAACTGCCGTGCATTGCCTCATTATTGAGTAGAACTTCTGTAGCCTCTTGAGGTTTCCTTTAATATCTATGTTAACCCCGTCTTCCCACAGCTTAGTACCATCATCAAACACAACCTCCTCTGTACCATAAGACTTGTACATATCGCTAAGAGGGTCTGCATAATTAAAAGCATCGTCAATATCAAGGAAAACAGGCTTCTTCTTAACGATATCACCCATCAAGTCAAGTACTGTGTGTCCAGTATTATCTGATAGCCTGATAATGTAGGCATCTGCTTTTTCCAGCACCTGCTGCAATAATTCTTCGGGTAAATTAGGGTTTATGTACTTAACATCAAGTAGCCCGAGCTTCCTACTCCAGTTTGAAAATTGTCTTAATCTATACCAATCGCAACCATTTTGCTCTTTTGGTTGGAGTATAAGTACCTTATACATCTGGTGTCCATTTGTTTACACCCCACTCAGGAGCGTGTTTTATAAAGAAATTGGGGTCTTTGTAATAATTCTCACCATATACTTTAGTAAAGAATTGATCTACCACCTGAGGCATACTTGCAACCTTTTTCATTGAGCCTGACTTGTTGCCTTTTTTGAAAGTTTCAAAGTTACGAGCATCTTTAATATATTCTGAAAACTCATTGTTGTCAGAGTAAAAGCTCATCAGCTCCTCACGTCTTTTCTTATTGATTCGATCTGCTATTTTTCCTATTGTTTTATCAAAATCAGGAGTAGGCATATCCTGCCCTATCATTCCAAGTGTTTGTAAAAGCATCTGTGCCACCTGCCCAGGATATAGTTGTAATTAAACCAGAAATTGATATCTTCTTTATCTGCCAATCACCATCACTCGTTGCTGTTCCAATCTGTGCTGAACCTACATAGGTAGTATTTGCGTCTGCCGCGTCAATTAAGGTAGTAAAGTTTCCATCGGTAGTTACACCTCCGAATGGGTCAACAATCTGTACTCTCTTAGCTTCAATACTTGGTCTATGCTCACGTCTTGTGACTGCTTGATCAGTTCCCTTTTGCATAAAGTTGCTCCTGCTTATTTACTAATCCCTTAATCTGGCTATCAATCCTCATGTAGTTGTAAATCCTGCTCACCTTTTCACTGCCTGAATCACTAGCACCAATTTTGTAGCTTATCTCCCTTAGTTTAGCAGATAGCATATTCTTATTCTTTATACCCATGCCTTTAGCCATTTGCAGTATGCCTTTTAGCTCGGTATCACTATCACTGTTTGAAACATCTAACATCTGGCGTAACCCAATAAGTCTAATTGATTCATTAGTTAAAGAGTATCCATCGTCAATCTCATCTCTATGTGCTTTAGCAACGTTATCCACAGAGTTATCCACAGAACTATCTTTAGCTTCGCTCACTGAAATTGTAGCTGTATCAGTTTTAGTTGATACCGCCTGAGTAGGAGTTGCTGGTAAGGGTGTATCTATTTTTCCCATGTTCTAAAGGTGAGGGGCGGTTGCCCACCCCCCATTTTTCAGAACAAGTTTTAACTTGTACTTAATTGAGTGATTTTACCACTGCCCGCTTGGTTGCGAGACTCAAGTGTGTAGGATGATGTAATCACCGCCCTAGTACCTGAACCAATCTTAGCAGCATCCTCTTTGTGAGTAGGTACTAAGTACCCAACTTTCCAAAGATCTGTTTGCAAGACTGCAACTACACTAGTAGTCATATATCGGTGAGGATAAATCTTGATGCGACCGAAGTCGGAATCATAAACATCCACGCCTCTATATAATACTTTACCTTCTGCTTCTACGTTCTTCGTAGCACCACCAGTGAAAGCACTGATTGCACGTTTGTTGAACCCATTAGCATAGGCACGATCTGGCATACCGCCCTGATCCCAGATGGTTTGCAGAGTGTCGTTAAACATATCCTCCGTCAAATCTTCTGCACCAGTTCCGGTACCAGTTTCTACTGAAGTGGTTAGCCAAGCTAACACACCTTTTACTCTACGAGCCGTACCAGATGCACCACTGTTGCCAGTGCCAGTAACGAGGGCTTGCTCAATATCTCGAGCATGCTCCTTCATTTTCTTCGTCATCTGATAGGTGAACTCGTCTTCTAGTCCAGCAGTGTCAACTGCACGTTGGATGTCAGAGACTTCCACGAGAGTTTCGGCTGTTTGAACATAGTTACCAGTCCTTGAACGAGAGGCTACTCGAGAAAAAGTCCAGTCGTTGCCCTCAATAGTAGCATTGTCTGCTGCGGATGCGAGGCTATCTGTTTGCCATTCATGGTAAACACCTTGCACTTTAGCAGCTTTGCCAAAATGTGAGAGAAACAGAGTGTCCATAGGACTAATGTTACTAATAACATCAGTCAAATCTTCTCGATTACCAATCGCCTGAAAGGTGGTTTTGGCTGTCGATTGTGACATTTTATTGTTCCCTATTTATTAAATACTCTAGTCTTGAGTACTTTCTGCCAGTCTTCTGTAGAACCGCTTGTAACGGCTCTGTCAAAAGCTGCCTGGCTGTCATACTCGCCGCTAGTGGTAGTAGAAGTAGGTCTAAGGGCTGCAGATTCAGATTGTTCATGTAGTCGTTTAGACACATCAGATGTGGCGCGAGTCATTAGTGGTTCTAAATCTTTTTCAAGACTAGAAACAATTTCGCTCATCTTGACAACAGGTACGAATACTCTATTGCCAGATACAGGGTCAATCATATAGTTGACCGCCTCATACTGCCTAACCGCAATTTTCTCAAGTGATGGGTTCTCACCCAGCTTTTCCTCTACCAAACCAAGGTCTGATAGATGATCTTCTTGAGCCTTTTCATAAGCCAATTCAGATTTAATTGATCGAGCAAGGTTTTGCTCTCTCTGCTGAATACGCCTATCAAGTTCTTTTGGGTCTAATCCATTCTCCATGTCTTCCGGATTAACAACACTGCCACTGAATGATGTAAAGTCTTTTTTGGCTTCTCGTTCATCCTTTAGCCTTGAAGAAAGTTGACGTATGCGTCTTTCTGCTCTGTTTTCCTTTTTTTCTACTACCGTAGGTTCTTCAGCCTCTTGAGGCTCTGGTGAATCTTGCCCAGATTCTTCACTAACTTCATCATCCTGAGGTTGTACATCCTCATTCTGACTTTCATCAATGTTCTCGGTTGTCGATTCCGATGGTTGTGAATCAACCTCTTTTTCGACTTGTTGTGGTTCATCGACCATGATGCTCCTTTAATAATTACAGACCACTTCACAGATGGGTCGACCGCTCTGCCTGATTAACAGGGATAAACCTACTTTGGCTTATCTCTATCTACCAGGATTGGGGTACCATCTTTTTCTTCTCCAACCATTATCTTTTTATTACCTATGTTTATACTGTGTTCAAGTGGGCAGCTTCTACAAACTAACCACACACCTTTTTGCCTCCAAGTATGACTCTTGTATGCTTCCCTAGCCTTCTGCTTAATTTCCTCAAGCTCCTCCTCGCTAATACCAAATACCTGTTCAAAAGATTCTTCATTTTGATTCTCCATTGGTATCCTCTAAACCCTCTGCTACTTGCCTGGGTAAATCTCTAATAGCTTTTAGATGGGTTACTGCTATTTTATTTGCTAAGAAACTAAAGCCTATTTCTTCTACTGTTGCTGCCTCTGGTGTATCAGTTAGGTTGTTTAGTCTATCTATCAATGAATCAATTACTTTCTCAACCTCTAACCATCTAGGATCATTAGCAAGCAGTGCAATCTGTTGCTGTTCTAGGTCTTTCTCATCAACCTCTGGTTTAGGCTCTGACAACTTTTGAAAGGTTGCCATCGGCATTACTGCGTTTTCCATTATCTAACTCCCATCTGTCCTGGCATAGGTTGCTGTGGCATTGGTTGCTGTGGCATAGGCTGTTGTGGTTGTCCCTGGGGTGGTTGTCCACTTAACTCCTGAAACACCTGGGCTATATCGGGGTCTTGAAACTGAGTTTGTGCTAACTCTTGTCTTACAGACTCAAGATTCTGTCCTTCTTCATTCATCCCGGGGTCTTGTTCATTATCAACAATCATCTTCTCAGTATCAGCTAATCCGGCGGTATCAATAAATCTCTTAATCATTTCTGCTAACACCAGCTTCTTGTCTCCCATCTGGAACTCTCCAGTTTGTGCAATCTGCTCTGAGAAACCAGGTACTTTCATTAACATTTCAATAAGTCCCATAATGGTTTGATTCTCCATTACTTCATCTTTTTGCATTGTTGAGCTAGAGTTGATAAAGAATCTGTACTTAGTATCTTTAATATGTTTGGGGTTGACTGTGATCTTGCCAGCCTCACCTGAGTCAAACATATCTAACACATCTTCATTATATTCAGCAATCTTTTCTAGTTCTGCCTTACCAAATACGTGCATTTCAATAGGCTTCTCTTGCCTGTTAGCAATCACGTCAATCATCTTGTTGTAAATCTTCTCCAGACTAATCTCTAACATCTTCCTATCAAATCCTGTCTTTTGTGCCTGATCCATCTGTTGCATCTTTAGAGCCTGTGGAGTGTTGTGAGTTAGTGTGTAGCCGTTGGTAACATAAAGGTGATTAGGAGTATCAACAAATAAACATCTGCTATTCTCAGGACTGACAGTTTTAATATTGATTATTGTCTTTTGTGTTCTAGTTGCAGGAATGTATATTCTATATTTTGATCCATACTCTTTTTCATAGCGAGCTGAAATACCCTCAGTTATTTTTGCAAACTTGCCAAGACCGCGCGCAACCTCTGTAAAATCATCAGCTAATTGTTTACTAACAGTCGCATATTCAACAGATTGCCCACCAGAGTGTTTAACAGTATATCCATCAGTATCAATCAAACCTTGTAATATCTGCTCTCTAACATCAATGGAGTTGTAGATATACTCTTTCGGAATAAACTTGGTGTCAGCCTTGTGTCCATAAAGTCCCATGCTTTTTAATGTGTCTACAATCGACCCCCTAATTCTAAACTCATTATCTCTCCCGTTATTTTTAAGGTAAATCTCACTATCATCTGGTAATAATCTTTTGACTGCCTCTATAATATAAGACTTACTATTTGTGAAAGATATCCTATTTGGGCTTTCAGTAAATCCACCATCACCAAGCAATAACCCTAATAGGTATGGATGAATAGATACTTCTTGTTCAATAAACTCTACTGGCTCTGGTAGATCGATCTTGAAGTTATAAACTCTGCCACCACTCTTAGCCCCATAGCCAGGATGATATAAACCATAATCTATAATCTCTTTAAGAGTACGATCAAACTTCTTTCCATGATTATTGGTGTTGTAAACCGTCCACAAGTGATCAAGTGAGCAACTAGTCTTTGTTCCGTCATTAAAAAATATCTCATATGCACCAATTTCACCTTGCTCATGGATCTCTAGCACTGTTGCTGGCTGACCCTTATCATCTATCACATAGTCGTACTCTTTAATATCGCCCATGCTTACCCAGCCACCGGGGGTTAATACTGGCTCAGAGTATCTTTGACTCTTGCCCATGCCTGTGTCTACTGATGAAGATATAGATGTATCTGAGGTATTGGTAAGCGATAGCACTGCTCCCTTTAGGAAGCCGTAGGTGGATTGGAATGTGTTGAGTCCCGATGGGCTACGCTGCATTTCTTCAACTGCGTTCATTCTTCCGTTACGCATCACCCACTTAGCACCTGGCTCATTCTTAATTGTTCTGGCAACCACATTATCTAAATCAATTTTCAGTGGGGGGAATATACTCATCTTCACACCATCCATGTAAAGGTTGATTAAAGAGTTCTGAGCATAATGTAGTGTCTTGCCTCTCTCAAACTCACCTAAGCCGAAAAAGCGGTCAATCAGTGGGTAGGCGTGGCATACAACAATGGGTATCTCACCGTTTTTCTGTGGATTGGGGATATCTCGCAGAATACACTTAGCATCCTTTGAGAATGTCACCCATCTGTCACCCCCATACCTAGTAATTAGTTCTGTTAAGTCACTCTTGCTAGTATTGGTGTCTTGATCGTATTTATCCTCAGCATAACTAGTAAAATCAGTATCCATTGGTTTGCC
>Ga0307928_10004891_pt1 | contig 10122 bp, 17 predicted proteins | sample AceLakmetagen232_FD_201815 | JGI IMG/M metagenome (GOLD analysis project Ga0307928, IMG submission 201815) | Saline water microbial communities from Ace Lake, Antarctica - #232 | ecosystem: Environmental > Aquatic > Non-marine Saline and Alkaline > Saline | place: Antarctica: Ace Lake...
TAACTAACCTGGGCAAAACTTGGATATCGGGGTCTCCACAACTAATAAAGTGCACCACCCATGGGCGGAGCACGCGGCACCAGGTGGGGAAGGGCATCCGCCAGGATCTCGATGACTCGTCGAGGGGTGGTGCACTTTATTAGACGACTAATAAAGTACACCACCACTGGGCACGCGGGCTAGTCCCAGCCCAGCAGCGTGCGGAGGTCTGCCGGGACGCGGTGGCAAAGTTGATCCCGGTGAGTGACACCTCACCGGGATCATGAAACCTCAAAAATAAAAACCATTCGAAGATTATTTGTTGGTAAACTAACCTCGCTAACCGGGATGCCAATAGTCACGGCACATTTTTCTCACATGGAGCCGCCTTTCACCGTGACGTGTGCCACCAAGTATGGCGGTGGTTGCCGTCGTAGACTTAGGGCTGCGCTTAGGCTTGACCTTTTGCCTCGACGGGGGTGCGAAATAGATTGCCCTGTGGGACGGGAGAAAGGCATACACGGCCACAACCCTGAAGTGGTGGTCAGCTTGCCGTAAGGCCGGCTTGCTTGCTGTGGTTTCCATGTATGCCATTGCTGTAACCGTTGCTAATATTAGAATCCGTTGACGATCCTGTGAGTTACGTAGCCTTCGGGTCCGATCAAAACAAAAAGCGTGAATTCATCTTCACATGCGAAGTTTGTCGCCCATGCGTCGATCATTTTTGCGGCCTTGGCTTGTTCGGAGTCGAAGGAAGCGCCTCGCATGCTCAAAGAGGTGTTGCGAATCGCAATCTCTTTTGCTCCCTTTGCGCAAGCCTCTTCATGTTGATACAAACCCTTCTTCGAAAGAGCTTGCGAACATGCTGCGGCCTTCTTCTCATTTTCCTGCATGAGGGCGTCAGCGCGGAGTTTGGCGAGTTCAACTACGCTTGTTCTGAAGACTGTGCGAGCCATGTTCTTATTCCTCAGTTGTCCAACATTGGAATCCGTTTGGGAGGCGTTTGTATCCGCTACATTTCCTTGCCTGTTTCCTAACTTCCGCTTCTCCTACGGGGTCTGTGAAACGGAAGGGTCCAAGAGCATAAGGATCGCTTGGAAACTTAATATACCATGCTTTGGAAATGTTTTCGCTCATTCTGCCTTTTCCCTTTATCTTTGGTCTACTTATAAGATAGCACACTATGCCAAAAGGTCAAGTCCAAGGTACTGATTTTCTTGATTTTCCCATCGGGATGAAGAAGCGCCTTCGTTTAGGGTCTCGGTGAGTGCGATGGCAGTGGCGCACTTTATTAGACGACTAATAAAGTGCGCCACTCTGGGGCGAGACATCGGAGCAGATCCTCGGACATCGTTCCCTGATGGGTGTTCGTGGTCGAAGAAAAGCCTCCACTAGCAGATGCCAGCGGAGGCTTGGGGTGGACCTTTGTGTCAGAGGCTAACGTGGGACGGGCTGGGACGGTTCAACGCTTTAAGGATGGCCGGGACAATGATGTGATCGAGTACGATGGCCTTGGCTACTACCGGATTATCGTACTCGATCAGGTTCAGCTTGATTTCGATTTCTGTTGGCATGTTTTCCAGTCTGCCGATGGTTGAGGGGCATCCTGTTACTTTGATTCTCCGTGTTCCCGGTGCACAAGTTGCTTTCATTTCAAAATCTCCCAGCTTGACGGTTGGCATAAATGGACTTCGTTGCCAATTACGAGGCAGTCGCCTATACTCATGGAAGTGTGAAGGTTTCGCTCACCAATGATGCCGTTAGCTTCTCCGTTCGGACTCCACATTCTGCCTTGCATGGCTGAAAAGATATCTTCGGGATTTCTGCAAGCTACAGTGCCAAGCTGTATGTGTGTTGCCTGTAAGTTGTGGGGGTCTACGGTATTAGAATCAACCAAGTTGCCATGAAATCTTTTGCAATACCATATTTCCGTCTTTCCCGGTGACAGGATCAATCTTACATTGTCGGAAACGTACATGTTTTCTTGAATATCGCTGAGACCAGCGTATTGTCCCTTTGTCCGTTTTTCGTTAGCGTCGGATTTGAGGATTTTGAGAATGCCAAAGCATGCGTCTTTTGTGATGCTGTCGATAAGTTCGTAGACTATGCCGCTTGCGTCGAGGTCTGCCTTATAGCTGTCGTTGGCAAGGTGATCGTCTCCACGACGATGGCAGAGTACAGTAACTTCTCCATTGATTTCCGCGTCCACGAAAACAAGTCGTATTTTTCCTGTTTTATTGTCGCGGCCTCGTTCGGGGGCTAGATACACGTTTTGTTTGAATTTGATTATGTGAATCATGTTTGTCTCCCTTAGTCTATCCATAATAGAGCATGTCAAGATGATTAAGTCAAGCCGGAGCTATGGAAATGTTGAGATTCTTTTGCTACTTAGATGAACCTGACGAACGCCGGAGGGCTAGAGGGGTGGTGTACTTTATTAGTCGTCTAATAAAGTGCACCACCCATGATGGACTCGTGTCAGGATCTGGGACCAAGTGGGCATCGAGGTCTTCCTCTACCGAATGTACCAAGACCTGGACCTGGGTGCCCAGAGGCGACGCAGTTGTTTTTGGGGGTGGCGCACTTTATTAGTCGTCTAATAAAGTGCGCCACCCTAGTAGAGCCTGATAGTCTCCGGGTGGCATCCATCCGTGTTTTCGCTGCTAGAAAGTTGGGGTGAAATCGGTAAGACGTGAAACGGCCCCACTACATTATCGCAGTGAGGCCGTTTTAACGGGGTTGTGAGCGTGGCTACGGGTTCTTTTGGGGACTGATATGGCTGGTGTTCCTGTGAGCGCCTGAGAACGGGATTTGCCTTACCCTGTCGCTGTGTGGCGTGTTTGTCCTGCGTCCACTTGGTGCTCGGCAAGGTTCGCTTTGCCCTGCCCCACAACGGGGACAGCGGTGTTCTTTGACTGCGATGTCAAATCCCAAAGACATTTTACACTTCCCTTATTGACGGGATGCTGTTTTTATCGGGAAAGGTCTTGAAGTTTTCCTTTTCCCATACTCTGAGCGCGTCACGGGCCTTCTCATAAGCCTTTACCAGCTTGGCAACCTCTTGGCATGCGTTCCCAGCCAAGACAGCTTCACGGGCCGCTATGCGCTCTTTTGCTCCTTCATTGTAACAAGTACACAATCCTGCGCCATCGTTGTGTGAAATGAATTCTTCCATTTCGAAATAGTAATTGTAGGAAAAGAGAAAATCGCGATGTTTACCCTTGGCGTCGATGGTAACAATTCGCCACATGCCATGCTTGCACAACATACGGGCCTGTACCTTGGAGAGTTCGGGGTGACGCTGAAGCTGGTTATCGAGATGCTTCGTGATCTTCTTGTCGTTCCAGTTTCCGAGAAAAGCGAGGATGAGAAGATACTGCCTCACGCTTTCATGGTCAAACGCATTTTCTGTTTCGACGATTTTTCGGATTGATGATGCTGTCATGGTCTTATCTCCCTTTGGTCTGTGTCTACTAATAAGGTAGCACGTTCTTGAACAATTACAAGTTGTCATGTGCGCGTATACGGTGGGAGATGGAGAAGGCCGTGTTCGAGTCCGTTGGGGGTGGTGCACTTTATTAGTCGTCTAATAAAGTGCACCACTACTTTCCGCGATCCGGCGACGCCTTTCCCCGTTGTGGGCGCTATGTGCGGGTGCGTATTCAGTGGGTATAAAAAGGAAGTCCCTGCCAAGGGACGGGCAGGGACTTCGGGGGAGGTAGGGGACCAGCCTACCCTGCGTAAGCTGTGACGGACTTGGCGTCTTGTTTCAGCGTGTTCATGGGGCTGTCGGACAGTGCGCCGATGGCCCTGTATGCTTCGGCCAGCGAGGCATCCAGTTCGGCAGTTCCGAGGTCTCGCACCCAGCCGAGGATCATACGACTGTCCATGCTGATAGCCGTAAAATTACCCTTCTGCAAACTGAACGTCTTCCAATGAGCCAAGCCGAGTTTTGCATGTACGGCGTTTTCGATGGCATCCCGCATAATCGTATCGACACGGCTTTTCTTTCCGGTCCATTTGGGCGCTTGCGAGTAGGAACGACGAATGATGTAAAACGGAAGCATGATGCTTTTTGCGGTCATACGTCCGTTGCTGTCGAGCGTCGGAACCTTGTGGCCGGTATCGTCGGGGGCGGTCAGGAGATGGACCTTGGCGTTGCCGCTTTTAGCGTAACAAACGCGCTGGCCGTGGCGCTGTCCTGCGGTTGTGGGATCTGTTCCCTGTTTGCGGTCGAGAACGGTCTGCCGGCTGTTGGCAAACAATTCGTCTACATCGGAGGTTTTGCTGGTTTCGACCTTGGCACGGTACGCTTCCCAGCTTTCGAATCCACTGCTTTGTTCGAATCCCCTGCTTTTCAGGAAGTTGGGATTGCTGGCGATGTACGCGACAACATCGAGAATGTCGAGGCTTTCCACACCTGCGATGATGCGAGCAACGTAGCGGTCGTAGCGGGGGAGGCTGAGGAACCAAATGTCGGAGATGCCGGGAGTGATACATCCCTTTTCCCCTGCGGCCCCGCTAACGTGATTGCGGACAAAGGCAAAACGGCCCCTGTGCGCGGAGTTCACTTCATCCAGCACAATGTCGATCTGATCGGGGATGTTGACTTCCACTTTTTCGCCGTCGTAGTCGAGGGTTCTGATTCTCATGGTCTGTCCCTTTCTTTCTGTCCCTTGGGTCAATGTCCAACTTACTACTTATAATAGAGCGCTTGAACCGAGAATGTCAAGCCTTAAGCATGTTTTTATTCAGACTTTCTTTGGTCGTGTTGTGGGGCTTCCGTCTCGTGGTGTGCTCGTGTGTTGTGGGGGTGGTGCACTTTATTAGACGACTAATAAAGTGCACCACCCCGTCGATGTCTGGGGCTTCCTGGTGGTCTGGGGTTCGTGGATCAGTTCCAGAATGCACTATCAGTAAGGTTCAAAATTCCCAAGTCTTTGGCTATGTTGTGGACGACTTCCTTTGGTGTATCAATGGGTAAGATGCAAAGAACCCTGCCCCCGTCTTCTGTGCCGTTGTCTTCGATCATGCTCATAGCGTTGTCACTGAGGTCTGAGCCATCGCCGGGTGGCCACGCTCTGCATTTGCTGGGGTAGAGAAAAGCGCTGTCCGGCCCTTCGATATGCTTTCTTCCACATTTATCACATTTAATAATTTCGATGTACTTTGTCATGTCTTTGTCCTTAATTCAGAGAGTGGTGTTGATGATGCCGCAATTCCTCTATGTCGAGTGTGGTAAGAATGTCTTCCCGAAGCATGTGAGCCTCTTCGCTCTCGTCTTCAATCAGCCGTCGCAGCAGACAGATCATTCCTTTGGGATCAACCGAACACTTGAGGATGCTACAGAGGGGCTTACCACCAACATCACGGGTTCCCCAATCGAAGGTTCCAGTAACGGCCTCAAGATGGCTGTCTATGCCTTGATTGACCATTCGACGCATAAGTTCAGCGTCTTCTGCCACCAGTTCCATAGGGTAGTTGTGACTCCCTAAAGATTGTGTAACAATGTCATCTGCTACTGTGCCGAAGTGGACCGTAATCATGACATTACCTTCCTTGCTTTGAGTACCTTCAGCTTGGCGAGCATTGACGGATGCCAAATGCGGCGAGCGTTCGGCAGATGCGGAAACGTTACCGGAACAGGGTTTAACGAAAAGACGTGTCCGATTTCCTGCATTTTGTCGTCAAAGAAATAGGTCATGAGGTAGTTGGTCCACCCACGAAAACCGTTTGCGTTTTGGTATCCATAGTGTCTATCCGTATAGACCATGTTACCAACAAACGTAGCTGCGTTACGAAGTTCTTGCAAAGTCATTGGTTACACCTGCGCTCTTGTGCGTGTGTGTGCGGACTTATTCAGTGCAAGAGCCTTGTGACACCTTGATACCGCTCTTGCGTGTCTTCCTGTATCCACAGTGTTCCAAAAGCGGTCTTTACAGTTCCCGCCTTTTCTCGTTTTGCCATTGGAACAGAAACACTTATGATAGGTAGTCTTCCTTATGATTTTGCCACAGGTCGCACAACGAATGTCTTCTCCGACGTTGGCCTTGGTACACTCAACATAGCGATCAACCATCACGCCAACGCGGGCACTTCTTAAGGAGTTTCTCAAAGCGATTGCTTCGTCATCACAGTCTTGGATTTCATCGTCGGATAAGCCTTCAAACCAATCGCTGAGGGCTTCGCCTTCTGAATCTCCGCTGAATCCCGTGTCTGTCATTGGTCTGTCCCTTTATTCTAGTCTTTCATAAACTAGCACATCGTTCGAAAATATCAAGCCAGAACCTCAAAATTTCCTGAAATTGTTTTCCCATGAGCACGGGCATTCAGTGGGGAAGCCAAGGAGGATCTGGAATTCTGGGACGCTCGTGAATCATGGGGGTGGTGCACTTTATTAGTCGTCTAATAAAGTGCACCACCCTAGCGGAACCTGGTTACATCCGGGTTGAGCGCCCTGCGTGGGTTTAGGTGAGGTCAGTTTCCGTAACAGTATCCATTTACGACACGGAAGGGGATTTTCACATGATCCAAAACGCAAAGCCAATCTGCCATGCATTCCCATCGACCTCCACCGCCGACGCTAACGCTGTACCCGGTCCATACGCTGGGGTCTCGCACTTCTGGAGGTACCCAAGTATATTCATGTCCGGTACTGCCGATAACCCATTTCTTGGCATCGTCTTCTGGGCCGTAGTCCATGTCACGCTCATAGCCCCAGCCCCAAACGATTTCCTCAGGTGATCGCCAGTTATAGGAAAGCTCGTAGATGGGATCGAAAGCCTCGACGTGAGATAAAAGGCAAACAACACGGTCGTAAACGTTGAATGCTTGCAAAAGGCGATTGACGTACATACTGTCAGGGAAGTAGTTACGGAACATTTCTTCGACGTGAACAAGAAATAAAACAGAAGGATGTTTCATTTTATCCTCGTCTACCGTTGCAAACTACCTTTTTTGCACCTATACCTTGTGGCTGGTGCAAACGGCCTTCCCATCGTACATCCTGTCCGCAGTGTTCTTACCGCAGACAACGCACAGCGCACTCCCTTTGCGAACGGCTTTGCGAAGGGTCATTACGGCTTTGTCTTTGGTCCTGCTTCTCGACTTCGATGTGTGTCTGGTTCGCATTCCATTGTCTCCTGCTTGTGTTTTCTACTTTCCGTCTTCTGCTTTCTACTTTCAAAATAGCACTTGCTGCTGATAAATCAAGCCAGAACTTCAGTTTTTACTGAAATTGTTTTCCCATGAGCGCGGGCATTCAGTGGGGAAGCCAAGGAGGATCTGGGATTCTGGGACGCTCGTGAATCATGGGGGGTGGTGCACTTTATTAGTCGTCTAATAAAGTGCACCACCCTAGCGGAACCTGATTGCATCCGGGTAGCTGCCCTTCGTGGGTTTAGGTGGGTTCAGTTTCCCGGCTCAAGCAGAGGGGCAATCCATTTATCGAAGAAGGCTTGCGAAGGTTTACACCAAATGACTCTATTTTCTTTGGTGAATCCTGGTTCCGGAATGATTTCGCCTGTCTTGATATAATGTGATATGTCCCCCCATAAAAACAAGCCCCAAAGGGTGATCTTCATTGGATCTTCGTTCGGGTTAAATTGCTTGGCTCTGCGAGCAAACTCGCCTGCAATACAACTCTTGGAAGGATAGGACATTAGATCTCTCCTTTTATTCTAGTCTTTCATAAACTAGCACATCGTTCGAAAATGTCAAGCCAGAACCTCAGTTTTTCCTGAAATTGCTTTCCCATGGGCGCGTGCATTCAGTGGGTATTGCTTGGACCCTGATCCACCGTGCGCGTTTGCGGGATGTCTTCGACCTCGTCAATGGTGACAAAGGGGTGATCTGCTTCTTCTTTGTACCCGCATTCTTTGATCAAGGGAATGTCGTTGAAGGTCAGGCCGAAGTCGGAGATGTTGAAAAACTCACCGCCTTCTGGTTCGGGCAGGGCTTCGAAGTCCCCATCTTTCATGTCCACGAAAAATCTGCTTTTGAATCCCGAAGCATCGCAGTATTGAAGGTGTACTCTTTTCATCTGCACAACCCTTTTTGTTTCATCTGCTTTATGGTGTGGAGTGTTCCTCTGCCATTGCTCCAACGGATAAGGTGTAGACACTTCTCTGTGAACGGCTGACGCCCGTAGTTCCAACTGATGTAACGTATGCGCATTGTTATTTTATCACCATTCCATTCATTAATAGTTCTCATTTCTATACGATGGTAAGACTGCCGATGGACACGGGTTTGAATCTGGGGCAGTCGAGATTGTTGGGATGGTGTCGCGTATCCATATCTTCAGTACATCCCTGACAACGACCGAAAAGCTGATTTAGGCAAATATTCTTCAGAAGTGAAGGCTTTTTACAGGTCGTGGTCTTCATGTCCCTGTCTCCTGTTACTGCTATCAAAATAGCACCTCAAAGCCGATAAGTCAAGCAGGAAGTTCAAATTATCCTGAAAATGCTTCTACACGGGCGCAGGCATTCAGTGGACATTGCAAAGGTAACGAGGATCTGGGATTCTGGGACGCTCGTGGAATCATGGGGGTGGTGCACTTTATTAGTCGTCTAATAAAGTGCACCACTCTGGCGGGACCTGGTTTCATCCGGGTGGCGGACTTGTTGGTTTGGACGGACCTCGTGGGAAGACAATCAGAAGGGACGGTAAGTAAGAACTCAAACGCGGTCACTGGAGACGGATTGCGTTAGTAGGTGGAGTCTAACGCGGGTTGACGCTGGTGGAAGTCGGTGGGCAATGGTCTTGGCCATCGGAAGCCATTTTTTCGGGATGGTAGATGATAGCATACAGAACCCAAGGGATAGAAACAATCTCGAACATAGGGTATTTTTCCATCTGATTGCGTACACGCTCGAACCAAAAGTCGAAGCGATCCGGCGTCGTCTTGTGTTGTATTTTGCAGAACTCTTGTCGGAGGACACAGTACTCAATGTGTACTTGATTGTTCAAGCTCCTACACTCGACATAGGATTCATACAGGTACACGAGGAACATGAAATCTCGATGCTCCAGCGCCAGTTCGAAACGACGGCGCATACTACCATTCAAGTTGTCTACGGCCCACAGCATGTAGTCACCCGGTACAAGGCTGATTTTCATGCCTTTGTGTTTGCCAAAGGGGATGATGAAATTTGGTTCGTAATGGACTTCTTTTTGTATCCATTTTTGCCACTTGCCACAGTTGCCGCAGTACAATCCTAAGTGATTTCCGCTTTCACTCTTGAGGAATTTTTTGCAACCACACAAGCACTTAAGATCTTCATAAGGCTCGCCTTGAATGTCAATCAACAATTCACCGATGTTTTGAGCATCTTCTTCTTCACTGAGGGCGTAAGCACAGATAGCACGAATGTTAACGCCGTTGTCTTTAATGCCTCGGAAGTCTCCACACGCAGCGGTGTCTTGGCTATTGAGACACCAGTTTTGGCCACAGCCGGGTTCGTCGCGCATTAAAGGGCACATTGCATGTAAGGGTTTCCAGCCATCGCCGTAGGATTCAACTGGTACTAAACAAGGTCTCTTCATTGCTCATGCTCCTTTGGTCTATTATCAAGGTAGCACATCGAAGAACAAAAGCAAGTATAAGTTTCATTTTTTCACAAGCTCGCGTATATGCGTAGGCATTCAGTGGATGTAGAGGACGACGAGCTATACGACGATTAGCTACTCGATGACGGATGACCAGGACGACGTCATCTATCTGCTCGTCGATGGGGGTGGTGCACTTTATTAGTCGTCTAATAAAGTGCACCACCCCACGAGTTACCTGGCGGAGGATCTGGACCGTGGTGTGGGTCCGGGTTCGTCTGGGGTGGGAAAAGGAAAAGCCCCGCAAGTAGAGTGCGAGGCTTTTCCATGTTTGGCTTATGCCGTGATCAGGTGAAGAGTTGGGGTGCTTCTTCCTCTACTTCGGCCAATCTGCGAGTCGGTGAGTTGGCCAAGATGCGAGTCAGTTTGGAAAGACTCTCGTCAATCTCTTTGATGTCTTCAAGCTTCTCAGAGAGCAATTCTTGAAGACCCACGATTTCGATGCAGAGCTTGGCTCGTTCGATGGTTTCGGGAGTCTGTTCGTTCCACCAACTGACGCTCTCAACGTTGACGACCGAAACCGACTGGATT
>Ga0307928_10004892_pt1 | contig 10120 bp, 10 predicted proteins | sample AceLakmetagen232_FD_201815 | JGI IMG/M metagenome (GOLD analysis project Ga0307928, IMG submission 201815) | Saline water microbial communities from Ace Lake, Antarctica - #232 | ecosystem: Environmental > Aquatic > Non-marine Saline and Alkaline > Saline | place: Antarctica: Ace Lake...
TATCATCATTATCATTTTTCTTAAATTCTGGTCTTACTTCAATAGCGCCTTTGTCTAAAAGAATTTTCCTTAACTTAATAAAATTTTCTATCTTCTTATCTATTATAACACTAACGAATTTATTAGTAGGATCAAAATCCTGAAAATCATTAATATCTATTTTAATATAAGTAGGTGCTTTATTATATTCTATAAACTCCCAAGATTTATTTCCACTTGTATCAAGAACTATAAAACCCTTCTTTTGTCCTGTTTCTCCAAAATTCAATTGAATTGGAGAGCCAGGATAAATAATATTACCTTGAACTTGATGCCTATGAAAATGACCCGTAAATACTAGATCAAAATCAGAAAAAAACGCTTTACCAAAAGCATGCTTCTCTGTTGCATGATATGAGTTATCAAAACTAAAATCAGCTATTGGAAGGTGAGTAAATAATATTCCGTTAAATTTATTATATGGTATAAGCTCTTCTTTTTTTGTATATGGCAAAAAGAAATAATTGTTAAACTTATCTTCAATACCTTCTTTTATTACTGTTCCAATAGTCATAAAAGTTTCTACTATACTATCATTATTAACATTATAAATATCATGATTTCCAAGAATAAAAGTTAATTTTATTCCAGAGTTTTTTATTTGATAAAGCTTCATAAATAGTGGAACAAATGCTTCGTTTTTTATACTAGAAGATTTATCAAAGATATCTCCAAGAATAAACATATCTTTAATCTCATTATCAATACAATAAGTTAATAAATAATCTAAATAATTTAAAATTATATTAGTTGTTATACCTTTTTTGACATGCCAGTCGCCAGTAATTAAAATTTTACTCATTATCAATATCCAAATCATTTGTAAGTTTATCTGATATAAACTCCATACTACTTTTATTAACAGCTTTTTTTATAATATTATTAAAATTTCTAATTCTTTTATAGACATCCATTGAATATTTTAAATCCTCCATACTATTTAACATTTCTAAAATAGCTTCTGCATATAATTGAATTTCTTTTTGAGCATGAGCATCTGCTCTTAAATCAATAAAGTGAAGTAAATTTCTTAAATTAACCGTCCAGTAAAATTCAGTATATTGACCAACAGGCATTACAATTCTAGCTTGTTCTCTAACAATTTCATCTTCTAAAAAAGTTTCATATCTATTTTCTGCTCCCATATAAGTATCTAATAGATCTACTTTAAATTCTTTATTGTCATGCCTATCGAATTCTCCAAAACTTCCTTGAATATTTTCTGTATCTTGTTTTCTAAATTCTTCTGGAACATAGCATTCCCATTCAAATTTTTTATACCTTGCTGATGCTTCATTAAAGCTACTAGTTCTATGTCTAAACCATTGTCTTGCTACAAAAATAGGACACTTAACATGAAATTCAAATACAACTTTTTCAAACGGAGACCAATGCTGATTCATCATCAAATAGTTAATCAATCCTTGATCTCTCTTTGTATTACCTGAACTTCCACTTCCAGTGGAAACTCTAGCTGCTTGAAGAACTCGTTCATCATTTCCCATTTTATCTACAAATCTTACAAAACCTTTATCTAAAACTTTTACTTTAATAGTCTTACTTTCTATCATTTTTTCTCCTATTATTTTTCTAAATAATACTATAAATGTTTATTTTTGTCAATATGAATTGCACCTATAGGAAGTATGTCAAAAAGCTTGTACTCAGTAATTAATTCTAAATTTATTTTATTTCTTTTTTTTATGCAATCATTTTTATAAAGAGGTCTTAAATTCTTTAAAGACCAACAGTTAAAAAGTTCATCATTCATATTGCTATATTTATACATTGATTTAGGAATTATATGATCTATCCACCAATAAGATCCATAGTTTTCCCAAGTCATATTATTATCAAAAAGAAACTCAATATGATGGCGCAATTCATATAAATTGCACTTAACTATTTTTTCCCAAGCAGCACCATTTCTATTATTTTTTATTGCTCTATAGATAGAATTAGACACATTTCTATCAAATATTTTTCTTTCTTTACTATGAGTATCTTTTTTTATACTTCTACATTTTTTGCAAATAGATTTGCGTCCATATTTTCCTAGTTTATCTATGTGAAAATTAGATAATTCTAACACATGCTGACACTTCGTACATTTTTTCATAACTTTATCTTACCAAATTAGACAAAAAGTAGTCAATCCAATTTACAATTTCTTTTATCATATAATATTTATTAAAGATAATAGTATAAATAAAAAGGAGGAATAAAAATATGGCTTTAGCTTTAAGCTCAACAAAATCAAGTACTTATGAACCATTAAGAAAAAATAGATGGGTTATGCAATTTACTGATGTTCCTAATGCAACGGGAGATGCAGAAGATCTAGCTTTTGCTGCACACACAGCAAATAGACCAAGTCTTGCATATACATCAATTGAAACTGCAAGATTAAATGAAAGGTTTTATGTTGCAGGAAAACCAACATGGACAGAAATTTCAATGTCTTTCTATGACTTTATATCAACTACAGCAGGACAGTCAGTTTCAGATATACTATGGGAATGGTCAAAATCAGTTTATGATCCGGTTACTGGTGCTATGGGTTTTAAGAGTACTTATTCAACATCAGGAACATTGGCAATGTTAGATCCTAGCGGTGGAGTTGTTCAAGTTTGGAATTTATTCAAAATTTGGCCAATGAGTGTAACTTGGGGAGATTTATCAGCAGATGATGATGGTATAGCAGAAGTAGCTGCAGTATTCAGATATGACTATGCAGTAAAAGGTATAGATACAGCTTCAACTACTTAATGTAGTTATCTACATACTGTAAAGATACTATTAACACCATTGTCAATGGTTTAATATATATCGCTAGGCTGCTCCGAAAGGAGCAAGCCTTTTTTTTGCATAAAAAAAGTCATTTGGCAGGGGGATACCAAATGACTAATATAAAACGTACTTAATACAGGAACAAACCTATCCTATATTAACTTTAATTGTTTCTTTTTCTTTTGCTGGAATTTCAATAGATAAAAGACCATCTTTAAAAGTTGCCTTAGTACTCTTTCTATCATATTTAGCTACAGGAACAACAAATCTATTTGTTGCTTTTCTATCAGCAATTCCTCTGTGCAAAAATTTAACTTTATCGTGTAAATCTTTTTTTGTTGGTTTGGTTGTTAGCAACATATAATTATCTTCGAAAGATATCTCTATATTACTCATTTTGTAGCCAGCAAGTGCTACTGTGATATGCATGTTTTTGTTTTCATCTATATAAACATTAGATGGCGGAAAAGTACATGCAGGTTTAATATTAAACTCTGGACTTACGCTATTAAACATTTTCATCAAATCCGGTTCTGTTAATTTAAACAACTCTTCCAATACTTCAAACATATCTACATTCTCTTTACTCATAATAATACCTCCTATGAGCATATTAGTTTTTTTAAGTCCCGCATACGCAGCGACTTTTTCTTAATTTAATTATACCAGAATTTACAATTTTTGTCAAATTCTAAATAATTCTATATTTTTCAATCTTTATATCATTAGGATCTGCTCCCAAATCTATAAGTTCATCTCTTTTTGGAGTTAATGTTTCTTTACTAAAAGAAACTCCTTCAATATTATTATGAATACCATCTACTAATATATATACATTTTTAGTTGTTGAGCTTGGAATACTTGCTTCTATTATTTCTTTTTTAAGATCCATTATAAAAATCCTTTTCTTTTTGAATACTTATCAAATTTACCATAGTCAAATTTGCTTATGTTATGCTTTACACGATCAGTAAAAAGTTGCTGATTTCTAGTGTTTTTCACATCATTACTATTTATGCGTTTAGTCATTTGACCAACAGCATAAATTATAGCCATTATATAAATAGTTTTAAGAACAGCAGTAATTGTATTATAAGTAAAATCATATTCCCAATCAAACATCGTTCTTATTTTACCACGCATTTTAGATCTTAAAACATCTGGTAATAAATACTTAAAATAAGCATTTTCTTTATTTTTAGTTACCATATATTCTTTAAATTTTCTTATAATGAACTTACCAAAAAAATCTCTCATAGGATCATTCAAGATCATATCAGGAATACTTACTTTCATTTTAAAAACTCTTGCAAACCTAGTTAATTTAGTAATACTTGAATTTTCACTAACTGAATCTTTAATCCAAGCTTCATAATCAAATCTAAACTCCGCTCGTCTTGTGTCATAATTATACAATTTCATATATTTTTTGTCAATTCTATTTAATCCATCAACCAATGCTTTTCCAAGAGATTTCATATCTACTGTAGTTGGTGTTAGTGGTTTTGATGGATCTCTCTCTCTTATTGGTGAAACTATATTTAGTAGAAATACTACCTTATAATATCTACCCATATCAGAAGATAGCAAGAATTGTTTTGATATATCACTCTTTTTTAATACAATCTTCTTAAATATAGGTTGAGGTATATTAGGTTGTCTAAAAACTGGGTTTATAAAGTTAGGCATTTATTAGATTACTCCAATTTATCTTTTTGCGTAGCGATTTTTCTATCAACTCTTGCGAATAAGAATCCGATTTCTTTAAGATTCTTTTCTGCATCTTCTGGGGATTGCTTTTTATATTTCTCCATCACTGTATTTAATCTTTGTTTATCTTGTTTAAGCTTATCCATAGAAGTATAGTCTCTTTGTAATATCTCTTTAATCAGATTTTCAATATCATCTACATCAAGAGTATTTTCTGCATCATATTTATGACCAGTTATATTTTTTGTTTCAGTAGTTCTTCTTATTTTAATTTGTCTTAATAAATCTTTATTATCAGTTACTGCTTTGGCATCGCCTTGATCTCTCATTTTTTTTGCCAATGATATAGCTTCTTTCTTAGCATTTTCTAATTCTGATATTTTATCGTACTCTATTGTTGCTATTTCCTTAAGTCTTTTCTTATATTCTTCGATGCTCATGTAAGTTTCTTTCTTTGAATCACCTTCGACATTTTTAATTTCTTCTGCTGATTTGAATAATGTTTTAGGATCTCTTAATTCACTTATAGAAATAAGATTTCCAATTAATCTTAATCTTTTTAGTTCAGTATAATCTTTTGCATCAACAACATTTTTTAATCTTCTTTCAAATCTTCTAACTGCATTTTCAATCTTTTGTTCTGCGTCAACTAGTTCTTCAGATCTTTGTACTTTAATACTTCCTTCAGGAAAGTCTCCATCTTTTAATTTTTGATAATAATCTTCTAAATTTCCAGAAAGATTTTTTACTGTACTTAATTTGCCCCAAACTTTTTTTTCCTTATCTGTAAAATTTATATTTTTTCTTAACGAAATTAATTTTTGCAAATTTCCTTTATTTCTTTTTTTAGATCTTTCTATCATTTCATCAATAATAGATAAATAAGTCTTTTTAAATATTCCTTGTTGAGTTAACTGACTCATTATATCTCTAGAAAAAAAGTATTTTCCAAGAGCAGCGTTAAAATTACCTTGATTATAAAATTTACTTTTTTCTGCTTGGGTTAAATCAATTGTCTTTCCCTTCCATAAATCTCTACTCTTTTTTAGTAATGCTTTATTCTTTTCATAATCTATTTTTCCAGTAGATAAATCTTCTGATGCTTTAACAAGAGATTTATAATTTTTCATTATATCATCATAAATTTTTCTTAATTCTTCTCTTGAATAATCTCCAAAATCATCCCCAACATCAAATTTTCTAAATACTTTATTAGCTACATTATAATTTATTTTACCTGCTGCAATATTTTTCTTTAATTTATTTAAATCATCTAATTGTGTAGATGTTTCACCTACTGAATTTTGAATTGATCCTGACTTATCGGTAAAATTTACTCCACGATTTTGTATTTTCTTCCTGCCACTTTCAAGAGCAGATCTATATTCTTCTTTTGATAACCCAGTTATTTCTTTACCAGATACTCTTGAGCTTCTATTAATTTTTCTTTTAATTAATTGATATGGAGCTAATACATTTCTCCTAAAATCTAATATTTCGTCTACAAGATCTTTTCCATACTTACTATAAACATCACCCATAACATCCATCTGTTCTTTTGTAAGTTTATATACTGTAGTTCCTGATTGTATTCCTAATGTAGCTCTTGTTTTTTCTACACCGAGTTCCGCTTTAGCTTTTACTTTACTAGGAACTTCTTTAATTTTTTTAGTTGTTTTAAATGCCTTACTTCTTCGTAAAGAATTTATTGCTTTTTTCTTAAATGCTGAAAAAGCTACAAATGGAGTTATTGAAATAACTCCTTCTTCTAATATTACTTTTTCTTCTTCAAATATGTTTAATAACATATCATTAAAGTTTCCAGTCAGTTTCTTTTTACGTGGCATATTTTTTCCTCTTGCTATATTTAACTATATCTTTACAAAAGAAAACTACCTTACTACTTGAAAGCCTGCCTTCTCATATATCTTTCTTCTTAGTCCTGAATGTCTTTTAGTGAACTTGTTTCCAGTATCTGTAAAATCAAATACATGTACCTTATTCTTTCCTTCCTTAGATCTTAAATTTAGATATATAATTTTCAATTATTTCATGAATGTTATTAAAATTTTTATATGATATTCTTAATAAATTGATATTATTTTTTTTACAATAATTATCTTTAATTTTATCAAATATTTTTATTTTATAAAAATTTTCTTCTGTATAATATCCAGAAAAAATATAATGCTGTTCTCCATCATATTCAATTAATAAATTATAGTCAGGCAAATAAAAATCAAATCTTAGCAAATTATTAGTTTTTGGATTAATACAGTCTTTAAATTTTTTTTGTCTTGAAAAATTAATTATTTTTTTTTTAAGAAAATATTGTATTTTATTTTCACCCTTACTTTCGTTACAGTAAGGACATCCTTCTCCTCTTGTGTGTTGTTTTGGTCTTTGAAAAAAAGATCCATGAATTGGACATATAATTTCTACTTTTACTCTATTATTATAATATTTTACTTTTGAATAATCATATTTATTATAATGAGATTCACTGCTTTCTTTTATAAATTTTTCAATATTTTTACTTTTTTTATTCCATGAACAAAAATTACAGCTGTCATAACCTTCTAGCACTGATGAAGCTTTTTTTTCAATTTCTCCATGTATTGGACAAAATAAAATAACCTTATTTGGCTTTCCTTTTTCATATAAAAACCTTACCATTTTTAAATTTCCTTTGTATTTTTCTACAAAAGAATTTTCTTGTTGTTTTGCTTTTTTATAATAATTTGTTCCATACGAATATCTAAGAAGGTTATCTGGATAAACTTTTTTAATTTCACCAGATAAATTATTTTTTATTAAAATTTTAGTTTTAGCATTTTTATATTCTGATAGAAGTTCAATACTGTTGCCGAATTTTTCATTAATTTGTTTTAAAAATTCCTTATTACTTTTTTTATATCTATTAGAAAGTTCTTCATAAGAACATTTTGGACATTTAGAATAACTTTTTCCATATATAAAATTTTCAATTTTTTTTGTGAAAATACCATGTTTTGGACATATAATGTCAACACTGCTTCCTTTTTTAATATCTTCTGTTTTTGTTAGTAATTTATAATTTAATCCACTATATTTATAATGCATCTTTTCTAAAAAAATCTCTCGTTTCATCTAAAAAGGCCTCTAAATCTAACTTTACAATATTACAAAAACCTAGTCTTTGATATATTTTCATTCTTATTTTTGAATGTTTTTCTAAAAAATTATTATCGCTATCAGTAAAATCAACAACTATAGACTTTATTTTACCATCCTTTGTTCTTAAAGATCTTCCAATTTTTTGAGCTGTTGATGAAAAACTCTTCTCTCCAGAAGCCATTATTAACAAAAAAACATTCTTTATTGAAATTCCTTCATTTAAAATATTTGTTGAAATTAAAACATCTAATTCATTATTTTCTAACATATCTATATATTTATTTCTATCATTTGTGTTCCCATGAATAAAGGCCACTCTTTTCCCATTTTTTTCTATTCCATTTAAAATAAATTCACCTTGTTTATTTTTTATGTCTTTAATCAAAATTAAGGTTGGCAATTTTAATTCACTTGCTATTTTTATTATTTTTTCATTTCTATCTTTATTATTAATAATAAAATCAGTATAAGAAGAAAACCAATCTTTAGTATTTTTACAATAGTTATTTATAAAATAAATATTTGGTTTAGCTACTACCTTATTTTTTATTAATGGTTCACTACCTATTTTATATAAAACATTACCAAAATATTGTTTAATTAAATTCCATTTAAATTCATCTCCTTTATTTGGAGTTCCTGAGAATCCAAATCTAATTGGATATGAAGTCTTTTTTAAAAAATCTTGAAATGTTTTAGAACTAAAATTATGAATTTCGTCTCCAATAAGACATTCAAATTTATGTAAATTTAATCTTTTAACTGAACCTATTGTAGAAACAACAGTGCTTCCGTCTATAAATTTTTTACTATTACAAATTCCAATATCTTCAAGCCCAGACTCTTTCAATCTATTAAATATTTGCTCACACAATGTTATCTTATTTACTAATATTAGTGCTGGTAATTTAGATAACTTTAAAAATGCTATAAAAATTTCTGTTTTTCCACCACCAGTAATAATATCTATTATACCTATGTTTGTTCTAGTAAGCGTTCTTAATGCACTTACTTGATGCTCTATATAATCAAAATTTGGCAAGTAAGCTTTTAATTCATCATTTGTGTATTTTTTTTGAAATTTATATTTAGTTCTTTTATCAGAAAATTCTGTAACATTAATTCCTTTTGTTTTTATCAAAACAATAAGTTCTTTTAAATATCCAGAAAATAAATAAGAATAAGGCTTCTTTTTTCCAAGAAATGATCTATACCTTATTTTACTTACATCATAAGATCCACCAACAAAAACACTAGATTTGTCTGGTATGGTAAAACGAGTATTAACTAATGAAGACTCCTTCTCTGTATCAAAGAGAAGGAGTATTAGTTTATCATTTACATAAACTTTCATTAGCTTAATTCATTTTTAAAATTTTGTTTGGTGGCTTTGGTTCAGATACATACGTAGCCATAATACTAGTATATTTACAAAGACCATATCTTTCACTTTCTTCATCACCTTGAATCATCTTCATATCATATTGATTAAAGAAAACTTTATCATCTTCTTCAAACTGAATAGATTCTTTTGGTACATCTGGTCCTATACTTAATATAGTTGCATAATGCATTTCTTTTGCTGGTGTTCCAGGCGGGTCGTCTTCACCCAATAAAACCAATCCACCTTTAGAAATTTTTTCTAACGGCATATCAATTTTATGAAACCTAATTACTACATACTCTCCCATTGGTACTACTTTCATTTATTCCTCCACATCCTTTATCATTTCTTTTAACATGATTGAGTTATCTTCTTCATCCATGCTAATTTCGTCATCAATTTCATCAGGTTCAATATCACCACTAACCAATGCGGCTCGTTTTTCTTCTAATATTTCCTCTTCTCTTACATTCAATATCTCTTGTAATTTATCTACGTTGTCAGATTCATTTTCCTTAAATCTATTAACAAAATCCTTTCTATAAAAAGATTTATCATCAAACATTCCTTTTATTGTATATCTTGTTCCAGATTTTGTCATTACTCCAAAATCTCTACAAATATCGAACAGTCCAGAAAACCTTGACGGTCCAACTGCAAAATCAATTAAAAAACTACATCTTCTCATTTCAGTTCCAAATCGAGATTTTTTAACTAAAGCTTTTACAGCTTTAACCGAACTTCCTAACGCAGTTTTTCTTCTATCTTTTTCTGCTGTCATTTCCTTATCAGTCATTGTATCAGATACTTCTGCAGTATCAGTAAGTCTTAAATATAATGAAGGATTATATAATACATTAACTCCACCAGATTCTTTAATAGGATGATATATATCACCTATGTTTGTATATACTTTATTTGAAAACAAAAACGTACTATTTGTTTTTTCAAATGTTATATCAAACGTTCTAAAAAACCTAGCAATATCTTGTCCTTTCTTTCCCATTTCTGCAATTCCTTGCAATTCTCTTATGGTTTGCA
>Ga0307928_10004893_pt1 | contig 10115 bp, 22 predicted proteins | sample AceLakmetagen232_FD_201815 | JGI IMG/M metagenome (GOLD analysis project Ga0307928, IMG submission 201815) | Saline water microbial communities from Ace Lake, Antarctica - #232 | ecosystem: Environmental > Aquatic > Non-marine Saline and Alkaline > Saline | place: Antarctica: Ace Lake...
CAGCGTGTCCAGATCAACACGAACAAGCTGAAGCTCGCAAGGGTGATGCAGTTCCAGGAGCGGATCGGTCGGCGCTGCATCGGGCAGGTGCGTGGGGAGGCGTTCCCGAAGAGCAATGAGATCGGCTGGCTATTCGACGTGTCAGGGGGGCGTGGGGAGGCTCCTGCTGCGTGGCCGAAGTACCCAGGGCATGCGGTCGGGTATGCAGGGGGGCTCGGCCCCAAGACGGTCCTGGGGGCGCTGGAGGCAATCGATGCGCAGGGTCTGTACTGGATCGACATGGAGAGCGGGGTCAGGACGGACGATCGGTTTGATCTGGCCAAGTGCTGGGAGGTTTGCCATTTGGTCTACGGGACCAGGAAGGTGATGTAGATGGAGATTACGAAGCCGGAAGCGGCAGAGTTATATCGGCTGGTGAGCATCGCTAAGATGAAGGCTGAGGATCGGGCATTTGCGGGCGAGCAGGGTCTGTTGGACAAAGATCCCGAGCGGTCAGAGGTGGAGGGTCGGAGGTGGCAGGGCGTGGTGGACAACGCGGAGAAGTGGCTGGCGCGGCTCGGCAAGTACTCTTTGGGCGAGACGGGAGGGACGGGCGATGGGCAAGGTTAATCTGTTGTGGATCAAGAGGCGGGCGCAGCGCGGGGGTGAGCTTCTGGAGCCTCATGAGATGCTGACGATGGTGAAGGCCCTGGAGAAGATGGCGAGGGAGATAGCTGGGCACCAGAACAGCCGGTGCGAGGTGGGGTTCTCCTTTGACAAGGACGCAGAGGACATCCTGGGAGAGCACAACCTGACTATGGAGGATAAGCAATGATGGGTGAACGGGAGAAGGATTGCAAGAGTGTTTCATGGTCTCCTCTTGTCAATGGTGAGGTGTCACAGGATTGTCTTGATCTCCTCGCCGAGTGGAAGGATTCTCGGAAGGTGCTAGTTTGTGCGGATTGCGATTTGTTCCAAGCAGATGTCCCTGATGAGCATATCGATCGTGTCTTTGATGCGATGTGGGAGTGTGCTCGTCACGACTTTTGGGTTGAGACTCAGAACGTGGATCGTTTGGTGGAGTATGTCAGGGGGCAGCGTAGGGCTTTTGGTTGGACGGACCTTGGTCGTGGGCCGATGGGTCCGGGCGATTGCTCCCACCTGGACACGGTGTATTACCGCAACGAGTGTGGCTATCGATATGACGGGAGGGACGACCAGGGTGAGCGACTGGATTGGGCATGCGAACATCCCGACAATGAGGATCGGTTGGAAGAGTGTAGTTGTTCCGGCTGTACATGTCCCATTGCGGATCGTGCTGACACTCGACAGCAGCTTAAAGACATTGGCGTGATAGATGATTATTCTGAGTTTTTCCGAGACAAGGAGGGCACCGTTGTCGGCGCGGATGATGATCCGAGGCCAGATGACTATGTTGAGGATACCGATTGGATGTATCTGTGCAGTCGACCGAAGGATGCGATGTGCGCGAATGTTTGGTTGGGGTTCTCAGCATCCGACCAGCAATCGTTTGAGAAAAAGGCACGCATTTTCAGGGTGTTGCGTGACAATCCGCACCAGAAGCTGTTTTGTAGGATCGGTGAATCGATCAACATGAACATTCCCTATCACGGTGATGGGGAGTCCGATGACTCTTTGTGGAGCCCATGCGATCAGCGTAGTTTTTCGCATGGTGGTGAAAAGGTTCTTCGTCCGTACATGGACAGGATTATTGTGATCAAAGATGGAGGTGGACAATGACGATGACGGGTGAGAAAGATGAGGGGCTTGGTAGCTTACTCCATGGGTTGGCTGAGAGGATTGCCAAGGAGAAGATCAATATTCGGCTGATGGAGGATATAGAGTTTCCCCTGGAGATCATGGGGGTGGACGTAGGTGCTGCTCCCCCGTTGCTGCCCGATCTTCACAAGGTTGGGGCATTGGTGCGTGTGCGTCCAGTGTCGAAGGACGGTAAGGAGAAGACCTACCTGGGGATTTACCTCGGGGATATGTACCATCCATCCATGACGATCCAGGCGTTCCAACTGGACGCGAAGAAGGTCCGTGTGTTGATGCGCACGAATCCAGCGATCTTCGTGCCCGATCTGGAGCGGACCAACGATATCTGGAGGAGGAGGATCGCGGTCACGTGTGACGATGTCCCGATGGAGGACCATGTGCGTGACGGCTTAATTTATATCATCAGCAAGACAGTGGGGACGCCGAAGCCTTGCATGATCAACGGTCGGTGGATTCCCGAGGACCTGGAGGAGGAAGAATGATAATTTACGGAGGAACGAAGGAACAGATCAAAAAGGCCCTGGCCTGTGAGCACCAATGGGGCGAGCCGTGCATGGACGATCGGTATCGCTACGTGAAGTGTCTCAAGTGTTACTGTGTGGACAGGGACACCAACGAAGAGGTCGAGGATCCCGTGGCCGAGCACTTGGATAAGTTTGTGAGGCGTCATTTTGAGGTACTCAGTCAGCTTGAGCTAATCAGCGAGCGTCGGAAGGATGCTCTGAGGACAGCCGAGGAGCGTCGGGATCGTATCATGGAGCTGGAGAAGCAGCTGGACTTCGCCAACAGGAAAGCCGATATGCACGTCTCCGACTGGATGGATGCTAAGCACAAGTTTGGCGTGAGGATCAAGGAGATGGAGGAGGAGCTGGAGATCACAAAAGTGTTGCATGGCAATGTGATCTCCAACATCAAGCTGTCCATCAAAAACCAGACCGGCGAAGAGCTAGAGGAGTCGATCCGGTTCCTGATGGACATGGACCCGAAGGGAGAGGAGTGGTTGCCAGAGCCCAATCCGTCGGAATTGCTTCAGAAAGCCGATAGACGGTTGTTCGATGGGCACACCCTGGATGTGTTGGAGTCGTTTGCGAAGGCAGCAGATGACGGGGAGTGGAAGGGGCTAGAAGAGCAGGAGAATCTGGCGCGGGCGGATGCAGTGCGGATCCCAGCGCGCGTTCGTTCCACCAGTAGAGATAACCAGGGGCGGCGCACGACCAAATACATCGCTGTTTGTGAATCTGCAGGCACGGACAACGATGCCAATGCTGTTCACATCGGAGTGTGGAGTCCTCGCACGTCGTTGGAGGTGATAGCAGAGCTGCGGTCGCGATGGGAGGAGATCGAAAATATTCGAGCGGCTCTCAAGTGCGATCCGGATCAGAATGCTGTCGAGGCAGCTGTGGATCTTGCGGAGTCTTTCATTAGGGCTGAGGAGTTGATGGATATCGTGGTAGCCAATCGGGAGGAAATTGTTAGCAACCACGGCCCGGGGTGTTACGGGGTGCCGTTTGATGATGTCAATAACATGGAGGCATTCCTCTGCTGCACGGATGACAGTCCAGGGGAAGTGGAGGGGGCGATTAAAAGCTGTAATAAGGGCGGATGGGACGAGTACGCTCAGGCTATGCGCGATGCAGGGTGCAATCCAGAGCACGCTACAAAGTACCTGCGTCCGCTGGTCGGTCGGACGTTCACCACTCCAGATGGTAAAATTTCAGACACGGTCCTTGGTTTTGTGCCAGATGGTCCGATGGAGATCGACAGGAAGATGATCCTGGATAAGCCAGCAGAGTTTATCGTCTTTAATTTTACGGAGGGGGTGAAGGAACTCTGCTCCGACGACCGATTCAGCGCAGAGTACGTGGGTGAGTATGTGCGGGCGATGTCCAAGGACGAGAAAAGTGAGGAGTGATGGAAGAGACACTACCGATAGGTGCTGTGCTTTATCATGGAACACCAGTTGAAAATGTGGACCGGATTCTAAAGTTGGGCTTTTCAAAGGGTACGTATTTTGCCAGGCACCTTGAAGATGCTATTCGTATGGGCGGCGATCACGTTTTTGAAATATGGATGAAAGAAGATCCCTCTAGATGTTGGGAGTGGATTTGCCCCGAACCCATTCCGCCAGATCGGATCTTAACTTTGATTGACTACAACCCCAGGCTTGTACACTGGAACAGGGAGGAGCAGGTCACTGTAAGGAAGGATATTCTGACGCAGGAAAATCCTGACTGGACGTTGTGCGAAGAGTGCAAGGGCCGGGGGCAGTTAGAGGAGTATCCCCCGCTTACGAGATCTCGTAAGCGAGACAAAGTTACTCTCTGTTCTCGTTGTAATGGCCATGGATCACAGGAGAAATATAAATTTATGAAAACTTACACCCATGTGAAGGGGCGTCTGTATGGCAATTAGAATCAGAAAGGTTGACGGGTACACGATAGCCCTGTGCGCTGCCAAGACAACCGAGGAGCCTGGTGACATTTACTTGGATGACACTGTGCATCATGCGCTCACGACCAAGTTTGCGCTCGACTGGGAGGCGGAAGGCTACTTTACAGCAGACGGGGCAGACCCGATGCATGTGCCACTGATTCAGCGCGAAGAAGGTGTCACTCCCGATGTTTGGGATGGTGAGCACTGTCAAATTTGCGGGCGCGGATACTCGGAGGTCTGGAATGCGACCGAGGAGCTTTGGGAGAAGGTTACTGGCATAACGAACGGGAGCGGATTACGCTGTCCGAGGTGTTTCGCAAGGGAAGGCGCAGAGAAGGGTGTTCGAGTGTACTGGTCTTGTGCCGAGGGTAAATTCTTGGCAGAGAAGGAAAGTGAATAATGCGAAGATCCAAGCGTAGGCGGTTGTGCAAGGAGCGCAGGCGAGGGTGGAGGATTGATGTGATGGTGCAGTGGTTGCAGGTTGCCGTGGGGATACTTCCGCTGATTCATACGCCAGAGAAGGAGGATTGATATGGCTAAACCGATTGGACCTGATGCTGTACAGTCAGTGCTTGACGATGCGGAGGGGCTGGAGACGAACGATCTGATTGATCTTGCGCTCAGCATCGGGAAGGCGTTGGGGGGTCGGGTAGGTGCTCTGCTCGGGGCGAAGGTGGAGATGGAGTACGACGGGGAGTTGCAGGAGGCTACGGCGGGCGCGAGCCCGTAGAGGTGCATTCTAATTATGCAGAAGTTCCCAAGGGGTGGGCGTGGGCAAAGAAATGTCCCGAGGAAGGCTGCGGCTTTAGCTTCGTTTCGATGGGGCCTGACTTTCGGATGTCGGAGATTCCTGATGATGAGGAGCTACGAACTGGAGTTCGCTAGGAGGTGGATGTTTTGACGGTAGATGAAAAGATCAAAAAGGTGCGTGGGTTCGCTGAGGATTTACGACGGCAGGAGAAGAGAGCAATCTCCCTGCCTCTTGCTGAGGGGTATCCATTGTTCTTGATTACTGTACGAGAGGCAGCCGAGATCCTGGAGGGGATCCTTAACGACGAATGAGGTGTTGAAATGACGCGGTGGAGTATGGTAATGTTCGCGGCGATAATGCTGGTGGTCGGCATTTCTTTGGCGGAGGATCAATCAAGGTGGCACGGCAAGCGAGTATTGATCGTGGGCGATTCTCTCGTGGGAGAGGGGTCGGGCCTGGAGATGGGTCTTCGCAAGTTCCTGAAAGCGGAAGGTGCTCAGGTGGACACGATGGCCACGGTCGGCGGTCGTGCAAGCTCCTGGGCGAAGTCCGAAGAGCTGCAGGAGCATCTGATCGGGTGGCAGCCACAAGCCGTCGTGGTGGTGCTGGGACTCAACTCGTGCCGTACCCCTCCCAAGACATACGGTCGGCATGTAAGGGCGCTCAGCAAGCACCTACGGCGTGTGGAGGAGTGCTACTGGATCGGTCCACCGTTACTGATCGAAGGGACGGCGGGCTTCATGATCAATCTGCAAAAGGCTGTCGAGGAGAACTCGGATTGCAAGTTCTTCGACACCATAGAAAATATGGAGTTTCAACCTGGGAGCGTGAGCGGGTTTCATGTGCGCAGATGGAAGGGCATGCGCTGGGCCAAGAAGGTCTGGGCGTGGATGAATAATGATCATCAAGGTGCTCGATAAAATGTTCAAAGCGGCTGTCTATGTGGGGCTTTTTACATCGCAAAGAGGTGTGGAATTCGCATTGGGAGGGTGAGTGATGCTCGTTGATTTCGTTGATGCGCTGATCAAGTTGTACTGTTTTGGTTTTTGGGTCGGGGGGGCTCTTACCCTTTTGCTCTTAGATTGCTCGCTTGGCGAGAGCATTATCGCGGCTATTTTCTGGCCAATTGGTGTTTATAAAATCATCAAAAGAATCATGGATCCTAACGACATGGATGAATCGAGGAGGAGAGATGCAGAATCCAAGGACGGGAAATCTTGAGCCGGTGCCCAAGGAGGTGATGGATCATTTGGACAGCTTGAGGGAGGTTGATGAATCTGGAATATTATTTCGGGACGGATCTCCAGTTCGTTCAAACGTGGCCAGATACACGGTGGGGGAAGAGGTCGAGGTCAAGGGTGGTAAATTCCGGATCAGGAAGATCACTAAAAAGGACTTGATTCTTCGCGGTATCCCATCAGAGTGATGATGTATTCATCTGAAGCAGTAATCAGGGTTCCCAGGTCGCGGGGGATGAGCTATGCGCTGTCCGTGCGGATGGCCTGGGTGTTGTTTAAAATGCGGGTGTTGACCGCTTTGTCAACAGGAGGATCGAGATGCCGAAGTGTCAGCAGACGTGGTTGAATCCTAAAGATTTCAAGATGAAGCAGTGCGAGAAAGAGACGGACAGGCAGGAGATGGATCACCGTGGGGATCCTCGCTTCGTGTGTCTGGAGTGCGCCAAGCTGCGCGATGAGATCAATGAGAATGTGAAGGTTGCTGGGTGAGTGGTTGTAACTTCAAGATCGGGAAGGACTCGGCTCCTGTGGTATCGAAGGAGCGGGGTGGTCGCAACTCGTCGGCGATCCGTGCTGCGCTGGCGATCCTTGGCGATCTCAAGCAGCTTGGACATCTCAATTACTATGCGTCGTCCTCCTCCACGTTGGACGGGGATGAGGTGATTCACCGGAATCATATAGAGATTGCATATCGGGAGGAGGGCGACCAATGAGTGCTCGATGCTTGCTGAGAATTATTGCTGCGGAGGAATCTCGGGACGAGGAAGCGTTGCCCAGGACAGTGACTGTGTACCAGCGGAAGATGAAGGCTCGATCTCCGTTTTATCATACGGACGATGCGACGCCTGAATCGACGCGCCAGATGTGGATTGGGATCGCGGCTGAGCTGAGGCATGAGGGCGAGAAGATCTTGCAGGGGATGATCGAGTGGGCTGAGGAGAACGCGGCGTTGGGAGATGATGGTTGGGACGGTAGCAGGTTCAACAAAACCATGAAGCGGAAGCGAACTGGAGTTCGCGGGAGGTGACAGATGACGATTGACAAGACGGAAATCAAGCGAATCAACGGAATGAAGAAGGTGCTATTTCAGCGCCACTACCCTGGATATTTCTACTGCAAGGAGCTGATCGAGGGGAGGGATCACGGGTGCAAGGACTTCGAGATAGTATCCTGTTACTCCGACTACAACGGTCAGTACATGGGCGACGCCAGGATGGCGCGGATCCTGTGTAAAAAGATGGGAATTCGACAGGTGCAGCTTGCGGGCGATGGTAACTGCTGCTCCATCGGATTCAACGAGGGGGAGAAGAAGTGGTATGGGTGGAGCCATCGTGCGGTCGTAGGCTTCGGCATTGGTGACATGCTGTTCGCGGAGAAGTGGATCAAGAGCGAGAATACTCCGTTCGTGAAGTGCGGCAAGGTCAAGATCAAGACGCTGGCCCAGGCAAAGCTCGCGGCGAAACGGTTCGCTCAGTACGTGTCCTGATGGACTCTGCAAAGATCAAGGAAATGAGGTTGGCATCTTTTTTGTTGCCCGATCCTGGGGGTGAGGTAGTGAGAGAATGTCTTGATGAGATTGTTGTGTTGAAGACCAATCTCGAAGCAAGTCGAGACGCCGGTCCTCTGACGGTTCCCCGAGCACGTGTTGCAGGGGGGGGTGAGACGTCGAAATTTAGAAAGAAACCAGTGGAGATCGAGGCGCATCAGTGGTTCAAGAACGGAGATCACCCCGCTGATGAATCTGTTCAGCTCCAAGGAATGCCTGACGGCGAGTTGTTCGAGGGCAAGGTAGTTCGGTACTACCGCACCCCGGATCTGGACGGGGCGCGTGTGTGTGAGCATTGCAGGTTCACGATGCACGCCCACGGATGGATCGATACGCTCGAAGGTGGGCACACCGTTTGTCCTGGCGACTGGATCATCACGGACGTCAAAAATGAGCGATATCCTTGCAAGCCAGACATCTTCGAGATGACGTATGAGCCCGTAGAGGAGTTGCCGAAGAAGCCTGAGCCGATAGATCGGGGGGCACGGAGATGAGCGAAATGAGATGCTGGGACGATGTCAAGCAGGTGCTTATGGATCGGATAAGGCGGGCGTTCGAAGATGGGGATCTCGTCGTACCGATGCCAGATTTCAAGATCGAGGCGTATGCCGACGATCACGATCCGTCCGTCTGCCATCTCACCATAACAGACACGAGCGGTTTCCTGATGAGTTACTTGGCGGGGAATTCTCGCGTTGGGTCTTCTCTTGATTCTCTATTGGAGGAGGGCGGGATCAACATGGAGTGCTAGGAGGTGCCCAGGAAACGACTGGGCTCCGATATCATCATGGGGTGCGGCCACCACATCAGGGAGGTGGTTTCCTCTGACGAGGGGACGACCTACTGTGGTGCGTGCGTGAGAGCGACCGGCGTAGTGATGGACAAGGAATGATGAACGACGAAGAGGAGAAGGGTGGCGATCTCGTAGAGCCAGATTTTGGGGCTATAAATCTGGGCATCAAGGAGCGGGTGTTTTGTGGGTGTAAGCACTTGCGGGTGATTCTCGATCCCGATCTGCGTCAGATAGAATGCAGGGATTGCAAGAAAGTACTGGACCCAATAGAAGTGCTGCTGCAATATGCGATGAAGGAACGGCAGCTCCATTATCGTCGTGAGACGGTGAGGGATCTTGATTGTCGGATTGAAAAGTTGTCAGCTGAAGAGAAGAGAATTAAATCTCGCATTCGATATGCGAAAGAAAAGGTGAAGAGATGAAGGAGTTGACGATCGACGATGTCCGCGCCCCGATCATTCGTTTGGCATTGGTGATGGAGGAGAAGCTTCGAGAGCACGACGAGGAGCGTGGGGAGCGTGGATGGATAGGTGATGAGCCCGAGGCGTTGTTCTATCGAATTCGAGATGAGATGGAGGAGTTGCTTCCCATTCTTGTCGATTGCAAACAATGTAACGAATCCGATTTTAACCAGGCTGCGGACAAGGCGATCCGTGAGTGTGCGGATGTGGCAAATTTCCCGATGATGATCATGGACGTGTTGGGGGAGGCAAAGAAGAAGGGTGAGGTGGGGATCACAGTGGGAAGCGTGGCCGCGATGCAGGCCAGGAAGATCGCGGCCTTCGTGTATAGGTTGCCAGTGCCGACATTTCATGAGTGCCTTATGCGCTCATTGTCGTTTTGCGGGTGGATGTTTGACGAGCACAATGGGTGCTGGTGGAAGAATGAGCACAAGGTGACGTTTGAGTTTTTGTCCATGTCGCCAGAAAAAAGCCTCATCGAGATGTTTGCCGATAGGGCGGTGGTTGCGATGGCGGTAGAGGCGTGGCGGTTGGTCGAGAAATTAATCGCAGAGGAGAAGCTCAACGGTCCTGGTGGCAAGTTCAAGTGGGAGGGCGATCCTGAAAACGATTGCTTATTCCAGACCACAGATAAGTACATGGGCCACGTGGAGGGCATGGGCTTTAGCGATTGCGATTCGTGTCAGCACGAGAACGCGGGTGGCGGCGATAGGTGCGAGGCGTGTGGTGCGGAGCTGCTCGGGGACTGGCACTTTGCAGTTGAGGACATGGGGGCCAAGGAAAACATTTACCACTCGACGGATGACAACGTGACGGCTCTCACTGGGGATGCTGCGCGGATGCTTTGCGAGGTTATTGTTATTGCACATCGTGCTGGCTGGAGACGAAAATAAAACAAGGAGGATGAGATGATCACAGTTGAAGAGTTGACAGGTGCTATGGAGCTGAGGAATGACGAGTTGCGGCGTGAGCTGAAGGAGAACCGTAAGGTGATGGCCAACGTCCAGGATTGGGGTTGCGCGATCGATGCGCATATTGATGCGGTGATAAAGAACTTCGAGGTGGTCGGAGTGTCGGAGGTGGTGATCGAATGGGATCCCGACGACGGAAGGCC
>Ga0307928_10004895_pt1 | contig 10114 bp, 13 predicted proteins | sample AceLakmetagen232_FD_201815 | JGI IMG/M metagenome (GOLD analysis project Ga0307928, IMG submission 201815) | Saline water microbial communities from Ace Lake, Antarctica - #232 | ecosystem: Environmental > Aquatic > Non-marine Saline and Alkaline > Saline | place: Antarctica: Ace Lake...
TAAAAATAGATTTTGAATATGCCAGCAAGAGAGAAGGTGACCCTGATAAATTATTAGCATCAGGTGAAAAGTTAAGAGTAGATTATAAATGGAAACCAAAAGTTAAATTAAGTGATAGTATTATTGATATGTATTCTGCATATAGTGAATAATAACATGAGGAAAATATGATGGGTCCAAAAAAAATGTATGAAACTGAAATTAAGATAGCAAAAGGAATCTTTGCTGATTTAGATAACAGCTGGTGTGCAAGGATAGATGGCTATGATGAGCACAAATGTGATGACAAAGACGGAGTTGACATTGGGTGGTCTAAAGCCACATATGAAAGAATAAAGAAAAAATGGGCACATCTGTGAAAAGAGGCAAGAATGAAGCTTTTTTAGTAAACGGCATAAAAATGATAATGGTTAAAAATTATCATGTTGAGATGTATAAGTTTGATATTCATGCTGAGATAGATAGAAAGTTATCTTACAGTGAAAACTTCAATATAATATTTGATAAGCTTAGGAAAAGAGGCTTGATAGTTGATGGAATATGTAATAAAAATAGACAGTAGGGAGCAAAAGCCTCTGTGGAATATTGGTTCTAAAGTAGTGTATGGGAAGCTTGACACTGGTGATTATTCAATAGAGGGCTATGAAAACAAGATAGCAATTGAAAGAAAATCTTTAATAGATTTATTCGGCACACTTGGATCCGGTCATGCTAGATTTAAAAAAGAGCTTGGTCGTGCTTTAAAACTAGATTATTTTGCAATAGTAGTTGAGGGATCTTATTCTAGCTGTGAAAACAAAGACTTTGACAACTCATGCTGCAGCAAAATGAAAGGAGATGTAGTTACTTCAATACTATTTACTATCCATATAAAGTACAAAGTACCAATTTTCTTTGCAAATAATAGAGTTGAAGCTAAGCACATTATAAAGGAAATATTCAATGCATATGCAAAAATAAATAGTATCAAGTGAAAAAGTTTAAATACTTCAAATTTGATTTATATTAAATAAATCAATAAAGGAGTTAAAAAATTAAAGAAAACTACAATTTTAAGGTGCCTCAAAAAAGAACTCATTCAATTGCAGTAAGAGGCATATATTCAACAGAAACAAAGACATTCAGTGTAAATTCAAAAAAAATAATTCAGGATATCTTAGATATATTAAAAATAATAGTGGGTGAAGAAACTAAAGATGAAGGATTACTTGTGAGTAAAGTGATATTTGTAAATGATAAATATAACAGCAATAAATCTCACACAATACAAGTAATATCATATTGTAATAATGAAGATTGTAATTCTAAATCTTTTTCAGTTCATTTGCATGAATATACAGCTAAAGAAATATGCAGAGTAATATATGATAGGCTGGTGTCAAATGAGTAATTTTATAGATTGGATTTATAGTGAGCATTTTGATTTGCTTAAGGTTGTATTTTTTGCAGTTTTGTTGTTAATTTTAATGAGTTTGTTTTTTAGAGAAACATTAATAATTGTTTTTTCAGCAATATTTAATGGAGGATGAAAATGGATATAGATTATAGAATTTATTTAACTGGTATATTTTCAGGTTTTTTATCAGTGTTAGTTACATTTTTTATAAATAAACAGATAGAAGGCACTGGAGCAGGCATTTTAATTTATAATATTATGACTGCTTTGTTTATAGGTGTGTTGGTTTCCTTTTTAATAGGACTTTTGCAACAAAAAGACAAAAACAACAGTGGGGTTATTACAAAAAAAAGATGAATAAAATATATTTAATATTGATTATAGCTGCTTTATTTTGCATTCCTGTAGCTTATAGTGCTACAAGAGACTATAACTATGAAGTTGAAATTGATGCTAATTTTTCATCAAATGGGTCTATTAAATCAATAGGAAATATAATATTTTATTCACAAATAGTTGATTCAGAAGTTATTGTTATATCAAATATAAATAATTCATACGGAAATTTAAATGGTACTAAATTTGATGTACTAGAGGTTTCTGGGCAAAACAGTGTTAAATTAAAGCTATTGCCAGATGGAGAAGAAATTTCATTAATACCAGGTGGTATTTATGAATTCACTACTGCCGGTATATATAAAGTGTGGAAATTTATAGATGATAATGTCACAGGCACTATTGATATAAAAGAAATTAATGACATAACTCTTAATCTTGGAATAGATTGTTTAGCTGATTTGACTTTAAATCAGAGCAGTTTAATTTTAGGAGAAGAAGATAGCATACAAATTATAAGTAACATTAGTCAAAATTTTCCAAGTGGTGATTATGACTTAAAAATAAATGTGCAGAATAATGGAGAAGTTAAAATAATAAGTGGCACCTTTCATAGAGATGAAGTTAAAGTTTTTGAATTAGTAGAAGACAATATGGCTAATGGCACTGTAAAAATGGGTGAGGTTGGTGAGTTTGGATTTATTAAGTTAAGAAATGTTGGAAATGTTCAATTTTCTGTAATAATTAACATTTCGGATTATGATGATATTTTGTCTTATACTTCTCCTGTAAGTTTGTATCCAGGATTAGACATTAAAATCCCTGTTTTTTATTCAATTTCACATAGTACTGAATTGGGTGACAGAAATGGCACTCTGAAAATAACAAATAATAATCAAGTTTGGGACAAAAAATTAAGCATTAATATAGCTGATTCAATAAATCCAACAATCTTTAATATAAGCTTTGAAGGTGACAAATTTATTAAAGAGAGAATAACAACATTAGTTATTGCAGATGACAATGAAAATATTGCAAATGTAACTTGTAAGTGGGATAATTTAACTATTGTGCTAGGTGAAGATGGCAAGTTTTATAGAGGGTCCTTATTATTTGATAATGTAGGAGTAAAAAACTTAAGATATTGTGTTAGAGACACAAGCAATAATACAAATTGTACTACTATGTCAATTAATGTAACAAAACAAAATTATATAAATTATACAGAAACAGTAAAGCTTCCTTCTACAAGATATAATAAATTTAGTGAAGGTGTAATTTTTAATGTAAGTAAGCCGATGGTTATAACAATAAAACTTGTTGATATAAACTATGAAGGAAATTACACTATGAGAATTGAAGATGGCAGAGGTGTAGAGCAATATATAGAAGGCAGAGGAGGAAAAGTAACAATAGATAATTCTGGCCAAGTAAGAATTGGAATTATGGGAAGGACAGAAGGAGAATTTAGTGGAATATTATTAATAACTGTTCCGTTATCTCATGAAAGTATTGGGAGAATAACATTTAGCGGCAAGGTTTTAGATTATGATATACCAGCACCAATTCATCAAGAATGGTTTGGTAGTTGGTTAGATTGTGATGTTGAAGACACTGGTCAATTTGAAACATCAAAAATAAAATGTAAAATTGATTTTCCGATAAGTGCAGATTTGGATAACACAATATTACCAGTTACACCAGAAGGGAAAGAAACATTAATGTTTTCTCATAAACAAGAAATAGATACACTCAGTGATAGGGTTATAGGTAAAAACATTATCATTGGTTGTTTAATATTTTTATCAATTATGCTTATAGCTTTGTTAATATTTATGGTAAGAATTCATCCTATACTCAGATGGAAGGTGATTTAGATGGGATTATTTATAAGTAAAAAACCAAGATTTATTGATTTAGTTTATGGTCTAGCAGGCAGCTACATTGGGTTTGAAGAATTAAAAGGTGAAGATGGTTTAGTTAGACCAATAATTGTTCCTTTTAATAGTTTAAAGGCTATACATTATCCAGATACGGTTCATAAAGAAGCTTTGACTACAATAACAATAGGTGATCCAAACAAAAAAGGTTCTAGTGAACAAGTTGTTGTTTTGCTTGAAAACAGCAGAGGAGAATCACCTTTTATGGACCAGCTAAGAAGGCAAACAAGTGAAAGTATTTCTTCTTATAAAGACAAGCTTGCTGAGAAAGATTTAGAAATTATGACACAAAAAATAAGAGCATCACATTCTAAATCAGAAAGTCAAAAACAAGTTGCTACTGATTTGGAGCTTCATGAAAAAAAGCATGGTGAAAGAGAATATGATGATACTGGCAGCAGGTTTGGTAGCAGAGTGAATAGATGGAATGAATTAGAAGGAGGAAGAGAAGAATGGTGAATGATAATGTTGATAATTTAGAACGCAACACAGGTGAAGAAGAGAATTTAGCAAAAAGAAAAATAGAAGAATTTAAGCAAGCAAGTATAGATTATTATAATTTTGAGGAGCATGCAGAAAAAGTGCTTAATACTGTTGAAATTATAGAGACTCAGAAGAGTAATATAATGAGTAAATTTTCACACAAAAAACAAAAGTATGCTAGTTTAAGAAAAAATCCAAAAATAAAAGAGATAGTAAAAGAGCATGAAGTAGCACCTGGGATATTATATTTTACTTTAGAAGATATGTATTATATGCTGCAAGAATATTCTCTTTGGTCTACATATAAAAGTGAAATATATGATGTTGTGTTTCCAAAATATGTGAAGATTTTAAAAACAGTTAAGGCAATGGATATTCAAAGAGAAGTGCTTAAAGAAAGTAGACAAATTTTTGATGAAAATAGAAAAGCTAACAAAGAAGTAATGGTAGATTTTCAAAAAGCACAAGAAAGAAGATATGATGTGCATAAAGAAAGTGTAAATAATATGCTGTTATCAATACAGGAGAGAGTTTATGATAAAGTTTGTGGTTCTCTTAATAAATTTTCTGATGTGCTTACTGCTTATATTGAGGCTAATGGTTTAGAAGTTAAAAAAAGTTCTTCTGTATGGCCAGGTGATTTAAAGCCTGAAAGCTCTGAAGAAAAAATTGTGCCAGCTGAACCAGCAAAAGTAGAGCCTGAGAAAAAAGAAGAGGAAAAAGAAGACAAAAATGGTATTATGAATCAAGATATAATTAAAAATAAAGAAGAATATCTTGAAGACTAAAAACTTGCGGTGATTAAATATGGTTATTATGATTTTTGGGTACAAAATAGTTGACAAGACTAGAATAGTTATACCTCCCTATGTATTAGAAAAATGGCCAAGTGATCATGATTTTGGTTTTGATATATCTGTTCCTGTAAACTGGTACAATTATATTAAGAGTAGAAAATACCATCTTAGAAAAACAAAAGATGAATTGCCTTTTGTATTTCAAGTTACAAGATGGGGGAACGGGGTAGAGATAAATGGATGTAAAAAAACAATGAGTTTATTTCCTGGTAGAAATCCTGATGGCACAAAAAGAAAAATGGTAGTGTGGGGATTAATTAAATAATGTCTAACAGATTGTGGATACCAGAACTTTTTTTGTTTGTATTTGGCCTTTTTTTATTGATTTCGGTCAAATTAGAGTTGTGGAATAAATGGGCATTATATGCTATTTTTGTTTTAGTAGTTGGTGCTGAAGCAATATTATTTTTGATACATTTTTTTATATGGCAAAGGTCAATTGGCATAGCACCTTCAAAATCATCTACTTCTGGTCTTGCAAAACATATGGCAAAAATAAATGATTTGCTGTCTGGTTTGCCTAATGGAGATACTATTCAATGGGGAAGAGGAGATTCATTAAGAGTAAGGAAAAGATTATTTGTTGATGATACTGGCAGTAAAAAAAGTTATCTTGCAGTATTGGGCAGACAGTCTGTAAGAAAAAAATTAGTACTGGTTGTATATTCTATTGAAGATGAAGACATTGTTGATTGGACTGGAGACCCTACACCTCAGCAAGTAATGGACCCATTTTATAGATTTGACCCATATAAAAGAACTTCACAACATGAATCAAATTCATATTATAGAAGAAATAGAACAACAGACCCATATGGTAATGGTATGAATATCAATATAGGCGGAGAAAGAGTGCCGCAAGATGATTTTTACAAACCAACAAGAGGTGCAGTAAATAAAGCAATGAGCACATTAGAAGATATAGACAAAAAAGGAAGAAACAATTATGAGAGAAAGTAGATTTAAACTAGGGCTTAAAGTAGTTAGTGTTCTGGATAATGAATTCTTTAAAAAACTAATTTATGAGGACAGAGTTGAAGTTGTGTATGATAAGTATAAGATTCCTATAGGGATAGACACTTTCAACGGCAAAGTGTTTTATTTAGATGTAAGGGAAGCTTTTAGGATGTTAATAGTTGGTATGACAAGGTCTGGAAAGACTTGGCTTTTGAGAGTGATTAATGACAGGCTAAAAAAAGCAGGATATTGTAGTATATTTTTGCCCGATGTAAAAAACGAATTCGGAAGCTCTAATAAACCGTTGCAGAAAAAATTTAGGAAATATTTGTTGAAAGATGAAGTGCCTGCAGGAACTAAAGTAGTCCCATTAAGGCCCACTTTTTTTAAAACACTTAGAACAAAAGGCAAATCACCTGACAATATGTGGTATAGCATAAATATAAATAAATTAACAAAAGCAGATTTATTAACTTTAATGCCAGATAAATTAACACCAAACCAAAAGATTATAATAGAAACTCTCTATGATGAAATAGAGAAAGCTGGTGGTATAACAGAAATTCAACAATTAATTGATATGGTTGAAGATATACCTGATATATCAGGCTCTCAGATTTCTCATATGAAATATAAATTTTATCCATTAAAAAAAGGTCATTTATTTGAGCCAGAACATTGTCATGATATAATAGATGCAATGAAAAAAGGAGTAACACCGGCAATAGTAATGGAAGATTTTGAGAGTATAAGTAGAACAGGAGCAGGCTTTCCACAGGTATTTGTAAGCATTGTTTTGAGAGAAGTAACTGGAGCTAGAAGGAGAAAAGAAATACCAAGATTAGTAGTATTTGTTGATGAAGCTTCTAGATTTGTACCAGCTGATGGAGATCCAAGTTGTAAGATTGAATTTATGGAATGCTTAATGAAGGGAACAAAAGTTATGACAAGCAACGGCTGTAAAAATATTGAAAATTTAAATATGTTGTATGATAAAGTGATTAGTTATGATTTTTCTAAAGACAAGTTTTTATATTCAAAATTTAAACATCTGGGAAGTAAATTAAAAGAAACACATAAAGTAACTTTGGAAAATGGAGAGACAGTTTATTGTAGCAAAGAGCATAAATTCTTTAAAAAGAACAGTGCTGATGAAGGAGTTCAAACATTAAGATTACAAGATTTAAAAGAAGAAGATAAATTGTTATGTAAAAAAGAAGCTAATATAGTTTTTAATAAAATTGTTAAGATTGAAGAAGTAGGTGTTAAAGAATGCTTTGATATTGAAGTGCCTATTTACTCTAATTTCTTATTAGATAATTCAATAATAACTCACAATTCAGTAGATTTGGACAGCCGTTATGGCATCAATTATGTGTTTGCCACACAGCAAGTCACTAAATTACCGGATGAAATATTCACTCAATGCAGGTATATTATGATTCCACAAACTGCAGATGTAAATACATTTAAACATTGTTTTGCCTCAGCTGGGATGATGAAAAACATCCAATCTTTTGGCAATCAAATGGTAAAGATTAAGAAAAAGCTGAAACAGTTTGATTGGGTTATTATTGACAGGACAACAGGTAGTTATACAATTATTCATCCAATTGCACCATTAAGCTTTCATGAAGAAACAACTGATTAATAGTTTTAGCTAAATACTTAACGTTTTTAGCTAATATGTGGGTCAAGAATATGCTGTTATTTACATTATATTAAAAGCATTTAAATACTAAAAAGTCAAAAATTAATAGAGCAGGTGGATAATAATGGGCAATAAGACATTAATTAGAGTTGGAGCCAGTATATTAGCTGTTATATTAATATTATTTCTATTTCAAACATCAGGATTGATTAATATTGATTCTGTTGAATTCAAAAGTCATGGTCAATCACCATATAGCATTAGTGGTGCAGAGAGTCTTTTTAAATCACTGGGAATAAATACTTTACCAGACTATATAGATGATGAAACAGGTGAAGAGTATTGTTTTAATCCAGATTGTTGGGATGAAGCAACAACTGCTTATGTTATGTGTTTAGATGATGGTGCAGATGTAATGTTTTCAGCTGTAGATGTATCAGAAATTTATAAATTTATTGAAATAATACCAGCTGCATATGCAATTGCGGATGGAGGATTACCTGATGAAGAAGATGAGTGCATGGATCTTTACTGGGATTCTTTAACACATGAATGTAGAATTATTTGTGAAGAAGAATTATATGTATGGGATGGAACACCAGTTAATGACTTAGGTTCTTTTTTAGGATATGCTTATCCAGATGCAAGACACAGATGGATTAATAGATGTGAAGGATGGTTGCATGAAGGAACTTGGGTAGAGGAAGCAGATGAAGTTGGATGTGTTAATGCTAGATTATTAACATGTGATTCTGAAAGTATAATGAGTGCTCAGGATGTTTGTGGAGAAATTGGTAAAACTTGGCAATGTAATGAAACAGATATTACTTGTGAAGACTAAAGGTGAATAAGATGTTTAAAATGAAATGGTGGATGTGGACATTGCTAGTATTAGGAGCAATAGCACTTATTGCATTCATAGTAGTTAGAATATTTGTATCAAAATTACCAGCTTATATTTAAAATGGGCAATAAACTAATAATTGGAATTATTGTAATATTAGCAATTGCATTTAGTAGTTTTTTATATACTGGATTACAAAGTATTACTTCTACTGATAAAGTTACATTTTGTCTTGATGTGAGTGATTACAAAGATGAAGGCTATGTATTCCATCATTATGATGACCTTAATTGTGAGATTGTTTCTAAAAGTATTGCTATTGCTTCACAAACTATTAATGTTAGATGTAATAATCGTAAACAGGCATATTTTTGCACTCAGAGATTAGGTTCACCATGGGTACCAAATGGTTGTGATGGAAGTCGTGTACGTTGCTCAATTAAAGCATTAAATTATAAAGGCGGACATGGGGATGTGTATATAATAATAGAGAATTTACAAGATGAATTAAAGGAAAAGATTGCACAAGCTAATGAGGCAGAAGCATCAATTGCAGAATTAGATGCTTTATTAGAAGAATATCATTTGTCTTTAGAAGAGAAAGCTGGTGCAATATTATTAATGGAGCTTGATTTACAAGAGAAAGCAGAAATAATTAGTATGATAACAGATAAAGCAGATGAACAAGCTGTTTTAATTTCTACATTGGAATTAGGAATAGCTGACCAATCAGTGATAATTAGTAATTTAGAAAATACTGTAGCAGAGAATGGAATATTAATTAATGAATTGGATATATCAGTGACACAACAAGCAGTAATAATCAGTGAACTTAATTTAGCATTACTAGAGAAAATCAATTTAGTAAAACTTATTCAAATTGAAGTTAACACACAAGCAAATATTATATCACAATTGAATTTAAATCTTGATGAAAAGATTACTATTGTTAATCAGTTGACTACAAACATTGAAGAACAGGCTATTGTTATTGATATTTTATCACAAAATACAAAAGAGCAAGCTACAATAATAGAGTCACTTGGTTTAAAAATTTCAGAACAAGGCCAACTAATAAATGAATTACATTTAACAGAAGTTGAACAAGCACAAATAATTAGTGAATTAAATTTGAATCTTGAAGAGCAAGCTACTATTATAAACAGTCTTAATCTTGAGGTCAATGAACAAGCTACTTTAATATCTGAATTAAATTTGAATCTAAATGAACAAGCACAAATAATTAATAATTTAAATTTAAATATTGAACAGCAATCTATTATAATACATGAGCTAAATTTAAATGTTGAAGAACAAGCACAAGTTATTAGCCAATTGAATTTAAATGTTGAAGAGCAAGTTATTATTATAAATAATCTTAATCTTGAAGTTAAAGAACAAGCTACTTTAATTAGTGGATTAAGAATAAACCTTGAAACAAAAGCATATTTGATTAGTCAATTGCAATCAACAACTGAGCAGCAAGCAAACTTGATATCTGAATTAAAATTAAGTTTAAATGACCAGGCTGAGTTAATTGATTCTTTTGAATACACTATTGCTGATGATGCTTTAATAATACAAAATCTTGGATTATCTTTAGAAGAGCAAAGTGATTTAGTTGATTTATTAACATTATCAAATTCACAA
>Ga0307928_10004896_pt1 | contig 10113 bp, 1 predicted proteins | sample AceLakmetagen232_FD_201815 | JGI IMG/M metagenome (GOLD analysis project Ga0307928, IMG submission 201815) | Saline water microbial communities from Ace Lake, Antarctica - #232 | ecosystem: Environmental > Aquatic > Non-marine Saline and Alkaline > Saline | place: Antarctica: Ace Lake...
TTCTTTTTTAATCAGCTCGATAGCTTTCTCTCTCGTATTGTCATAGTTTCTGCCCATTTCAAGATATAGATCCCAACCCTTGCTGTTTATAAGAGCAGTTTTTTCGCGAGAAGATTTAAATAATCTTGTTACGGCTACTCCTCCAGTAATTTCTTCTTTTTTCTTTCCGGCCATTGTTTTCAATTCACCTTCTCCGGTAATGGCAATTCTTAATAGATCAAGTTGTTTGACGGCTTTAGCATTCTTTATTGTGGCAACAATTCCATAATCCGCTAATTTCTCTATTAGGTCCCAAGAGGGCGGTAAAAGAATTTGTCGGTAACCTTGTCCTCTTAATTTTTTATCACCGGTCCAATACCCTTTCAAAACTTTCCAAGCACCTTCAACTTGGTTAGGAATTACTCCTTTAAATACTGCATCCCAGATATAATCTGTTCCTAAAAGTAAAGAGAGAATAAAAGCATTTATAATAAATCTTATAAACTCTCCTCTTTGTCCTTGGGTAAGATCAGCAACAAATTCCTTTGTTTTTCCTTCTTTAACAGCATTTCTAAAATTTTTAAGAATACCTTTTGCTTCAAGATTTTCTACCATTTTCTCGGTAAATTCTATCTGCTTCAAAGCAAAAGTATTATATTGATAATACAAATCAGTAATAGGATTATCAAAGAAAACCGGTTTTTCTTCTACACCATATCTGAATTGAGTTATATCCGAGATATTACGAGCATAAGTTTCTGCTTCTTCTCCAAAGTTACTATTAAGTTCTTTATAAAGTGCTTCAAACTTTCCTTTCTTTGCTAGAAGTTGAAGATTTTTCTCGGTAGCTAAAGCAGATCCTACTCTATTATTAAACTCTGACATTTTGGCAAATAGATTGAGGACATTACTGTTCATTCTATATTCCTGGTCAAGTACATTATCAATTTCAGTCAAAACTCCCCTGCTACGCCAATATCTCCATTTAGAAGGCCGGAAGAAATCAACCAACATTTGAGCATAGCCACTAAAAGCTGATTGATATATATCAATAACATTTCCTCTTAATTTCGGCACAGTATTTAACCAAAACTGAGTAAGATTAATAGTATAAAATGAAACAGAAAAAGCTAAATCATAAATATATCTTATACTTTTAATAGTCCGGAGACCTTTTTGGGCCGGTTTTATTAGAATTCTCGGTACTTCGATCAGTTCTGTCACTCCGCTCTGCCACTCCATTTCAACATTTTTATGAAGACCTGGTATTTTGGCAATAGTTTGATTGATCGCTTCATCTATCTTTCGTAAAAATATGTCTATTTTTGAAGGTTTATTCAAGAATCTGTTAATTCTACTCCGGATATAGAAACGGGATAACTGCGGTACTTTATCACCATAAAATCTCATAAATCTCTCAAATCTATGAACCGGAGGATTAAGATAAATATATTTTCCGTGAACCTGTATCATAGCTTTCATCGCTCCCCAGAAGTCTTCTTTAATAGGAAGGCCTCCTTTTCTCTCAAGTAATAATCGGTCAAAGATACTAGAAGGAAGTTTTAAATCTAAAAGAGCATATAATTCATTCGGAGCTTGTTTTGTTTGTTGAAGTATAAAGTGAGAAATTTCCGTAAGAATATTAGTGATATAGTTTTTTCTTCGGCTCATTGGTTCAAGTCCCACCTCAGATCTAGCATCATCAACTAAATCAGCAACTTCGTTCGCTGCTATTCTGCCCCGGCCAACTATCAATGCTTCTTTTTCGGAAAGTTCTACTGTTTCACCGGGATTATTAATGGCCCGGAATAAGCGTTTGCTTTGTTCTGCCATTCTCCTTTTCTTAAAGAATATTCCCTTAATACCTAATTCTTTTTGCCATTGCGCAAACTTTGCAAACCATTTATTAGTAAAATCTCTTCTTAATTGAAATCCTTCAAATACTATTGCTGCTTGTTTTCCTACTCCTATTTTCCTAAATACATTTGCCGGAGTTCTGAAAATATTTAGAAGCCAACCAAATGATATGTCTGCAAACTTAGTTTCTGCTTCTTCCTGTGTTACCATCTCTTTTGATCGAGGAATAGTAATCTTTCCCCCGAATTTCGGTTTTATTGCTATTAGGTTAGCTATAAACTCTTTGGCCTGTTCTGGGGTCATCTTGGTCATTGAATCAACCCCGGTATAAGCAAGAGCCAATCTTTTATATTGTCTTGGAGTAATCCTCTTTTTCTGGGCAATTATGTGGGCTTGGGTTTTCTGTTCTTTAGTAGATTGAATTGACTCCGGTAATTCTCCTCTCTTCATAAATCCTTTGGCTCTTATTTCAACCATCATATCAAATCTATCTTTTGCAGTATCATAAATTTCAAATGATCTTACTACTCGTTTATCTCCAATTTTATAAGATATAATGTATGGCCTATTTTTGACAATACTGGAGTGAGAAATAGTAATTCCTCTTCTACTTATTCGTTCTCCAACTTTCAAAAACTCTCTGGGAGCTTTAAGAACTTTTTCTTTTCTCACTCTCTCTTTCTTTCTGGCAGTTTGAATCACTCCTTTATTTTGTAAAGACTTTACTGCTTCTGTAAGATCAACAGGGACAGGCGCCCCTTCTTGAATTGCTTTTATTACAGCTCTCTCTTCTGCCGAGAACTCACCGTAGTTCGCGATATTCTCTGAAATCCCTATATTGCTTTCTCTGAATATTCCCTGACTTTTATAGCTTTTATATGTACCGTCTTTTCTAACTGAAACTACATCTAATAGAGAAACACCAAGAAGTTTAGAAAATCCTTTAATTTCTAAAGTTCTTTCTTCAATAACATTATCAAAAGGAATATTGGAAGCTAGAATAATCTGACTGGAATTATTGCTAGCTACCGATCTTGATATTTTTTTAGTAAGAACATTTATGTTCTTAAAAGAACGCCCTATAATTTCATATCCAATTATATCATTTCTGCTATTTAGATTAATAAGAGCAATAACAGGAACATCTGGATTTATTGTTTCCGAAAAGAATTTAGCAACTTCCTTTGATTGAAGTACTTGATTTCCATCTTTTATAAATCCATCTCCGATCCTTACAATCTGCTCCATTTCTACTATTGAAATCTCTTCGCCTTTTCTTACTCTCGGTGTATAAGAAATAGTTTTAGGATTAATATCTTTATCGATAAATCCATATTCAACCCGATTAACGATAATTCCTCCTTCAAATTCAACGCCGGCGCGTATTAACACTTCTCTCAACCGAGTCATAATAGTTATATCAGCTTCTGAGGGACTAACATCTGCTGTTGGGTGATTATGAATAAAATAAACTTTCTTTGCTTTTGAAGCCACTACTGTCTTCAATACCTCGGTTGGACTTATTAAAGCCGCGTCAACAGTTCCTATAGATACAAGCCCGGTATTAATTACTTTATTATCTTTTGTAAGATTCAAAACAAATGCTTTCTCTCTGCTTTCTTTTTTCAGTTCAGAGAAAATGTCAGCAACATCATTAGAAGATTCAATTTTAAGGTCTTTAGTATAAAATCTTCCTATCTTTTTTAGCTTTAAGCGAATGTTTGATTTTCTCAAAGTAGGTTTCTTTTTCATTTGTTTAAGAGCATTTCTGGCATAGATATAAGGGCCGATTCCACCGGTTACTCTTCCGATTACTCCTTCTTTGTTTGCTTCTTCCAATGAATCAAAAAATGCTTTAGCTTTTGGGTTTTTATCTAACCATTCATAAAACTCTTCCTTATTAAGAAATTTAAAGAAAGATTTTTTATCTTTAACAAACTGGCCATATCCTTCCGGAGTTTCTCTGACAAAATCTGTATAACTATCTGATATTTCTCTTAAAACAAGAGGAGCTTTTTTTGTAATATTAGACATTTCTATCTTATCGGCTTTTGTGGTTCTTAAAAACTCTTTTAAGTAATCTTTATTGTATGCAAAGAAACCTGTTTCTGTGTCCATTATAGGCATTACTAAATAATAATTTTCATCCACAGAAACTTTTGCCGGCTTCTTTACAAAAGTTACATCCATTTCTTTTTCAAAAGAAATTCCTTCTTCTTCATCTTTTATTGAAAATATTATCTTATTGTTTTTTTCATCTAACTGTATTCTTACCTCGTTTATTTTTGTTGTCGGTACTTCATTTAATATGCTCCAAAGTTTTTCCCGGTTAACAGTAACCTGGTTCTCTAATATTTTAGGAAAAATATCTTGATAGGCAGGGTATTCTCCTTCAGTCAATCTACTTACTACCTTGAATTTATCAAACTCAAATTGAATCTGCTTTGCTTTGCTGTCTATTGAAACACTTATCAGGCCCGGCTTCATCTGTTTTATAATCCTTAAAATCTTCTCAACCGATTTTTTAGGAATCATTGCTTCAAAGTCTTTTGAAATTTTTGCTAAAGCATAGAACTGATATAAGCGAAAGCCGTCAGTACTGGCAAACCGCAATTTCCCTTTTTCATTTTTTATAAGCACTGATTCAATCTCTGGTCTGGTTGGTGCTTCTTTTATCAATTTAACTGTTTTATTCAATCCATCTATTAATGTTGTATCAAGAACTTGAAGTTGCGGTGCTACTTTCACCTCAGGGATCAAAGGAAATTCTCCAACATCTTCTCCTCTTACCCGTAGATCTCCGATTTGAGCAGTTTTTTCTTTTTCGTTAATTTCTATTTCCTCAATACTTTTTCCTTTTAAATCCTTTGGATCTAATGTAATATTTCCTAAATCTTTTCCTGAATCATAAATAACACCGACCTCTAAATCAGTAGCCATAATCCTAGAACCCTTAATAGCGATATTCTGAAGAACTGGAAGAGTAGAGGACTTTCCGGTAAATATCTTTACAGCATCAAATATCCTGCTCTTCATATTCCTTTTAGGAGCTCTACTGGTTGGCTTTTTTACTAATTCAAGTTTGGGTTCAGGTTTAATCCCTTTCTTCTCCATAAAATCCGTAGTCAATTCAAAATCTTTTTCAATCTTTTCTTCAGGGAAAACTCCTTCAGTAATTCTTGCTTGAGCTTTCGTAAGTTTTGAAGGAACTTTCAATGACCAATAATCAACTTCAATTTCGCCGGTGGAAACTTCTATAATAGCCTTGCCATTATCAAATATATCTATTAAGCGCCCAAGGCGTTGACCGGTCTCATCTGTAAATCTCACTACATCGTTTTCTTTAAATTCAACCTCAATCCCCCATCCTTCTTGAAGTTTCTTATAGTCTGTTATGCCCTTGTAATCTTCCATAGGATAAACTGCCTCAAGTCCTTCGTCAGTAATCATATCCTCAACATAGTTTATCTTGTACTTTCCTTTCTCTTTGGTTGGTAGAAACTCAACTTCGCCGATCTGTCTTTCTGTTTCATTATTTGATTCATCTACTAACCATCTCAAGTCTTCAGGGACTACCTCATTTTTTCTTATAAGATTAATAACATAACCAAGTTGATTTAATGGTTGTTTTAAAGCAGATACCCGGTCTCTTGTTTCGGGGTCCGGAGTTTCTGTTTTTGTTTCGGTGGAATGAAATACTTGATTCTTATCATCAAAGACGGCTTTCTCTTTTCCTTCAGCCTCAAATCCTTCTTGATATTCTTCATCAGTTTCAGGTTCAACAAGATTATCTTTGCTTTCCTCCATTTCCTTGTCCCATTTCTCAAAAGTTTCTGCCGGGAGTGTGATTGGTTCTGGTTCTACTTCAATCTCAACTTTAGGTTTAATATGTTTTTCAACAGTTTTCCAAACTCCTTCATTTATAAATTTTCTAACATCTGATTGTGCCATACCTGCAAAATCAGTTCCTTCGGAATCAGTAAATTTAACAGTTCTTCCTTCTATAGCCCTTACTGTTACTTTACCAATCATATTAGAGTGTCCTTGTGTATCTATAACATCACCGACCTTAATCTCTATTGCCTTTTTTATTTTAGGTTTAGTTACCGGTGCTGGTTTTTCTTTTACTGCTTGGTTATAAAGATTTCTTAAGAATGGTATGTATTTATTTTCATATACTTGAGTTCTAACGGTATCGAAAACAAAAGCCTCTCCTTCAGCTATTCTCCATTTTTCTTGAATTTCTTTTGATTTTGTAGGCAACCAAACTTTTTGTAAATATATATCTTCATTATGTGTAGTAGAATCCCATTTTATAAATTCCTCAACAGTATCAAATTCTTTCGCTTTTTCTATTAAAAATTCTAATTCTTTAGGTATCCCTGCTATTTTTGGTTCCGTTACCGGCGCTAGTTTTTCTTTTACTGCTTTAAGTTCTTTATCAAAAATCTCTATAATTTTATTTGTTGTATTATCTATAACAGCTAAATCCTCTCCGGCAATCGGATCGTGATAAACGGTAATATCGTGTCCTTTAATTTCTGGGTGCTTTTCTAAAAATACTGGATCGTATGCTTCTGCTTTTTGCTCAATTCTCTCTAATGTTTCGCCTATCTCTTTGCTTTCGTATGCTTCCTTCCCCTGTCTTTTAATAAATAAATCAATAACTTTTTTATCAAAAACTTCAAACTCTGTGGGGATTGGTTTAATTTCTGGTTTGATAACTTCTGGCTCTGCCGGTATCTCCTCTGCCTGAATTTTCTCTGCCTCGGCCATTAACTCTTTATTTACCTTAACTATTTCGGCTTCTTCTGCGCTTCTCCGGTCTTCCGGTTTTGCTAAAATAAACTTGACAATATTATCAACTTGCTTTTCTAATCTTACCTCTGGCCCAATTCTTTCTTGTTCGGCTAATTGAGTTCTCAATAATGTTCTGCCTTTTTCAGACATTCTTAATGCTTCCTCTCCGGCCAATACTCTTTCAATAACCCGGGCCGAAACTTCTGCTGGTTTTACCTGTAATGGAGGCAATGGTTTTTCTCCTGTCGTTATTCTTTTTAAATTTTCTATTACTTGTTCTATTTCTTTTGGAGTTTCTGGTGTTTTAACTAATTCTTCTTCAATCTCCGGAACTGCCTCTACTGGAGCTATTTTTTGCGTTGTTCTATTTGATTCAAGTTGCCTCATTACTACATCAGAGATTTTTCCTAATCCTCCAAATATTCCAATAGAAAGTGTTTCTATAAGCAATCTCTCTGTTCCTTCCGGAGTAGCAAACGGCGCCTTATAATCTCTTTCTTCAATAGGAGCCTGAAATAATTCTGCTAATTCTTCTTCAAACACCTCTCCAATAATACCATTCCAGGCAATCTTACCTTTTATAAAATTCAATGCTTTACTTGATGTTTTAATTCCCATTTTTGATAGCCATTTTCCCAATACAGCTCTTTGCAAAAATCCTAATGGTTTTTCTACTATAACTCCTGTTCTTTCTGTAAGATAATCAACTGTAACAGTTCCAAGCGCTTTCTTAAGAGCTTTTTCAAAATCATCACCATTTTTATCTATTTCACCGAATAATATATCTCCATTTTCTCCGGCAACTAAATCAGCATTTGGAATCATATATTGGGCTGTTCTTTCTGCGACTTCAGGAACATTTACCAATCCTTGTGCTGTACCGGCAACCAAAAAACCTCCTAATTTAAGAGAAAGTTGAGGAAGTTTTTTTGCGAAAACTTTTGGTAATACTTTCATCGCTGTTATAGTAACACCTGTCTTTACGGTAGAATATACTCCTCCTGTCGCAACAAATTCAGCAGCCCAAGTAGGAAGTTCTATAATTGTGGCCCCAACACTATATCCAATTCCTCTATCAATAGGAAGATTTTTTGCTTTATATTTAGCGAGCAAACTTTCATCATAAGAAGTAATTTCTTGACCCGCTTGTTTCTTTTTATTTGCTTCAATTACCATTGCTAATTCCTCAAACGATTCAATAGACCCAGCAAAAGGAATAAGTTTTCCTTTCTCTTTATCTTTAAATGCTTCAATCATATCTCGGAAAAAACCTTTATTTTGTTCTGGCTGGGCCAATAAATCTCGGTAGGCATCAGCTGCAATCTGAAGATTCTTTATTTCTTTCTCTTTTTCTTTTATTGTAAAATACTTTTTTGCGCCGGGTAATGCAGTAAGAAAATAAGGATCAATCCACTTTTCTCTAAAACCCGTTGGTTTAGGAAGTGCTTCAAGTGTTTTTACGCCCTGTTCTATTTTTTCTTCAATCTTTAATAATTCTTGTTGAGCAGCTATTTTAACTTCGCCATAACTTACATTAGTTCCCGGAAAAGGCACTTCTTCGGGTGAGATCTCTTTCCAAGTAGTAGGTTTCTCAACTTCGATTCCTTTCTCTTCTGCATATCTTTCATAAACAGATGTTGGTTTTTCCTCCGGAGGAGCTTTTTTCTCTCCCAGCAAAGGTTTTTCAATAAACCAGGGCAACACAAAACGAGCGGCCCTCTTTAAAAGCCCCTCCTTTGCTTCTTCCTCTTTCTCTTTTACTTCTTCTCTTTGTTTTAAATAATTATTGTAAACTGACATAATTAGAATTCTCCAGCTTGACCTAAAGCCCAATAAAAGTAATCTCTATCAGTTTTTAATTTATCATAATCTTCATCGGTTACTCCCGGTTGTTTGGAAAGCCATTGCATAGCTTTTGATTGTTCCGATGCCGTACCAAATCCTTCTTCTCCCTTTTTAGTAATTCCGTATTTTGTTCTATCATCCGGACTTAGAAGATCTCCGAATCGTTTATCAAACTCATCTGGGCTAAGTGTACTTTTTCTCCGTTGATCAAGATATACATTTCCATCAACATATTCGCCTCCTTTTTTACTTGCTAATAAGGCTTCTTCAACAGAAGCAACTTCTCCTCCTTTTCCTGTAGGTGCAGTAACTCCTCTAAATATACTATTTACAGTCATAGCTCCATCTTTATCTGTTAATAAAACATCATAATAAGTATTACCCGATTCATCTGTTCGAGAGGTAACTGTCTGAATTTTCTTATCAGGTTCATCTGTCATAATCTGAGCGGTTATGCCTGAAGGAAATTCTAACATAGCTTCATATTGAGCTATTTTCAATTTTTGGTCAGTATTAAGAACATCATAAGTAAGATTGCCATCTTTTAGAAGATTATGAATAAGAACAAGGCTAGACCGAGCATCATCTTTGGCCCTCTCTATATGAGTCAATTCTCTTTCTTCAGCACCGCTTATTAAATTATAAAGCTGAACCTCTCTGTTATATTCTTTGGTATAATAATCCGAAGCATTGTCATAATCCATATCTGTTAGCTTTACTATTGCATTTAAAGTATCAACTTTATTTCCCAATATCCGGGCAACCGCACTCCTCTCAACATTTAAAAGAGCAATTTCTCTTTCAGCGCGCTTCTGCAATACTCCTTTTGCCCGGCCAATTTCTCTTGTTGAAACTAACTTTTCCCCTTCTTCTTCTGCTTGGACCAGTAATTCAGTTTGTATTCTTTCTATATCACTATCAATTCCGGCAAGTTCATCTTCCAATGGCGAAATTCCAAGTTTTTCTTTTTGTTCTTTAAACAAATCAACCATTGAAGTAGGCGCCGGTATTTTCCCTGCGGTTTCTGCCATCTTTGCCTGAATATCCTCTAATATTTTTGTTGATTCTCGCATATCAACTTCATCACCCGGAAGATTATCAAAAATATCTTGAGCATTTTGATTTGCTTCATTGACCGCGTCAATTCTTGCCTGCTCATCTTTAAGTGGAACAAACTCGTATGATTTTTCTAATGCCGCCCTGCCACTCTTTATTATCTGTTGTGTTCTTTCAGCAGAACCAAGAGGAGCTAATTCTGGTGTTGGTGCTACTGTTGGAGCAGTTGAAATAGGTTGCCCTTGAGCATTATATCCAGGAGAAGCAGTTCCTATGGGATATGATTGCTGAGTCTGTTTATTTATATATGTCCCTGTTGTCGGAGCTGTGGGAGTAGTTCCAGGAAGATTCAAAGTCCAACCTGCTTGTATATAGCCAGCATTACTAACAAATTGCGAATATTGTGGATTTGCTGCCTGCAATTTCCCTACGGTTGTCCCGTATTTTTTTGCTATTGCTGAAGCAGTATCTCCGCTTACTACTGGATGTGTTTGTGCCATATTATTTATTTATTTAATAGTTCTACTTCATCTATTAATTCTTTAATTGCTTGAACACACAGACCGACTGTTCTTT
>Ga0307928_10004897_pt1 | contig 10110 bp, 16 predicted proteins | sample AceLakmetagen232_FD_201815 | JGI IMG/M metagenome (GOLD analysis project Ga0307928, IMG submission 201815) | Saline water microbial communities from Ace Lake, Antarctica - #232 | ecosystem: Environmental > Aquatic > Non-marine Saline and Alkaline > Saline | place: Antarctica: Ace Lake...
ACTAGCTGAGGGTATAGGTGGAGCCACATTCTGATTCTACGCTCGGCACAAGCCTGCGGGTCTGTTATACCCTTGAGTGGGAACGCCCGCGTCCAGTAGTTATCATCAAATTCCATGATGCCTCCAGCGCACGCTCAGTCAAATATGAACATATCCGCATACCAGTATCCCAAGACCGCTAGCGCATAGACCAGCGCAACGAATATCGCGACCGCGAAGAAGAGGTTGACAGACACCAAGAAGCATGACCAGAGGACCGTCCAGACGGTGCGGGGTTTCATTCGGGATGCTCCTCTGTCGCGGCAAGGGCCTGCGCCACCAACGCATGTATGGGCCATGCCGATTTACTCCCGTGCGCCTCCAGTTGCTTGAGGTGTATCAACCCCGCAAGATGCTCCATCGCCCGTTTGTAGTGGTCGCGTTCAGCCTTCGCCCTCGCCAGGACTTTGTGCAAAGCCTCGTTCACTATGCACTGCTTTGCTTCCATCTCAGTCAAGCCGGCATCTTGCATCAACACATTGTATTCGCCCATGAGTTCTGCGCTAGATGCGGAGGCGGTGCCTTGTTCGGTGAGCACGGAATGCTCGGCCTGCAATTCATCTGCGTTCGTCCCCACTGTCGGATTCCCTTCCGCGTCGAAGTCAAGCCGCCTACCGCAGTCAGGGCAGAATGAAGCACTGTGCCACCCGTCCCATGTCCACTCGCCCGCATATATCCTGCTACCACGACAACTTAGTGAGCAGTACGTGCCTGTGTCATCCATCGGTGCTGGTTGCATCATCTTGTTCCTCCTCAGTCTTCGCTTCCTTCTCTGCCTGGCGAATACTCCTGCGTACCGTCACGCCGCACAAGCCGCAGCGGACTACGTTGTCGCGCACCCACATATCGCAGCCAATGCAGCGGATTAGGCTCATCTCACTCATCATCCAATCTAAGTTGCTGTGGCGGCTCCGGCATGTTCTCCTCAGCCCAAGCACACCTAGCCTCCGCAATCTTGCAGTAGGACTCATCCATTTCTATCCCGATGGCATCGCGGCCAGTCTGGATAGCGGCCACTAGAGTGCTACCGCTGCCCGCAAAGCAATCTAGCACCGTCCCGCCCGCCGGACACAGCAGGGAAATCAGGTAGGCGAAGAGGCGGACGGGCTTGCAGGTGGGGTGTGGATTGGTCGCATACGATTGTTCTCCCTCAAACTGTCCTTTGCCACTTTCCCGATTGCGAGCTTCCATGCCGCCTGCTTTCTGCAATGCCAGCCCCTCACACCCCGCATTCTTCTCACTCTTCGAAGGCTTCGGCACCTGCAGCATCCCCGCTTCCGCCGCTTCTGCCCAGCCCTCCTCGGCCAGCCCGTGCTGCTCTGCCCATAATTCCACATCGAAGTAGCGCGTGCCATCGCCCAAAGGTTTGTCCCCGGTGCAAAGCACGTTGGCCGGAAATCTGCCCGCAGGTGTGACATAAGGAGCTTGGTTGTTTAGGGAACCATCCTTGTTGCCCTGCAATGCTTCGCCGCCCGGCCTCAGTTCGGCATTGCGAAACGACTCCTGCTTCTTGCGGGTAGCATCATAGTCATCCGATTCATACGGCACCATACACGCCCCGCAATTCACCGCGCCCGTGCCCCATTCCACCACGTTAGTCCATTCGCTTCGAGGCAGCCGCGCCTTGTACTTTGAGGTCGCCACTACCGTCTCGCCGCCTGCGTGGGTCAGGACAGTCCGGCACTCCAGTCCCTCCCGCAGAGAAGTCTGATTGTCAACCGTCAGCGCCGCCTGCTTGCCATTCAGGTATGGCCGCACCCCATGCTGCTTGCATAGCTTGATTATCTGAGCGCGGGATTTCTCATCGGTGCCGACGGTCTCCTTGCGATTGTGGAGGTAGTCACTCGGCCAGTCATGCGCGTCGAGGAGGGCGGCCAGTTCGGGCGTGGGGATCGTGCCGGACTCGATGGGCTTGCGAGCGAATATGATTAGCTCGAAGGCGGGCTTTATCTTTCCGCGAGAATATTGGCCTTCGAGGGCGCAGGCGAGATGGGTTGCGGGGGAGGTGACATTCAATACTGCGGGTTCATCCTTCCCCACTTGCGAATCGAAGGCCATGCCTGATTTGCGTTGCGCCGGTCGCCAGTTGGGATTGTCACCCACCACCTTCCTCTCCGCACCCGCGCGCCGATCTGCCATTGCGCTAAAATCGCAACCTTTCGGGAATCCCGATCTGAATATGTGAATCAGCGCAGTTTGCTGCAACTCAAACCCCGCCTCCTCCAAGTCCCTGCACACGCGCCAAAGACAGTCAAGCCGAGGCCCGCTCATCACGCAAGCCGCCGCGCCGGGTTTCAGCACGCGCAGGCACTCGCGCCAGATGGAGGGGTCGGGGAGGGCCTTGTCAAACTCCTTGCCCATAAAATGCCAGCCATAGGGTGGATCAGTGAAGAGACCATCGATGCTATTGTCATCAATCCCCTGCAGCACCTCCGCGCTGTCGCCTTCGATTATCTGCCAGTTGGTCATGCGTTATCAGCTTCCGCCAACCGCTTCGCGCTGAGTCTCAGCCACACCTGTGCGGGCACTAGCAACACTTCTTCTAGGACCTGCGCGTCACTCTCAAGAAGCTCACCACTACCATTGAGCAAACGCATAACTTCTCCCACGGGGATTCCGGTGCGTAGTGCTAACTGCTCTGCCGTCATACCCCATGCCTTCATGTGCTTCCAGAGCGCCTCACCTAGAGGTGTGGTGCAATCTGGTTGCCATTGACTATCGCCCGCGTTTCGCCAATTAGTCATCGTAACCTCTTCACTTGCGCGTAGTTACCTAGCTTTTGTCTGGTCGCCCACTTGATGCTGACCCTCACAATACACGAGAACCTGAGGTATTGCGAGGCGAATCATTTCCAGCCGCCACCAGTTTCGCAGATAGTGTCACTCAATGCCATCATCCCCTGCAGCTTGCTTGACGCTTGCCAGACACTCGTCGCGCATCTTTGCGAAATACTCACTTGTCAATATTTGGTTTACGGTAGTCCCCCTGCCCAGATACTTGTACCAACTGACCTCGACATCCCGCCACCGGAAGTTGTACCGTTGCGGGACATCATCATCCCAGCTGTAAGCATGGAGTTCAAAGACAACATTCTCATAACGCTCGCCGGTGTTATCGCATGGGCTGTTGTTGCACGGTACCGCGTTGCCAAGCAGCCGCAGGAATGTCACGATCTCATCCGGGCACTCATATTCTTGGCGTGGTTGCCCGAAGAGTATCTGCCCCATTTCCGGTTCGTTGCTGCAGTGCGCGTCACTCACACCTTCCCCTCCCACTCATCGCAGCCCTTCCCGTCTCCGATTTCGCGGCCCTTCTTGCAAGCATACCAGCAGGTGGTTCCGGGGCCAATCACGCCAGGCGCGTCACCGATGAAATCACTAGCGCCGGAGGTTACGAACGAGTGCTTACAAGTATAGCACGTTTGGTCAGTCATGTCACGCTACCCTTTCAGTCCGCATCGCTCGCCCACATAGCCAGCACGCCATCCAGGTAGATCGGCACCGCTAGGATGTCATCGTATGCGGGCAGCCCCTTGCTCACTGCGTATCCGCGCTCCAGCTTGGCCCCTTCGGACTGCTCCCACTGTGGAAGCATCATCATAGCCTGCGAGTATTCCAGCCAACCGATACAGTTGTCCAGATGTGCCTGCCTGGTTATGTCCGGATGGGCAAGCTCGAAGTGCGCCGACTCAGTATGCGGACAGTAGGTATAGTGACCACGTTGCATCAGTGCGGCCTTCATCTGCGCGGCTCGCCTGATATGCTCCTCGACGCTACTCTCAGGCAACGCATTGTACGGGCCGGAGACAAAGAAGCGGAGCGGCATATCACACTTGGGCAGCCACTCAATTTCTATCGCCAACTGTTGCGCCGCCGAACTGATTCTCGCCTGCTCGACATCCATGCCACGCCGCTGCTGCAGGACAAGGTACATCCAGCTATCCATGCGTTCCTGCAATCCCTCCAGCGCATGGTCAACCCACGGCTGCAGGTGATTGGTCGCACCATACTCGGATTGCCCCATGCGGAACCTTGCTAGCAGGACATCAGCTAGCGGCTCCAACTCACACTGCTCGGCTTGCTTGCGGATTAGCTCAATGGTCTGGACTGGCATTGCGGGCCTCCCTGATGGCATTAGCTATCACGTTCCAGTTGGCGCTGAGCAGTTGACTGCAAGTCTGCTCAATCATCAGGTTCACAGTCCCCTCTATGCCAACGCTACGGATGTCTGTGTGGATACCGATGATCGGCTTGCCGACCGCGAACGCATAGCCGATTTCCCATGCCGTACCATCGTCAACCAGACAACCATCAACGACGGCGCAAACTACATCAGCGTCCCCAATATGCCACACGTTCGTGTCGAACACAACTCGCTGCCAACCCGGACCCTCGAAATCAATCGGAATATCCTGCGGCAGCCAGACCGTTATGCCAAATTGCTCTAGTGCTGCCTTTGCGCTCTCGTTGAAGGCACGCTCTGCGTCATTGAATAGCGGTCCCGCCCAATACACTGTTGGCATACTATCGCCTCCCTATGTTCTCGCGTGTACGCTGTGCTTGTCACCGTGCAGAAATACCGACGCCGAGCCGACGAGCGCGGGACTATAGGCTTTATCTGCTGCGTAGGTGCCGCCCTGAGTTCTTTGATAGCTGCCACTATTGACAATGGGCGTCTTGCCCGTCAGGATTTCTCCGGCGTCGTCAACGTAGCGATAGGTTGAGACATCCGACCTCAGGCCATGCGTGTGCCCCATAGTTACGTAGTCTGCGCGGTTTCGTGATGCCAATCGCTCAAGTGCCTGTATCACCCCACCGCTTGTAGTTGCGCCGGTCATCCCGTGGTGGTGGTAGCCGGTATATACCTGCGTCCTGTCCTCGTACTGGATACGCCAGCGCACAAAACCCTCGTAGCCCAGGTAAGGCACGTCAAGCTCTTTCGCCAGACGCATCACGGGGTTCTCTTTGACGCCTGCTGCCCGCCTCAACCTATCGTCATGGTTGCCAGTGAGAAGGCCCTTGCACTTTCCTGCGCGGGCTAGCGGCTCCAGATCGGCGTACATGATGCGTTGCTGTCCGTCAAAGTCAAGCTTGTCGAGTGCGGGGCTGCCGGGACCCGTCACAGTATTCAGGTTGAAGAGGTCGCCGTTGATCATCAGGCCGGTATCGGGGGTGTCGAGTATCCAGCCCAACAGCTTGCGCCACTTGCTATAAGCGCACTCCCTTGGCCCCAAGTGGACATCTGAGGCCAGCACACAGTTGTAGTAGGGAGCAGCATCCAATAGCACATCAATGTCTAATGCGCGTTCCTTGTGGTCGGTGAGGTCAACATACCATTCGCGCAGTTCGTCAACGTCCATCTCGTTGGTGAACCGCTCATACTCGGGGCCGGTATTGCCAAACGACGCGGGGGACCGGGTACCCCCAGTGGCTTCGTATTTCCCGCGAGCACGACGGCATAGTCTGCCAAACGTACCGTCGCGCGTGATGCCATAGTGCTCTGCAAGTTCTCGTTCGGTCAGCCCCAATTGTAACTTGATTGCGTGCAATTCTCCCGTGTCCGCTAGTGCGCTGAGGTCTGCCTTGATTGTCGCGTCCATTGGTTGAGCCTCCCGTGTGGGATTTGATTAGCCATCTGTGCGGTTACCTACTCAGAAGCAGTCGTCATACTCACGATCAGCGTCATAGATTTCCAACTCATTAGTCATGCTTGCTTCACGAATAATGACGCGACCGTATTTCTTATAGAATCGCACTAGCGCTGGCAGGTCTTCAATATCCACGAACCAAGCCTTTGGGGCGGGGAGGTCGCGAACTATATGCCCGTGCTCAACACGATGATTCTCCCCTCTTGAATACCACCAATCAGTTTCGCCTTTGTGCGCGGGGACTTCTGCGGGACTCCCGCAGGTGCGTTCGTCTTGATACGGAACTGCGGGGTGGGATAGCACGTCCTCAAACGCTTCGTCGCAAGGTTTGGAACTACTATTGAATGATGTTCTCGTCACCACGAACTTCATCGCCAATTCCTCCCATCTGTTCGCTTGCGCCTGTCAGCTATTCTGTATTTCCGAATGGTTGCGGCTTCATGCTTGCGGCCCCTGCACGTTCTTTACCACGAGGCCGGTACCGTTGCAGTATGAACAATCGCGACAATAAAGCGTTAGTCCGTTGCTGTTGACATTCGCTATCGAGCCATTGCCATCACAGTGACTACACTCCTCCGTCGCCCGCCAGTCCTCCCGCGCGTCGAGCTTCTCCTGCAGGGCGTCGCGTTCGTCAGTCATCCGAATAAGAGCATTGTTGAGTTCCCGCCGCATATCAGCCAACTCCTTCCGCAAGCAAACGCTCTCACGACGGGCCTTGTCACGCTCCTTGCACAACTCGGTTCCCTCTTTTCCCCAATACTTCTTCAGCCCGTCGCGCTCAGTGTGGTACTTGTCGCGCTCTTTGAGTGTGGCGCAGATTATTTCCTGCTGCTGGCTGCTCTTGGCCCTTGCGTCAGTCAGGTTCTTCTGTGCGTGGCTGAGGCTGTCGCGTGCCATCCTGTTCTCTTTCTTCATCTCCACCGCGCGCGCACGGGCTTTGTCACGCTCACGTCTCATCGCGTGCCATGAGCCAAGGTCTGCGTCCACCTGTTCGCTGTTGATCTGCCTCCAGTTTTCAACCTCTGCCTCCAGCTCCTCCACGCGCTGTTGTGATCCATCATCCACACCGCAACACGGACAGCGACCGGGATGCCACGGAGTCTTACCCGCGCCCTTAGATACCTCCGGCTCGTCTGGGTATTCGTCTTGGTACGTGTCCCCTACCGATAGTAGCTCCTCCTCCTGCGGACACGGGACGCCCGCAGCGGCGCAGGCGGCGATGATGTCGGCTTCGGTGCTTCGGATACCTATCTGGTCTGAACACTCTCCAGCCAAGCCCTCCGGCACAGCGTCCCACAATCTCGTAAACGTACCCGCGACCCACATGAGACCAGGGAGATGATGCTCTGATATTGCATCAATGCGCGAAAACGCATACTCGCCGAGGTTGTTACTCAACACCACCACCGGCGGCACCGCACCTTCGCAGTTCCAACCGGCACCGAATGCTTCGCGGGCGAGTTCGGTGATGCGGGCAGGGGATTCTGAGACCGCCCAAGTCGGAAGACCGCCAGCATCTACTGATGTCCGGCCTGGGCGAATGTGCTCGATGCCAGCGATGAACTCAAAAGAAATCGGCTCTCCCGAATCCGCCCTCGTCAACGTCACCGTTGGCTGCAACCTCGGCTTCGCACCCTCGCAGTCCCACGTATCACCAAAGACCTTGCGGGCGGCAATGGTGATGTCGGCGATGAGTTCGGTCACGAGCCGATAGCCACAAGTCCCGTCGGCCTCGCATCCCTCAACCCGTGTGCATCCACTCCACTTGTACAGCCGCTCTATGCTCACAAAGTCATAGGGATTCCCATTGTTCACGCCATGCAGCGTCACCGTTGGCTGCAATCGCGGCTCCGCACCCTCGCAGTCAAACTCCGGCCAGACAGCGCGGGCAAGCTCTGTGATGCGGGCAGCGGATTCTGCGATAGCCGCGAACTTGTGAGTTCCGTCTTTGGCTGTACCCGTTACCTCGCAATACTCATCCCCCATATTAACGCACACTTCAATTCCAGTGATACTGGCGAATGTGCGCGGGTGCTGGCCGACGGGGTATGCCAAGGTCAGCGTCACGGTCTTCGGCTCCTCCGCCAATCGCGGCTTCGCACCCTCGCAACTCCACGGCTTCTCATCGGTGCTCCAGGCTTCGCGGGCCTTGCGGGTTATCTCAGCAAGGGATTCGCGAACGCCTGTCCTGTACCCAAGTGTGCGACCGCGATTGCCTGTAACGCGCGTCTCCCCGCCACATTCTTGCAGCCTTGTGATGGCGCTGAACTTGTAGGGATCGCCCGTTGCCGCCCCATGCAGCGTCACCGTCTTTGGCTCCTGCTCTGCAATCCACTCCGTCAACCGCTCCACCAAATCACTGTCGCCATTCCACGAGAGCGCCGCCCTCGCCTGACGCACCTCAGCTATCGCCCGTTCCATACCCATCTCTCTCATCTCCCTGTTAGTTGCAGAATGTTATGCGCTATTTCCCATCGCTGCTCGCCACAATTCTGTACCCTCGCTGGCTATCACAACAGCAGCCGCATCTGTGATATGCTCCCGCTTCGTCTTCGCGATTTCGTCTAGGTAGTCCTGCAGGTCCGGCAACCGCTCAAGTACCGCCGCCGCCATCTCCTCCTTGTTCACTTTGCTTCTGCCGAGCAACGCTTGCTTCACTTGGTTCTGATGGAACCACAGGAAAGGGACTTCCGGCAGGGCTTCGCGGATGCCCGTGATGACACCTTTGGCAATCCCTCCACACTTCGATGCCACTGCGCTCTGACTACCGCTTGGCAATTCCACCGCAATCAGCGCAGGCCTGCTCTCACGAAGCTCATCCATGATACCAGTGTAGAGTAGCGTCGCCCGCTGGATGTCTATGACCGCCGCGTACAGGTTTGATTTCTTCTTCGGCTTCGCGGTCTCGATGAGTCGCGCTGATGCTGTAACAAGCTCACCGCTGACTGTTGAGACAATCACTGCGATACCTGTGTGGGTAAGCGCGAGGTCAATGCCGACTATCGTTGCCATGATTTCTCCTCCGCGTCAAGTGTCCCGTCGTTATGCGGGGTCGGGGACATCATTGGTCTCCCGTCCAACGTAGGTCATAAGCCGTATGAAGTCCGTCCAATCAAGCAACACGGTCGCCGGTTGACCCCGCAACTTATGAAGGCAGTCACCGCAAAGCTGCCAACCACCTGGGGTTACGTGCGGAAGCGCGCGGGAGTCGCCGTAGTAGAGTCGCTTTCCGCAGACTGTCATATCAAACTCATCCCCCGACCAGCTTATCGCATGAAGTGTCTGCGCGTCGGCCATGAACCTGATTCTGCTTGGTATCTTGTTCTCACTCATCAGAACCACCCTTTCGTACCCATCGTTCCACAATGCCCTGCCGCAATGGCTGCTGCTTCTTACGCTCCGCATCCGAGAGGCCGGTGCCTTTGCACACCATGCAAGGCACATGCGTTGAGACTGCCTCAACTTCTCGCAACTCGCCAAACAGCATCATAGGTGGCGGATCATCCGGTCGGCGCTTCGAGGGGACGCGCACCATGCCTGAGCCGAGGCAGTGGTAGCATTGCTGGGGCTCAGGTATTCGCTTGAACATAGTTCTCATTTCCATCCTCCATTGCGCTGAATATAGCACACCGCCGCTTGCATTGCAAGGCTTTTCTCAATTCCCCCTGCGCCCACCTGAGCGATTGCGGGTACAAGGTGCAATGTCTATCTACTATTCTCTGGAATCGCCACACGCGGAAACCTCGGCGCGGGAAGCGTTGGTTGCGGCTTGGTGGGCGGCCTGAGTTCACACCTGTGCATCGCGCGCCTGCTTTCTCAAGTACGCAACCCAACACGTAGCAGATTGTTTACAATCATTCCTACAGTTGGCAGTCCTATTCTCGGGGTCGAAGCATTGGCCGCTGATGGAATCCGGCAGCCCTAATGGGCAATCGCTGTTGCAATCATCCAGCATTTCTCCGGCGCAGGCCAACGCCCGCCCGTCCAATCGCCCATCCCGTTCGGCGCGCAGTTGAACACACTCACGCCTGTACTTATCGCGCTCAATGACTACATCATCGTTGTCCCGCAACGATTTCCGCAACGCTTCGGCTTCGTGCTTCAGTTCACCGATAACGTGACGCAGCCAGCCCTCCGTATCATCCAAGTACGCCTCTTCATCTGGCTTATCACCCCTTCTTGCGCTGACTATCAATTTGTGTACGTGCTCTACAGATTCATTGACCTCTACGCCATCAGTTGGCAGCGTTGGCGCAAATATGCGAGCGCCGCCGGGTGTAGGTCCGGTATACTTTTTGATGTCGGTTACACTCAGGAAAAGTTCCTCGCCGCCATCCGCTTTGTGCAACTCAATCATTCGCTCACTGTTCATCGCCATCGCCTCCGATTGTTGCGGCTTGGTGAGCGGCGTTGCCATTCACATC
>Ga0307928_10004898_pt1 | contig 10109 bp, 13 predicted proteins | sample AceLakmetagen232_FD_201815 | JGI IMG/M metagenome (GOLD analysis project Ga0307928, IMG submission 201815) | Saline water microbial communities from Ace Lake, Antarctica - #232 | ecosystem: Environmental > Aquatic > Non-marine Saline and Alkaline > Saline | place: Antarctica: Ace Lake...
GTTAAATCACCCGTGACGCGATCTGTTGCGGAGTAGTCTCCCAGCCGCGCATCCCACGACGCCTTTTCCATCCGGTAGACTCGCGTTGTCACTGTATTCCCTTTCACTACTCTAGTTGTACACAACGCATCGACGTACTGCAAGCTAATAATGAGTAAAACCGCACAGAAGCAAAAGATTCATTCAAGTACAACATACACCACAAATACAACCAGAGCAGACGAAAGCACTTGACAGCAAGAGCGATAAGAGGTACAATGTAGCACAGTAGGGACAAACAATCCCGGCCCGATAGGATACCCAAAGGATTTGACCTTGCCAAGCAAGCTCACAACACTTCCCAATGGCCTAAACCCGAAGCAAGCCCAGTTCGCAATACTCAAGGCAGAAGGCAAAACCGCCATTGCAGCATACAAGGGGGCAGGTTATACATGGAAGGATAAAGAGGGAAACCCAAAGAAGTCATTGAAGCAGTGCGCTAGTGCGGTGGGGAGGAACAGTAAGGTCAAGCGCGAGGTCGATAGAATCGTCCACGAGAAGGCCAAGGGACGCCCTGGGGCAGGCTCCCACACTGTCGAATTCGTACGTGGTGAGCATCTAAGGCAGTATTACAAGCAGGACTCGGCCGGGAACAGCGGGGAAGCATTCAAGCATCTACAAGCACTAGGCAACAGCCTGGGTGCCTACAAGGACGGACAGACCATCACGCTAGACGTACTAGCCGTAAGCGAGAAGCTGAAGCAAGCAGCACTAGACATCTCCAGTGTCATACTCACGGGGGCACCAGCACTGCCTAGAACGCACGAGGATGCCCTCAGATCGACTAACACCACCGTACCTATACTAACCCTCAGTAAAGAAGGAAAGCTCGTTACAGCGAAAGTGGTAGAGAGTGTGCTGGTTAAGGGGGCGAACCCCCCAAGGGGGGCGGGGTCGTTGTTGAAATACCCCCCTCCGACATGTATCTCAAATCTCGACTCACCTTACTGTTACGGACTAGGAGACGACTGATGGAACCGATTGATGCCCCATTGGCGCAGTGTTCTGATTGCTCGAAAGAGGGCGTTCTGGGCATTGATGTGAAGTTGGTATGGTGTCCTTTTGAGTACGAGGTTCGCGATAAGAAGCTTTTGGCGCTGTTGTGCGACAGGTGCATAGAATCTCGCCTTATGGAAACGTAGGAGACTTCTGATGATTGAGGTAGAGTTGGTTCGCGGTGGCACCATACTGATAAATCCCGAGCGCCTGGACTTTGCAGAGTGGTCCGATGATGGGCTTGTCTTGTACTTTGGCGATGGCGAGTGGTCATGGGAGATTCGAGGTAGCAAGGAGCGTCTTCGCAAGTTGTTCATACCCGATGCTTTGAGTGAGCTTGCAAAGGTTCCTGGCAAACATGCCCCTGCTGGTATCGAAAAGGGCGGTTCGGTAGTATAAATAAGGACTTATGATTCCTTGCCCATAGGGTGGGAGAAGGAGACTTTTGATGACAGCACGACAGAAACGACTTCGTAGATGGAAGCGCAGGAACATCAACCCCGGCCACATGCCCAAGTACAAGAGCCGAGAGAGAAGGATTCTTGAGATTCTGAATCTGGTATGACTGAGCCCGAACCAACTCCTGAGTTGCTGTGTCAAGTAGATGCTGCCTGGTGGGCGAATTTCAACAAGATACGCCTACAGGGTGGTCAGTTCTCGTTCGTTGACCATGAGTACCAAATAGAACCGATGCAGTCTCAGGCGCGACGTATTTGTTACATGAAGGCCACTCAGGGCGGGTTCTCGGAGATCGAGATTCTCAAGACCCTTCATGGTCTGATCTACAAGAAGTACCCCAGGGGGGCTTTGTACCTGTTTCCGACTACGGATGATATGCGGGACTTCTCGAAAGCCCGCTTTGGCCCTCTGGTGCAAAATAAGCACAACTATGAGTCCATAGGGCAGTATGTCAAATCAGGGGGCAAGACTACCGACACGGCGGGGTTGAAGAAAATACACGACGCTTTCTTGTACCTTCGAGGGGCTACGTTAGCTACGACCATTGGTATGGCAGGGGATGAAAAGGAGTCAGGGAAACTTCGTGGAGTACCCGTGGATAGGGTCGTTTTCGACGAAGTTGAACTGATGAACCCCTCTGCCATATCAAAGGCCGTAGGGAGGATGGGGGACTCGGAGACGAAACACGAGGTCTATATCTCCAACCCAGGTCTTCCGGATCACGGAATCGACCTGTTCTGGCAAGAATCCGACCAGCGATATTGGCATCGTAAATGCTCTTGTGGTCACTGGTTCAGCGCAGACCTTGAGTTTCCCGAATGCGTCCAGCTTCGAGACGACGGAACCGGATACATCGGCTGCCCCAAGTGCGGGAAAGAGGTTCCGCCGTGGTCTGGCCCCGGTACGGGGATATGGGTTCCGACCTTCACAGAAGACAAATCTCTCATGGAAGGACACCACTGGTCACAATTAACAAGTGTCCGCAATGACCCGGGCGAGATTCTGAAAAAATACTTGGACCCTCCGCAGGGGAACATTGACGACGTGTACAGGCTCATCTTGGGCCTTCCTCACGTCCAGGCCGAAGACAAGTTGAGTGCGAACGCTGTTCAGGAATGCTGTGGCGCTGACGCTATGCAGTCAAGGCATTATGGCCCTTGCGCCATGGGGGTTGATGTTGGCAAGATAAAGCACGTTGTCATCGGGACAAGGATTGGAACCAAGCAATACCGGATACTCAAAGTCGCCCAAGTGAAGAACTGGTCCGAAATCCACGATCTTGCAAAGCGGTACGCTGTCAAAAGCGCCGTGGTGGATATAAGGCCCTACGAAGACGCCGCCAGGACGTTCCAGAAGGAAGAGCCCTACAGCGTTTTCCTCTGCGAGTACACGGAAAGCTCTATCATCGAGGTCCAGTTCAATCGTGACTCCGGGCTCGTTAAGGCCAATCGAACGGAAATCTGCGACAGAAGCCATGCTATCTTTGCCGATAATCGGGTCCAGTTGCCCCGGAAAGACAGCCCGCAGATGAAGACCTTTATCCAACAGGTCTGCAATATGGCGAAGGTTCTGGACACCAACAAGAGAACAGGACAGCAGATTTTCCGCTACAGGTCAGTTGGAACAGGGGGAGACCACTACCGACATGCGATCAATTACTTCCTTCTCGCTGCGGGGAAAGTGGCTCCAGCAAGGACAGGAAGCCAAAAACAGCTTTACGCGATTCACGATACGTTGAAAATATAGCTTGACATCCAAGGGGGTAAGGAGTATAACAAGTACAGCCTTTCCATCTTTAGGAGACAACGATGGGTGGAGTATTCTCGAAGCCAAAGTCCCCCGCAATGCCCGCTGTAGCCGCACCCCCTGCTTTACCTGACGAAGCCCCTGAAGCCGAAGACGAGGCTGCGCGCAGGATGAGACGGAGGAAGGGGTATCAGAGTACCTTGCTGGCTGGTTCGTTGACTCCTGATACGGGAAAGAAGACTCTCCTCGGATGAACGCCAAGGACATCATTCTGAAGCGAGACAGTGAATTTGCTCGTATGGGGTCGTGGCGGTCTTTGTGGCAGAAGGCGGCTGATCTTGTTTTCCCGCGAGAGAATCAGATTGACACAAGTTCCTCTCCGGGCGAGCAGAACGCGACTATCGTTTGGGATAACACGGCGCAGCAAGACTCGAAGGATATGGCGGCTGGTCTTTCTGTGGCCCTGTTTCCCACGGGGCAGAAAGCCTTTGGCCTTCGGAGCGACTTTGAGAGCGAGGCGGAGACAAGTTACCTCGCCCGCGCAACTGAAATGACGCATGAGGCGATGTTTGCCTCGAACCTCATGCTGGAGTTGAACGAAACGCTCCGGTCGCTTTCGGTATTTGGGACGGGGAATCTGTTTACTGAATGGACAGTAAGGGACGGGTTGGTCTACAAGGACTACGACATATCCTTGTACCACATCCTGGAAAACTCGGATGGGATTGTCGATACGCTGTTCCTCACGATGTTCTTCACTGCAAGGCAGGCGGAGCAGGAGTTCGGGGAAGAGAACCTGTCCGACAGGATCAAGAAGGCGCTCGAAAAAGACGAGACCAAAAACGACACTTTCGAGTTCATTCACTTTGTCGGCCCCCGGACCGGAAGAAGGGGGGGCCTGGAAGACGCTCTTAATATGCCGTTTGAGTCGAAGTACATCGACGTGGAGGCGATGGAAACGACGAAAGAGGGCGGGTTCGAGCAGTTTCCTTATGCAATAGCTCGGTGGTCCAAGCGCTCAACAGAGATATTCGGAAGAGGGCAGGGGACGGACAACATCCGCGACATCCAAGTCCTTCAGCAGATGAAGAAGGATTGGTTGGAGCTTGCAAACAAGTTCAACAGGCCTCCTCTTTTGGTGCATAACTCCTTCGAGGGACGCGTGAATTTGTCTCCTGCCGCGCAAAACTCTGTCATGGAGATGGATTCGGTCAAGGCTCTTCTTCCGCAGCTTGGCAACTACCCCGTTACTGAAAAGGCCATCGAACTACAACAGGCCATTATCCATCGGGCGTTCTACAAAGACATCTTCGCTCCTCTGAGAGACTTGACGGCCCGGATGACTACCGTGGAGGTTGCCGAGCGCATGAGGGAGGGGTTCAGGCAGCTTGGCCCGCCGGTCTCAAGGCTTCAGTCGGAATTGCTCGACCCCACGATTACGCGGTCATTCTTTTTGCTTTTGCAGAATGGTCAGCTTCCCCCGCTCCCGGAGTCGCTACGCGGGAAAAAGATGAAGATCGAATACCTTGGCCCCCTCTCACTCGCCCTGAGAAATCAAGAGGCGAGGGGGTTCTTGGAGTTCGCCGGGACCGTCGGAGAGCTTTCTGAAGTCTTCCCAGAGGCGCGGGATTATGTTGGCATTGACAAGGCCCTGCCCGATCTCGCAAGGTCGATGGGTGTTAAGGAAGATCACATCCCGACCCAGGAAGAGATTGCCGAGAGCCGCCGGGTAGAGGCGGAGCGCATGGCAGCACAGCAGGCACTCGAAGCCGGGCAGCAGATGGCCGACGCTTACGGGAAGACCACGGGCGCACCCGAAGAGGGCAGCGCCGCCAGTAAGGTGATGGAGACAGTTAATGGCTGAAAGCGTGTGGAACAAATGCGAATACTGGCCGACAGACTCGCGTAGCTGGCATGACGCCCCGAAGGACGGCGATGCTGTTACATACGACGTTTCTGTGGGCAGGGAACTGATTGCAGGGTTTCATCGCCAGCTTGACGAAACGATCCTCCGGGGACTTCATCCGAGAGAATGGCTATGGTATGTCGATCCAATCGAAGGAATTGTACGGTACCAAGCATGAACAAGGAAGAGCGGAAACTTGTTGATGCCTACGTAGACGTGTTTACCTGCGCTTCTGGCGAGGTTGTACTGGCCGATTTGGCCGAGGCGTGTTTCGACAATGAAACGTCGTTCTGTCCAGGCGACCCATACAGAAGCGCAGCACAGGAAGGCCGAAGGTCGGTCTTGCTGAAAATCCGAAGAATCTTGGCGAAAGGAACAAAATGACCGAACCCGAAACAACCGAACCTGTAGAGACTACAGGAGACCCGGCAACGGGAGACCCGGAACCGTCGTTTGTCAATCCCGACGGTACGTTTAATGAAGGCTGGCAGGCTCACTACGTCCCCGAGGATTTTCAGGGGCGAACGATCTACGATGGGTTCACCAACATCGGAGACGTAATGAAGAAGGTCGGGAACCAGGAGAAAGTTCTTTCCCGAGGGGATCGAACCGTATCCGCCCTTCCCGAAGACGCATCGCAAACCGAAAGAGACGAGTTCTACGAAGCCCTTGGGAGGCCGAAGACCGCCGAAGAGTACAAACTTCCCATCGCGGACGACATTAAGGAATACGTCCGCCCCGACCTTCTGGAGAAGGGCCGTGCGATGATGCACGAAGCCGGTCTGAGCCAGAAGCAGGCGGAGCGAGTGATGCAGTTCGAGCATGATCGCATAGCACTTGGCCTTGAGGAAATGGCGCGAAGCGGCGAGGCGGAGCAGAAGGAAACCCAAGCCGCGCTCGAAGAGAAGTGGGGCGTGGATGCATATAACGACCGTATGCACTTTGCGAAGAGACTGGTTGAGGACAACACAACCCCCGAAAACAAGCAGGCGCTTCTTGACGCGATTGGAAGCAACCAGCATATCCTTGAGTTTGTGGCCGAGTTCGGGATGAAGTTCAAGGAAGCGAAACGTATTGACCCTGACGGGACTGCCAAGTCGGTACTGACCAAGCAGGACCATTTGGGACGCGCAAGAGAACTCATGGAGACGCCGGGATACACAAAGGGAACTTTGCCCCCGGCACAGATGGAACGTCTCCAGAAGGAAATCAGAGAGCATTACAGAGCAGCGGAAGAAACCCCGGATACCTTCTGACCGGGTTGACTAGTCCAAAGGACTCGTCTATCAGACGTTAAATGAAGGTCGTCCTCCTCGGAGACACACGACTGCAAAGTGACGTTACTTTACAGCATAGTTTGAGGAGAAAGAAATGGCTTACACAGGCGACCAACTGTACGGAAAGCAGTTTGGTGACACGATTTCACTTGTCGCCCAGCAGCGGACCTCCCTATTCAGAGGCAAGGTGGACATCAAAACCGTCTCCAATGCGGAAGATGCCTACTTCCATCAGATTGCAGAATTGGACCTCCCCACGGCGAATAACGACCGCCATGGAGATACCCCCAGTCGTGAAGCCGAACTCTTGCGGAGAATGGTTACGCCCTATCCGTGGGAAGATGGTTATCTTCTGGACGAGCCCGACGTTGCGCGGATGGTGACTGACCCCCAGAGCGCTATCGTCCGTTCCTGCGCCTCTTCGTTTGGCAGGAAGATTGATGACCTCGTTATCGCCGCCGCCTTTGGCGATGTTACCACCGGCAAGGCTGGCGGAAGTTCGGTGGAGTTCAGGGACGAGTCTGTGGGTATCGACGGAACCACCGGCGGCATCAAGACGACCCTGGGTACTCCCGCCGTCGTCTCAACCCCCGTTACGATGGAACTCTTGAAGATCACGGCGATGTCGGAAATCTTCATGGACGCCAATGTTCCCGAGACGGATCGGAAGTATTGGGTGATTACTCCCAAGGATCATCGGGCGATGCTGTCTATCGAACAGGTTGCCAGTTCCGATTACGTGAATGGGAATCCCCTGGTTTCTGGTTCGGTCGGGCACTTTATGGGCTTCGACTTCTTCGTGTCCACTCGTTTGCCCCTGGATGCGGCCACTTCAACTGCGCGCCGGACGTTTGCGTGGTCTGAAGGCGGGTTGGGGCTTTGCTTCATCCGAGACATGCAAACCCGTATCTCGGAACGGCCTGACAAGAAGCACGCGACGGGTATCTACAGCAACATGGACCTCGGAGCCGTTCGCATCGAAGGCGCGCGCGTCCACGAGTGCCTGACAGTGAAGTAACACAAGGAGTCGAAAGATGAGTACGAAATTCACTTTGCCCAACAAAGTCATCGGCCCGGAGGCGAACGCCTCTGTGGTTGATTGGAGCCGTACAAGCTCCGGGGAGGAACTTAGCATCAGTGTTGCTGAGACTACCCAGCGGCATGTCTACGGAACGAGGTACCTCACCTGGGATGGTCGGGTCTACAAGTATATGGGCACGACTACCGGCGGATGCCAGTCTTATCACGGCGTTTCGTCAACGGCGGAAGCGGCTTTGAGTTACACCGCCAACCCCGCAGCCACCGCGATTGGGGCCACGTCGATTACCCCCACCCTTGCGGGTATCACCGAGGATCAGCTTTCGGGTGGTTTTGTCGAGATTTATAAGGCAACCATTGCCAATTCGATTATGCGTATGATTATTGGCAACGAGGCGTCTGACACTACGACGAAGATGTACCTCGACCGGCCCCTTGAGGTAGCGACCACGACTTCTGACTACCATGAGGTTTACCCGAATCCGTACCGGCTGGTGTCCCAGTCCACAAATTCTACGGCTGCGTGGATGGGCGTCCCCACCGTAACGGCTCCAACGGGTTACAATGTGTGGGTCCAGACGTGGGGCCCGGCGTTGATTGGCGCGGGCAATACCACCCTGGACGACGCCGCTGCGGATGAGCGAACGGTGTTCTGGGTTGGGAACGGAACTCTCGCCGAAGCGGGCGGAACGCCCACCGCTGGCGAGAATCAGGTTGCCGGATACCTCCTCAACGCGGGCACGGGTGGCATTGCGGGCCCGATGATTTACCTCATGTGCAGCACCTAAAGGAGACACTGATGAAGATTGATCCGAAGACGATGAAGCCGCTTGTAAAGGCGGAACCGAAACCTAAGCCTGAGCCGAAGTCGAAGTGATACTCGGTGAGGTAGGTTTGCGAAGCGCAACACCGCCGTGCCCCCGGTGCGGGTCGTATATGTTCATGCTTCGCGAAATAGAGGGTGTCTACTGGCGGCGGTGTAGACACTGTGGCTACAAGAGAACGATCAGCAGTGAAAGGTCATGGATATGGCGATGCCTCCGGGCGATATGGTTCCGTTTACCGAAGACCTGCATGAAGAAGCAATGAAGCGCAGTAGAAATGCAGGGCACTTCGGAGACAGCCCCCGCGTGCCTCCGATTACATCCAGACCTTCTGATAAGTTTAGCGAGAACTACGAACGTATTTTCGGGCATGAATAAGGAGTCCGATCATGGCAGCTTACGGCGTATTGATTTCGGCGTCAACAGACACGGGTGCGTTGTCCAACCCTTCCGTTACAACGACAGAACCCACTACGGCAGTACACAACATTGACAAGCGTTCGATGGCACGATTCCTGTTTGGCGGAACTGATGCAGCGGACGAGACGGTCAACTATCAGGTTATCTTGTGGTCGGCTTCGTGGCTGACTAACACGAAGGTCTGGACACCCATCATCGCAGCGAAGGGTGCGTTTACCCTTGGCGATGCGGCGCTTCCGACTTCATTGGTGGCTGCGGGGTTTTTCGCGGACACTATCACGGAAACCCTCGTACAGCCTGGGTCAATTGCGCGTTCCCCGGCGGACGACAGTATTGCTTCCCTCGAAATAGACCTTCGGGACGCGGACGTGATTCAGGTTGAAACCGACCTTGGAACAGCGGCGGCGGCGTATGCGATGATCCAGTTCAGTGACCGGGAAATAGGTTCGCTTGCCGACATTGAGGTTACGGGGTCTGGCCTGTCTACGTCTGCGCTTCAGACCTCGGGTAATGCCTCCCTAACGAATATGGCTGCTGACGTTACGCAGATGAACGCCTTTACCGCTTCTGGGTTGACTATCGAAGATTTAGAGTATGTGTCGATTGCACAAGCGGCTGCGGGTGTCGCTGCTATCAAAGCCGACCTAGCCGACTACCATTACTACCTCATGGGTCTATGGGGGACGGTGACTGTAGCGGCTACCACGATTCAGCTTCGAGAAGCCGATGATGCGCCTGTGTATTGCGGAGCGATGGACTTCAACGACAAGAACGGTCTTGTCCTCGCCGTCACAGGCTTCCCGTACATCATCACTGCCGCCTCGAAGGGTATTGAGATGGCCTGCGTAACCGGAGGCTTTAACGGAACGGCGATTGTCCTGAAGGTTGCTAACTAATGGCTGATTATACATGGGACCGCGCAGGTGCCGACAACGACTGGGAGAATGTCAACAACTGGGGGGGTGTTGCGTACCCCGGCGATGGTGACGATGCCCTATTTGACAACGCTGCCTTGGAGATGCCTGATACGAACCTACCAACTACGGGTACGATTGGGTTTGTCTTCACGGCTGATATCACTGTAACGCTGAGCGATTTGGTCAATGGTGCGACGATTGGTGACGTTACGGTCAACTCCAACGGTGCGTACATTATCAACGATGGTTCTGCTGGAACTATTAATATCGCAGACGGGGTGGTAGAGCAGTCCGCAACTGGAACCGTGTCCTTTGTTGTAAGCGGTGCTGGTGCGGAACTATATATTAGCGGAACAACCACCATCACCGGAACAATCACCGATGGCGGTGCTGGCGGGAATGTATATGCCGATCCTGATGGACCCACGTCACTCTCCACGACGTTCACCACGGGCACCATCGTTCTGAATCTTGACGGGGGCTCGGA
>Ga0307928_10004900_pt1 | contig 10105 bp, 10 predicted proteins | sample AceLakmetagen232_FD_201815 | JGI IMG/M metagenome (GOLD analysis project Ga0307928, IMG submission 201815) | Saline water microbial communities from Ace Lake, Antarctica - #232 | ecosystem: Environmental > Aquatic > Non-marine Saline and Alkaline > Saline | place: Antarctica: Ace Lake...
AAATATGACTTCAAATGATTCAGCAGGAAATATAAATTTCACAACAGATACACTTTTAGTTTCAATTGTTACTCAAACTCTTAGAGATGGTTGGTATGGATATTCTGGAAATAAAATATTAACATTAGCCGAAATAATAGATTTATCAACCTATGGATATGAAATACTAGAAATGGAAGAAAATATGACAAATACCCAAGATAACTTTTCATTAATATTATCTTCAATAAATAATTCAAGAAACGCAAACATCAAAGTAGGATTAAATTTTATTTTAGATTTTGATTATAATAGTTCAGCATTGAAAACACAATATCTTTTAGATGTAAATGAAAACTTTTCTTTGTTAGATATTACTCCTTATTCAGATGCAATAGAATATATTAGCTTAGAATTAAAAGACCAAGGAAAATACACCCCTACAACAAAAGATTCTCTTTTAAATGATTTTGCAGAAAATATCACCCAAGCAACAAGCAACGCATTTGTAGTTTATTCTAAAAATTATAATTCAACAGGATTAGATAGTTCTTACATTTCATTCACTGATTTAATTTATTTAGATTCATCAAGTGAAGCAGATTTTATTGAAGACCAAAAATATCACTTCAAAAATAATATTAGTTTAAATAGAATTTATATTGGAATTATTGATGCAATAAAAATATTAGCACAAGATTTCCATACAAGAATTATAAATGCTTTGAGAGGAACTCCAGTAACAACTTTAGATGACATTAATGCTTCTGCTCTAAGTAATGGAGATGTTATTATTTTCAACAATGGTTCTACTGATTTTAATTATACAATAAATGTAAGTGAATTAGGAGTAACTGGAAAAGATGTATGGGATTCAACAGAAGGAAAAATAATAGAAATGAATACAGATGATTTATTTACTGTAGAAGTTAGAGGATATAATGCTAGTATTTTATATTTTGAAGATTTAGACCATATACAAATGAATGAATTGGATGAAGGAACTTTATATAAAGGAGGTTCAACAAGCAGTTTACAATCAAATCATACAGATGGTGGTTTAGATGGTAATTTTGGAATGTCTGGTGCATACGATATTCAAACAGAAATTTATGATCCTCATTATATTCAAAACAATTTCTTAACATATTATGGTTGGATTAATGCAACAACAGCAAATTTATCAAGTTATAGTGTAGTGATTTTTGCAGATAAAAATAATGGGGAAATAGATTCTTTTGATTATTCTAATACTGAATATTATGGATATATTTCAGTTGCAGATTATAATAACACTGCAATTTGGAATGAGATAAAAGAAAATGAAGTAGATGATTGGTTAGCTTTGAATGGTTCTCTAAATCTATTTGTTGATGGAATGGATACAGGAGTAGGAGGAACAAACTTCTCAAGTAGAATGAAAGACCTGATAGATTATGTTCAAATAACAAAAGGAAGAAAAGGAATATTAAATACATATACAGCTTACGAAGAATTTGCAACCTGGGGAACAGGAGGGGTAATGAAAGAATCATGTGTGGCAAGGTGGAATGGAGCAAGTGCAGGAACACCAGATAGTTATACTAGGGAAGATTGGAGTTTAGAATTAAATAAATCTATTTGGTATCAAAACCATAATATAAATGTTTATTGTCAAGCATTTAATAATCGTTCAACAGATAATACTTTTACTATTTTAAATTATACAGAGTTACAAAATATTTATTTTGCAAGTAAAGTATTAGGATATGAATACTTTTATTTATCTCAACCAGACTTCCAGTATTCACATGAAGAGTATGTTTATGATTTAGGAAATGATTTAGATAGAAGTTATCATTTAACAGGAGATGATTTATATTATAGAACCTATGCAAATGGGATTGTTTATTATAATTCAACTTCGGAACAAGGGTATTTTGAAGATGGAAGAACCATAAATAATCTAACAATGTGTTTCTATATGTATGATTCTTGGGCAGGAGAAACAACGTGGGAATTTACAATTAATCAAAGAGATCCATCTGGTTCAAATCCAGAATATAGTTTTAATAGTCTAGGTATTCCAGACTTTACCTGGAAATGGAAATGTGTAGATGTAATGGATGAAGAACCACTTAATGGAAGGTACTTAGTTGAAATGTGGGCATCTGGACATACAACACTTCCAGGTCAGGGAGGAAATTTAGGATGGTCTAGTTATACTGGTTCTGGAAAACACTCTTGGTACGATACAAGCACAACAGATTCTTATACTGCCTATCCAGAAGACCAAAACTGGATGATTAATATTTCAGTAAATCAATCTATAAAAGCAAGTGTAGATACAACCTCACAAATAAAACAATATGAAATAAATTCTACTTCTCCAGGGCTTTATAGAAATATTACTCTTAACTCCACAAGTAGTTTTCCAATAGAAGTTTGGTCTAAACCAACTACATTTTATAACTTTGGAAATATTAGTTTTTTAAATTCAACAGAATCTTGGATTGTTTTAAATTATACAAATAGTACTGCTTGTGATTCAGATAATCCAACATGGGCTTTAAGTACAATTGAAGGAGAAACATATAAAGCGTGTATTGAAAATGGGATTGGAGGAACAATAGTAAGAGTTTCAACACCAAGTTTATCAGAAAAGATATTTCAAATTGAAAATGGAGATTTAACTTCACCAACATGGATAACAATACCTTCTAATCAAACAATTACCTATGGAGAAATTTGGAATGTAACTTTCAATGCAACAGATGATTATTTTGATAATTATTATATAAACAATTCAAAGTTTACAATAAATTCAACAGGATATTTAACAAATTCAAGTCCATTAAGTTCAGATAATTATTCAATTTTAATAACAGCAAATGATACAAGCAATAATTTAGATACACTAATTTATATTCTAAAAATAAATAAATCCTTAGGTTCTGGAACTCTATATATAAATAATTCAGCAACAAACCAAACAATAACTCCAAATGAAACAGTTATATTCAATGGAACTTTAGATTTAGGGACAGGAAATATTTCTCTATGGATAAATGATACTTTATGGAATGAATCAACATCTCCTCTTTATAATGAGACAAATTTCACTTCTGAAAATTATTATCAAGTAAAGTTAAATTATTCAAATGAAAATTATACAAGTTTTGAAGAAATATTATATTTAGCCATAGAAGATAATCTTGTAATAGGCATAACAATAAACAATCCTAGAGAATTAGAATCTATAACTTCCGAAACAATTTATTTTACTTTCAACACAAGCAGATTAACTTATTGTGTTTATAATTTAGATGCTCTAGGAAACACTTCAGTAACATCTGGAGACAACATATCCTATCAGTTTGAAATAGGTTATCCTATAATGACTAACGGAGATCATCAAATAATAATCTTTTGTAATGATACCACTGGAAATAGCACAAGTAAAGTAAGAAATTTCAATAGATACCATACTGGAACAACAGGAGGAGATACTGGAGGAGACACAGGAGGAACAGTAATAACTCCACCATCAATAGACGAAGAAGATAGTGAAACAGAAATAATTAATGAAACAGAAGAAGATGAAGAAGAACCTTCAATAAGTATAGGAAAAGATGAAAATTTATTTACAGATGAAGAAAAATTATTTGGTATAATAGCAATATTGGTAGTTGTTTTCTTTATAGTTCTTTTTGGTGTATTTTTTGGAGGATCAGGGAAAAAATAATTCAAGAAGAAAAAACAAAGTTCCAAAAGTTAATAGAAACAAAATTTGTAAAAAAATATTGGTGGGTAGGATTAGCTATAGTGTTCATAATCTTATTTGCTGTTATAATGTTGTATATAGATTCAAGTAAGAAAAAATGAATAATCTTCAAAACCTTTAAATAGTACGAACACTAATTATTTCTATGAAAAAAGTAGATTCTAGTGCAGATAAGACAAATAGGATTGCTGATGAGATAGAAAAATTACCAGCTGGAACTATAATAACGCCCACACAACTTAAAAATAGAGCAAGAGTTCATTATACAAAATTAAAAGATGACATGGCTAGAGATAAAGGTTATAGAGGATTAAATTTCATAACAAAGTGGTCTTCTCCAGATAAATTAGATTTTATTATGAAAACAGAACCAGGAGTTCTTGCATTTAAAAGAGATATTAAAGATATAAAAAACGATATAAATAATATAAAAATACTCTTAGAAGAACTGAAGGAGAAAAAGAAATGAATAAAACATATCTAATTCTAGGAACATTATTATTTTTATCCTCTATAGTTTCAGCAAATATATTAATTATTACTCCAGATCCTTTTACTTTAGAAACCCATGCAAATAAAGTAAGCAATTTCACAGTTTCAATTACAAATAATTATACTTTTGAAGTTTTAGATTTTTCATTCCCACTATTAGAAAGCAGAGGATTCCTATTCCCAACTATTTCAATACCTGCAAAAGGAACAAACACATACCAATTTTCAGTAAAAACAAATGAATCATTCTATGGACAATTAGAAGAAAATGTTGAATTTAAATTTTGGGTAGATTTACCAGAAGAAGTAACAACACATAATATACAAATTAATGAATATGGATTTAGCGAAACATACACAACAATAAGAAAAGGAGATATAATAGAGTGGGAAAATAAAGATACAATAAGTCATGTAATAAAGTCTTCTAATTTCGGAACAATAACAATTAACCCAAACCAAACAAACACTTTCACATTTAATGAATTAGGAAATGTATTTTACTATGATGATTTCTTGGGAGATTTTCTAGAGTTTCAAGGAGTTATAGAAGTAGTTGAAAGAACAGAGCAACAAAAAGCACACAATCCAAATTATGATAAACAATGGACAATAAATTTAAATTCAATAGCAGAATTAACAAATCTTTCTGTAATAAATTCAAAGCATATTTACAATATAGAAACTCTAAACAGCGATAAAGGATTAATTACAATAGAAAATATAGGATCTAAAAAAGCAGAAGGAATAAAATTAGAAACAGAATCAAACTGGATTACTTTTGAACAAAACAATTTTGATATAGATGGTGGAGATACAGAATGGGTTGAATATACTATTTTACCAACGATATACGAAACAAACAAAACAGGAAAAAATTACACGATAGAAATTACTGCCAAAGCATTTAATACAGATAAAGCAAGATTTAACATAACTGTAAACATTCCCTTTAAAGAAATTACAAGTAATATAGAAAGTGATTTTGATTATGCAATGTGGCTACAAAACTCATGGTGTCCTTTACATCCTTGTTCAGTTCAGTGTTCTCCAGAATTACCAGAGTGTAGTTTAGATAGTAAATATGCAAATTATTCAGATATTCTTACATTCAACGGAACTTCCTATGATGTTTATGATATTAAAAGAGACTTAGCAACAACAAAAAATTCTGTAATGAGATTAGAAAATGAAAGAAAGAAATGGGAGTTAGAGTATGGTGCAAAAATAGATAAAATTGCAGGTGAATCCAATCAGAGTTTAGAAAAAAGCATACAATCGGAGAAGACAGAGAAAGGAAGATTAAATTTAACCTGGGGAGTTATTGCATTTGTTTTAGTTATTGGTGGATTACTTTGGATAGTCAAAAAAGAAAATAAAATAGCAAGGAAAAAAAACATAACAGGAGAAAGCTATAAGTATAGACAATGAAAAAGAAACATAAAGTAATCTTATGGGTATCATTAGGAATAACACTTCTATTTATTTTAGTTGCACTTATATTAGTTTTAGCATTAGATTGGAAATGGACTTTATTTTGGATAGTTCTTTCAATATTTTTTACAGGATGGTTAATTTTAGGAATTGTATTATTAGTTAAGAAATTAAAAAAAGCAGAAATAAAAATAGAAAAGATAGATCCTGAAGGGGCAATAGCGAAGATAAAAGAAAAAGTAAAACAAGACCATGATAACCCAGATAATTTACAAAAAAATTGGGATAGAATAAGAAAAATGGGAAGAAAAGATAAAGAACCAACTCCTGTTTTAATAGTTGTATTTCTTGGTTCAGAAAAAGGAGAAGAAAGATGTTTTGTAGTTAATTTAAATAATCCTAATAAGGAAATAGCAGAATTACCAGATGGTTCAGGATTGCCAGAATTAATTGTTGAAGCAAATGCAATTGCAGATTACCCAGAAGAAATGATTACAGAAGAAAGAAAAGAAGGATTCCTACATGGTATGCCCCAAGTTTCAGTTAAAAGAACAATTCCAAGTTCCCAGAAAGCAAGAGACGAAGCATTAGAAAAAGAAAAGGAGGACAAATCAGCAATTTAAAATGGGAGCAGTTGGAGTTATAGCATTTATATTTATAGTAATAATAGGAATAGTTTTACTTGTTTATGAATTAACAAAAAATCCAAAATTAAAGAAATATGATTTAGATGCAAATTCCCCAATTATTTTAAATATTCCAAAAAAGAGATTTACAGGAGGATATGCATTCGGACAAGTTGATTTAGGAAGTTTCAGAGAGAATAAGAATGGAACATATTATGTTAAGTATGCCCCAATAGATGTTTTACAAGGAGAAGAAGTTCCAAGACCAAAAATGGTTGATTTCATAATTCTAAAAGGAAATTTAAAAAAGATGGCACAGGGAAGTCCTTCAAATAAAAGACCAGTATGGATTGTAACAAGCAGTGATCCAACAGATTACCCTACAGAAATGAGAGACACACAAGAAGCAAAGTTTATGACACATGAAGGTTTAATGGCAGATATGGAAAGTAGATTCCAAGGAGCATCTAAAGAGCAATCAATTGCATCTACAAAGTTAATGAAGAAGTGGTCTTTCGGAGAGATGACAGCATTAAAGCAAAAGCAAGAAGATGAAGATTTACTAAGAAGAAAAATGCTAGATGAAATGAAAGCTGATGAAGAGGGAAAGAAGTAAATGGGTAAAAGAGCAGTTCCAAGAGGTTGCACAAAGAAAAGAAGATGTAAATGTGGAAGATACTTTTTTCCAAAGCTAATTGGAAGCACACTAAATTTAACAACAGAATGTAATTTATGTAATAGAGAAGCATACAGTGAAGAAAAAAAGAAGGAGTTAATAAAAAAGTAAAATGGCTAAGAAAAACAAGAAAAAGAAGCAGAAGAAAGAACCTAACAAATATAAACAATTTTCAAAAGTAGAGCAAGAAGAAAAAAGGAATGTTGATTTGTTGAAGAGGAAAAATGGATAAAAAACATATAAAAGCATTGGGAAAAGCAATATTAGATTCAGGTAAAAAGAATTGTGAACATAGAAGGGTAAAAAAGAACTTTCCTTTTGGAAGAAAATCCCAAGCACAGAAAATATGTAAAGATTGTGGAATTGTTGTTACAAATAAAATGATTAAAGATAGTAAGCAGAAAAGAAGATGAAAATACAAAACATGAAAACTCAAGAACTTGCTAAATGGCTTCACGATAGTTATGAAGAAATATCAAAGAGGAAAAAATGGAATACTCAAAAGATTTGTAAAGTAGAATTTGAAGATTTACCTGAAGAAAATAAACAAGTTATGGTAAGTATGGCTAGAAAAATCCATAAAAATATGAGATAAAAATTAGGGATTAAATGGTAAAAAACAATCAAATTAAACAAAGAGTGTTAGGGATTAAAAGATGAAAAAATGTCCTGTTTGTAAGAGGAAATTATATAAAGGGCAAAAGGGAGAAAGTTTCTGTTTAAACTGTGGTTTCTTGAATGACCCACAATACGAACAAAAGAAGTAAAAGTTCTCATAACCATGTAATAAAGTTCGCATAACCAAAGAATTTATAAACTACAACTACTATCTAATAATAACTATGGAAGACTAAATGAGTAGTACCCAACTACGAGATTGTAAAACTACTCAATGTCTTCTGGAAAATTGTTGAAAGAAAATAAGAATTTTGAGTAATTTTGAACAAACATTTAAAGATAAATGCTCTCTAGTATTTATACTTTTCCATATATTTTTTCATAAACAAACATTGGGATAAATTCAGAGATCTTACATTCTAATTCATTCATTAATAATTTATTTTTATCTCCACAATCCACACATAATTTTCCCTTGCTATCCTGAAATTTGTGGCAGTGTTCGTGTTTTAATGTTCTTCCATTTTCTTCAAGGTTTATAGTTATTTCTTGAGTACTTGGAACATAATATCCTGCAAGATAAATTCCTTGTTCATTTAATTCTTCTTCGGTAACTTCTCCTAATTGATAATCAAGACTTGCTTTAGCAGGAGCATATATATAAATGTAAAGAATCCAAATAATAAGAAAGACCATTATTACTAGAAGTATTTTAATTATTCTATCTATTTGTCTTAGAGAAAGTCTATCTATTATTGACCTCATTGTATGTCTCCTCTGTTATTAAACTTGGAAAATTACTTTTATATTTTATCTCTTCAATTCTTACAACTTTACTTCCAGAACCCTTATGTTTTCTATCAAATACAACATACCCATTATAGAGACCTTTCCTAGCGTTGTTTAGAACCCTGTAGTAAAGAGATTTATTAATTTTAAGGGTATTTGTTATATAGGACATTTTACTAATTATTGAACCATCTTCGTTAGTTCTTATTATATCTTTCATATCTTCATAATTTAAGTACATTTTGATTATTCTTTCAACAATTTTAGATTTTTTTGAATCAATAATCCATGATTTATTTTTACCATATTTATATCCAAATGGTGCAGGAATACATGGGAGATTTTTATTTATTTTTTGTTCAACTAAAATAGATGCTTTTTTTCTACCTTCTTTAATCATTTGTTCATTCATAACACTCATAATAGTATCTCCTAAATCATTAGAATCCAAGAAATCATTTTTCATAATAGAATATATTTTAACTCCAAAAGCATCAAAATCTTTAAGAGTATCTCCCATAAAAGCATAGTCTCTAGCAAATCTATCTTGATCTTTAACTAAAATATAAACTTCACATTGAGGATGTAAAACTTTATATTCCTTAGCTCTTTTTATACATTTAATTAATCCAGGTCTATCTCTATCAGAACCACTAACATTTTTATCAATAAAAGATTCAAGTAATGTCCAACCTTTTCCTTTACAAATAGTTTGATTTAATTCTTGTTGGTTTTTGATTGAAGTATCTGTATCTTCTTTATCATCTTGAGATTTTCTTGAATAATCAAATACAAAAACTTCTATTTTTTCAACTTTAAAACTTTTCATTTAATAACCTTATTCTTCAAATCATTTAATTCCATTTTATTAATTTCATGTTCCCAAAGTCTAATTACTCTAAAACCTTGTTCTTGAAGTTGAGAAGTTCTCTCATAATCTAAAATTCTTTTTGTTTTATTTTTCATTGATAATTTTATATAATTATATTTTTCTGGATTTCCATGCCAATAATCTCCATCACATTCTATGATTGTTTTGATAGGTATTCCTCTTTGAACAGGAATAAAAACATCACATTGATAACCATATTTTATATCTTTAATGTATTGATGGGTGTAAAATTCAATTCCTAATTGTTTTAAGAATTCTTGTATTTTAACTTCTATTTTTGTGTCTTTAACTGGAAATATTTGATTTTTTCTTGATGTCCTCCATCCCCAATTTGGATAATCTTTTTTTGAGTATTTTTTACCCAATAAAGATTGTCTAACATTTTCTATATGTTCTGGAGATTTCTTTTTTCCTTTATGAGATAACCTCATTTTTGTTTTAGTATTTTCTGTATGTTTCTGACTATTATTTTCTTTTCTAGTATTAACCATTTTTTTTATACTTTCATCAGAATAGCAATTTTTCTTTCCTTTATTCCATGGAACACTACCTTTTTTAAAACAAGTTTTTGGAGGATTTTTTTTAAGAGTAATACTTGCTTTTATATTTCTTTCTTTTGAATGGACATATCCTTTATGACTTTCAGACTGCATTTTACGATATTCTGGATTTTTCCATAATTCTTTCATTACTTGGGATCTACTTCTTTTCATATAAAACTAAAGAAAAATACCTTTATAAATATTTCTATAAGGGGGGCTTTGTTTAATAAGTAGGCTCTGTTTAATAAGTCAATAAAAAAATTAAAGGTATTGTTTCACTTCTTCAAATCCATA
>Ga0307928_10004902_pt1 | contig 10101 bp, 10 predicted proteins | sample AceLakmetagen232_FD_201815 | JGI IMG/M metagenome (GOLD analysis project Ga0307928, IMG submission 201815) | Saline water microbial communities from Ace Lake, Antarctica - #232 | ecosystem: Environmental > Aquatic > Non-marine Saline and Alkaline > Saline | place: Antarctica: Ace Lake...
GAACGCATGGGATATCAATCCACATGTCTATAACTATTTTAATGACGTCTTTTAATATGCTTCCCTGTATCGTAGACGATTTAGAAGCGTTCACGGTTTTTATATCTATGTTGCCATTCTTGGATAGTAACATAGATGCAGCATTAGAACGTACGAATCTATCTTCTATTAGTTCGAATCCAGAACCAAGAATATCCATGATGGTATTTGTATTCCATACACTTCCTTTGGTGTCTGGTTCATCTATTATAAAGATCTTTCCATCTGGTTTTAAAACTCTCTTTGCTTCCATAATACTTTTTTGGAATGTTTCTTTATCATCGTGTGGTAGGATTAATATAATAGAAACATAATCAAATGATTTGTCTTTATATGGAAGCTTGGTAGATTCAGATACTTTTAATTTTATTTCTAGTTCTTCGCTGTATATATCTTTTGCTTGTTTAATAAGTTCCTTTGAATAATCTATTCCACATATATTATATCCTTTCTTACGAAATAATTTAAAGAATCTTCCATTACCACATCCAACATCGAGTATTTTTTTATCTGGTTCTAAATATCGATTAATAACTATCCTTTCTAAGAAGTGTCTATACCACGCTAATGGTTTTGATGAATGCATAACTGCTTGTATGCCGACATGCTGTTTCGCCATATGGTTATAATAATCTTTATCATTTGTCATATTTTCTGTTTTAACTATTTTATTACACTAAATTTGAAGTGTATTGAATTCTTTAGTAGTGGAAATAAAGCATACATGATTCTATGGATCTTATTTGGCTTAGGATCTATTCTGTGTAGTCTTAATGGTGAATAATAACTACGAAGATTATCTTCATCTGTATATTGATCCCAACTACTGAATGTGAACGTCCTATAATGATCTGGATGTGTCCTTGTTGATATATTATCAAATGGTAGGTCTAACTCTAGGATACAACCTGGTTTAGATACTCTTGCTATTTCCGATAAAACAAATCTCCAATGTTCTGGGCGCACATGCTCCAAACAATGCTCACTATATATTTCTTCAAATATGTTATCTGGGAATGGTAATCCTTTTTCTATATCTACAATCATATCTGGATTTACTTCTTTTGCAGTATCAATATTACACCATCCGTCTTTTTTATTATAACCACAACCAATATATAACTTCTTACTTTTCATTATCCGTTTCTTCCCTCCAAGAATCTTCTTGCTGTTCAGTATTAAAAAGCTCTCCGAATAATGGTAAATAGATATCCCAATCTAAGTTGTTTTTTATATATCTTTTTAGTTTATATTTGTCTGTTGGATACTTAGAATAATATTTCATTGCTTTAGCCAATGTATTAACATCTTTAGGTGGAATGGGTTTAATGTTTAATGGTGCAATTGTATCTCTTAAGTCTCCTACGTCTGTAACTATTGGTTGACAACCATAATACATTGCATATGGTAGAGTATTGTTTTTTCCGTCTCCGTTTGGATGCGAAGCAATAATATATATTTTAGCCTTAGACATTTCTTGATATAAATCTTTATTAAATAATGGGCCAGTAATAAATATTGAATCTTGTATATTTAATTCTATTATTCTATCGTTTAATGTTTTAATATATTCTTTATTGTTTAATGGACCGATTATCTTTAATATCCAATCTTGTTTACCTGGTAGTTCTTTGAATAAGAAAAATGCATCTATTAGATCCAATAATCCTTTTATTGGTTCTAATCTACCTATACTTATTATTGTATTTTCTTTTTTATTGTCTATTTTTAATTTAGATAGATCCTCGACAGATACACAATTGGGAATAATATGTGCTTTGTCTGTTATAGATGCTAACTCATTTAGTATTCCATTAGACTCGGCTATAACAAAATCTGCATTCTTTAGAGGAAATTTGATTGTTAGATATTGCCATATCTTTCTAGTAAGTTTTGCATTTTGGTCTAATAATACAGTATCACATTTAACTATTAACGTCTTCTTGAATACTTTTTTAATTAACGTTGCCCATAATGAAGATGCTCTAGATGTATAACACCATATGTGGGAATATTCTTTTCTATTTTTAAATAAGTATTTGAATGGGAATGATAATGCTCTCCCTTCTTTATATATATCTTTTCCTTCTTTTATTATTTCTACTTTGCCTATACGATCTAAAGAAAGATTTTCTTCATTGGGTGTAGTCAAGAATGTTACATCCATATAAGCATCGTTGATATGGTTAGGATATATTCTAACATTTCCATTATTGGTATCTGTTAAAACCAAATTCTCCATAATATATATCATTTTTGCTCCTCCTGGTCTTCGGTTGACTACTATGAAACCGAGTAAGCTAAGTAGTGATCCAAATAATAGTACACTTATTAATATTTGTTTATAATTGTCTTTTATTCCAATCCAAAAACTATCAAAATAACCATCTTCCTCTGGTTCTTCTACTATTGGGGCTTCAACTGGAAGTGGTGTGATTGGTGTTATAGGAACTACTGGTGTAAGTGTATTAGGAAAGTCCATATAGAATCTAACACTATCCGATCTTCTTCTACCCATAGAATCTTCTACCCATACTCTCCATTCATTATACCCTTCAAATAATCCTAATTCTTCAATATCAACAGTATTTATATTATCTACTTCACATGCTCCCTTACCTGATGTGAAGGTTCCATTACTATACCAACATTGTTTTGTTGATTTATTAGTTGAGTCCACGATGAACCTTAACCCTGTTACATTTGTTGTGTATGTTCTATCTGTTGGATATTCTATTTCTATATCCATAGGGTAATCATATTTGTTTTCTGCAGATACTGATTCGTTTATATTTGAAACACGGGCTAATTTACTACCTTCGTTTCCTGCTAGGTCAGTAAAAGTAAAAGTATAATCTCCATTATAATTGAATGTGTGTGTTAGTGTTCTTGTTGAAGACTCTGTTATATTTTCATTGATTGTTATTGTTACAACAACATCATCATTTGTTATTGCTGTTGTACTATATGTTGGAGCTGTGGCAACTGGGATAGTTTTATCTATATTTGTTACGATAACTTTTTCTGATGTTGTGTTTCCATCTATATTATATGCTAAGAAGATGAATTCTCCGTTGACAGTAAATACATGTTGCGCATAATTAAGTATTCCACCTACTACAGTTGCAAAAACAGTAATATCTTGGTTTATTGGTGTTGTGATATATGGGGTGATTGTAATATTTGATAATGGTGCCGGTGGTCCGAGTCTTATGTTTGTTTTCTGCTCTGACATTTTAGGACCACATCCCCAAAGATCACACCCATAACATTCTACAAACTCTCTTGTTCCACCACTTACTATGGTGGAATATCCACCAACGGTATAAACCCCATTTGGTAGATTATCAAAAGTATAATTAACAGTTAAACAATCCCTAAAGTCATAAGTTTCGTGCATATAACTATAAAGCTCATAGTATGAATTATTATTATTTATATCAATGGTATTAGATTGGTGCCCATCTGGTCCGTCTAAAGTAAAAGTAATAGTTGTTGGTTCTGTTTCAGGTGGTATATGACGAATTGTAATACTAATATTATCTCCTTCTAATATTCTATCATTACTCTGTATTCCGTTTTTATCCCAACAAGGAAATGGTAAATCTGATGCAGCTACTAATTGAACAGATAATAATAGAATCATAATTATTAATATTTTTTTATTCATTTTACACACTCCAATTCTATTTCTAAAGAATTACTAGGACAAACTCCGGCCCAGTATCTAGAATAATATACAGGGAACATATTTATTGGTATAGCCCATAAGTTTAAAAACTTATTCCAACTAAAACGTATGTATCTTTTTTTAATATTAAACCTTGCTTTAGTATAATAATTTAATGAATAATCTGGAGAAAAATATTCAAATGTTTGATATGTAAAGAATGCCTTATGTGTTGGATCAATTACTGCATACATACTTGGAAATAAAGGAACTTCAATAATTATCTTAGAGTGTTGTTTAGATATTCTCCAAATCTCTTCCATTGCTTTAGGCCAATCTTTTAAATGTTCTATAATCATTTTACATTCTACTAAATCGTATGTGTTGTCTTTAATAGGCCAATCTTTTGAGTCTAAATCAAAGCAAAGATTTATACCGGGTAGATTACAAATATCCTGATTATCCCAACCTTCTTTAATGTCTTTACCCGCACCAATATTTAATTTTTTATCCATTCTCTTACGTGTCCATTTTTTATTCTATTTTTATTTTTTAAACAATAAAACAATGAATTCCAATAGTAATACCAGTTTATAAAGCTTTTCCTTTTGAAGTCTAACATTTTAAGTGTTCGTAATGTTGCGATTCCTACTAAAGACCAATAGTGTTTGAGTTTAGAAAATGATTTCTCATATTTCCAGTAGAAATAAAAATGATCCACTTGGTTTATATAACTAATTTTTTTAATATTTGCTCTTTCTAATTCTGAGTACCGATGATCAACTAATGTATCTGCAGTAAGTAATAGTGCTTTGGGGTTAGATAAATATAATGAATATGAAAAATCAATATCTTCTGCTAGACTATATCCACCAAGGTGGTTATCAAACTTCATTGTTTTAAATATATCTTTCCTATATGCTGTATTGAATCCTGGAAACCATTGTGTATATATATCATTCTTAAGTGCAATTGGATAAGTATTACTATATGGACATACAATTCTACATGCATCCTCATCATAGTTTCTTAAGAAGAATAATTTTAACACTGTTAAATCAATAAAGTATTCTTTTTTTGGCACATTAAATGGTCTATATCCAGCTACACCTAGTACTTTTTGGTTATTGTTAAACTTATCAACTATCACATTGAAGTAATTATCCTGAACGGTTACATCATCGTCTATAAATGATATTATTTTTGAGTCTTTAGATGATAATTCTACTCCTTTATTTCTAGCCATTGCAGTAGACGCGAAATCAAAATGATAATACTTAATTGGGTGTTTTTTTAATATTAATTTATTACATATCTTTTCTATATTTTCTGCTTCTTTTTTTATTTTACTTTGATCTATGATTAATATTTCTTTAACATTTGATTTTAATATAGGTGTTAATGTTTCTAATATTTCCGAAGATCTATTGTATGTTGGTATGACAACGCTAATATCTTTAATATTATATTTTATCTTTTGCATATGGGTCTTCCTCAATGATTTTTTCTGGATGGTAAAATTCTCTAAGATTGTATTCCTCCCAATATCCTTTTCCTGTTTTAAGAAACTCTCTTGTTTTTTCGTTTGTATCTTCTCCTATTTTTATTAATTCTTTTACTTTCTCTATTACTTTTAATTCTGTTTCTAAGTGTTCATAGTGTCTTTTTAATTTCTTCTTGTCATCTCTAAGTCTACCTAATACTTTTGTTCTGGCGACTTTACATATTGCACAATATTTTTTACCAGCTACGGGTTTTCCTATTTTAGATAGTGTTAACGGGAGAGTTACTCCACATATTTTACATTTGGTATTCATTTTAGTCTTTATATTCTTTTAGATATGGTAGAGCTCGATCTTTTTCTCCTACTATTATATTCTCTATGTTATATTCTTTTAATTTCCAATCAATATTTATATCTGGATCATCCCACCTTATACCTCTTTCAGAATCTTTATTCCAATAATCTGTTACTTTATAATTGAATATAGTATCGTCTTCTAAAGATAAGAAACCATGTAGACATCCAGTAGGAATTAATAGTATTTTTTTATTTTCTCCACTTAGTTCTATAGAGAAATTCTGTAGGTATGTCTTTGAATCTTTTCTTAGATCTACTATTACATCTAATACTTTACCTTTGATTACTCTTATTAATTTTGCTTGTTCATGTGGATTAATTTGTAAGTGCATTCCTCTTATGACGCCGCGTTTACTAATAGAATGATTGTCCTGTATGAAGTCTCCTTTTATATTTTGGCGTAATGGCATATTTTTATTAAATTCTAAACTATTAAAACTTTCAAAGAAATAACCTCTATCGTCTTCATATACTATAGGTTTTAATAATCTTACTCCTTGTATGTTTGTTACTTTTTCAAATTCCATTTTTAATAAAGTCGTTAATTAATAGTGTTATCTCTTTTGCGTCTGATTTCTTTAAATCGGGATATACTGGAAGGGTTATTATTCTTTTCCAAATTTTTTCTGTTATAGGTGTATCTTTCTTATTAAATTTTGAATATCTAGGATGGAGGTATATGGGTTTATAATGTACACCCAAGGATACTTTTTTCTGAGACATATATTGTATTAATTCTTCTCTATCTATATTTTCTGGGAGTTTAATAACATAATTATGTCTTGCGTGTAATATAGATTCAGATACTCCTGGAACATCTATTGGCGTTTTCATTTCTTTAAATGAAGAATCATATAATGAACAGATTTCTCTTCTCTTATTGTTCATCCAATTTAATTTATGTAATTGTGTTATTCCTATAGCAGCTAGGATATCGTTGGTGTGATATTTATATCCTTCTTCTACTATATCATAATCCCATTTATATTTTCCATCTGATCGTTGATATGTATCTTTAGATATTCCTAACCACCTAATCCTTTTTAGTTTATTAATGATATTGGTATCGTTGCAAGTAATCATCCCACCATCTCCCATTGCTAGATTCTTTACTGCGTGAAAACTAAAACATGTAATATTTCCTAAGCTACCTACTTTTTTTTCTGAATACTTTCCTCCATAACATCCTCCGCATGCATGAGCGGCATCTTCTATAATTAAAAGATTATTCTTTTTGGCTATTTTCATTATTTTATCCATGTCACATGAATGACCACCAAAATGCACTATAAGTATTGCTTTTGTTTTTTTTGTTATCTTTGTTTCTATTGAGGTTGGATCTATATTCATTGTGTTATAATCTATATCTGCAAATATTGGCACTGCACCATTATAAAGTATTGATTCTGTTGATGACGCAAATGTCATGGGTGTTGTTATTACTTCATCTCCTTTTTTTATACCTGAAACTTTAAGGGCTAGGTGTAATGCAGCCGTTGCTGAATTAAATGATACTGCATATTTAGATCCTATATAATCTTTAAATTCTTCTTCAAATTGTTTTGTTTTAGGCCCCATACCAATCCACCCAGATTTTATAACTTCATTTACAATCTTACATTCTTTTTCACCCATTGATGGTTTAAATACAGGTATATTTTCTTTTATCATATTGTTTTATCTCTCGTGTTATCTAATATTTCCATTAGTCTAGGGTTTGTTTCTGTTCCATATGATTGTTCTGCGTGTAATAATTCCATTTTTTTATCTATATATCCTACAACCCATAACCCTATTGTGCATAGAATAACTAGTGCAATAAACTTAATCAACCCATCAAAGAAAGTTGGAAACATTAATTTAAATTGTGATGCTGCTATAAAACCTATCATTGGAACCTGTAACCATCCATATCCTCTTGTAAGTGTGACTTTTTGGACAACCAACCATCGTTTGAGTGCCGTATATGTATCTCGTGTGAATACCATATTATTTATTACACGCCCATCCATAACCACATACTTCACAACCATATGTTTGGCCGACACAATGTGGTGGTTCTATGTTTTTATCTACATAGTTTATATAAAAATCTTCTACTTCCTTTATCACTTCTTTAGCTCTTGCTTCATCGTAATTTATTTCTACTTCCTCTATCTCTCCTTTGTCCTTTGATATAAATAATAAATAACCTTTTTTTATCTTAAAGAAATGTAAGTATAAATTAACTTGGTCTTTATAGTTTTGGGCGACGTCTCCCTGTTTAACTTTTTTCATGGCATAACTAGAACATGACTTAAAATCGATTATGTTTAGCTCTCCAGTTTCTTGGTGTGATATAATACAATCTGTACGACCACTGAAATATTTTGTATTCTCTCCTTCTGGTATATTTACTTCTGATGCGACAACTTCGATACCTGCCTGTGATGCTTTTTCAAAAAATGTTTTCATTGCCATTCTATGAAACGCGTCTCCAATTGCAAATGTCCTTTTTGCTTTAGCGTCGTATGTTTTCTTATATAATCCTTTTAATGTCAGATACTTAGTTCTAAAACATGAGCCCACGCTACTTATTGAAAACTTTCCAGAGCTAATATGTGGTGTATACTCTAAATCAAATATTTCTTTTATCATTTTTAAGATCTTTCTTTATCATAATGAATCATGTGGACTATTTAAACCTTTTGGTTTTTATATGTTTTTGGTATCTTCTTAAACACTAAAAGATATTCTGTGACTTTGCTAGTTATCCTTTTATGTTTAGTATGTCCAAATTTAATGCCCGCCCACCCAAAAGTTATATTCTGTAATATAACTTTGTCCCATAGTTGAATGCCAAGTTCTTCCATCATCTTAACTGTTTCGTAGTCAAAGTTAATTAATTTATCTTTAATTCTATAGTCGCCAACCACCAATACACAGAAGCCATTATCTTTTAGTTTTTCTAATGATAACCCCATAATTTTTTTCATCTGAGTTAAAAATTCATCATGGTCCTTTATATCTGATAGTTGTCCAGGAATACTTTCGTATTCTTCAAGGTTGTGATAGGGTGGACAGCTGAATATCATATCTACTTTTGGTACATTATATTTGGATATATTCATAGAATCATCGCAATGTATTATTGGGGTGAATGTATCGTCGAATTGTTCCTTACCGTCGTCGATTACGTTTAAGATAGACTTATGCGCCTCTGGTGATATTTCAAATCCAATATAATGTCTATGTTTTAATCCGGCAACGATTCCTCTTATTCTTCCGGCAAATGGATCTAACACGATATTGTTTTCATCAGACCAAAAATTAATAATATTTTCTGCGACTAACGGATTGAATTCGCTATAATATTTTTTTCCAAGCTTTTGTGCTTGTGTTTTAGAGGGGGATCCTATATCATCCCTGAATGGTTCTACTTTTTGTGGGTTTCTATATAACCATAGATTTGAATACGTTGTGTCTTTATCGTCGTCTTTTCCAAATAATAAATCATTCCAATGTTTAAAATTTATTCGTTCGTTCTTTTTAGGATCTCCTGCGATGTATGAATAGCTTGGGTTGATATCTGTCGGCCTAATCCTCTTGGCCTTTTTAATTTTTGCTGGTTTTATAGAAGTGGGTGTTATTTTTTTTAACATAATATTATCATTAGATTCTTTACTATATAAACCTTTTTGTTTTTGACTGTTCCATTCTTCTGGTGATAAATCTTTTTTCCTGGAATTTTCAGACGCTGTTAACCATTGATGGTTTTCTGGGGCGAATGCTTTTTTTACTTCTTTTATATCTCTTAGGTTAAAAGACGATAAAGGAATGATGTGGTCTATTTCATATTTTGATGGGTTATTAATATAATCTTTTGGTATTGTTTTAGTCATTTTATCTAAAATCTTATCGTAGTGTATTCCATATTCATCGCTATGTCCTTTTTTAATTCCTTTTAATGTTTGCCATACTCGTAATCTTAATCGTTTTTTAATTGCGTATTGGGGATCCGTCTTTCGTTTATTTTTTTCATATATTCGTTTTTTGGCACGAAAATCTTCTTTGTCTTTATCCGTGCGAGTATAATATATTTCTTTGTTTCTGGCTGCATTTATCGGCGCCAATTTGTCTTTATTTCGTTTCCAATATTCTTGTCTTGATATTCGTATTTTTTCTTTATTATTATCTCTATATTCTTTGGCCTTTGCTTTGACGTGGTCTTTATTTTTTTCATAATACGTTTTCTTATATTTGCTCATTTTTTCTTTATTATTATTATAATTCTTTAACATTTGTTTTTTTCGTTTTTCTTTGTTTGCTGTATACCATTTTTTATTGTTTTCTAAAATGTTTTTATACTCTTTGGTTTTTTTAAATTCGTTATCATATATCATATTGTTTAATCACGTGTTGTTTAATTTTTTTCTTTATATATACTAATTTTAGATTTTATTTTTTCTTTATTTATGTTATATATTTCTTTCTGTTTTTTTAAGATGTTATCTTTGTTCTTTATATAATAATCTTTATCCATATGTTATGA
>Ga0307928_10004904_pt1 | contig 10100 bp, 16 predicted proteins | sample AceLakmetagen232_FD_201815 | JGI IMG/M metagenome (GOLD analysis project Ga0307928, IMG submission 201815) | Saline water microbial communities from Ace Lake, Antarctica - #232 | ecosystem: Environmental > Aquatic > Non-marine Saline and Alkaline > Saline | place: Antarctica: Ace Lake...
TACATTTTCATCAAGATAAGTTCCACTTGCAGGACTATTTAATGTTACAGTTGGAAAATGTGAATCTACTCCAAATGTATTATTACTTGTATTAAATACTTCTGTCGTACCATTATAACATAATACGTTCCATACTAAACCTAATCCAGTTGAATCAGGTAATCCTATTCCACCCAAAACTGGTGTCCCACTAACTATACTTGTATAATTAGCTTCCGATTCAAATGTTCCAGTTGAATTTGTATAAATTGCACACCAAGAAATTGATGATACTGCTTCATTTGGTGTAAAATTAAATACAGAAGAACCTGATGTTTCCCAAGTTGATGTTGGACTATTTAATGTTACTGTCAAAGCAAAAACTGACATAGCACCTAATAGCAATATTAACATGGAAAGCATGATTGTTTTAATTTGTGCTTTTTTCATTTTATTCCTCACATACCTATATTACTTGCTGTTGATGCTGCGGCTGAATCTACTGAGACTAATTGTATGCCTTCTGTAGTATCTATAGTAACTGTTTCTCCACCAATGGATGCTCCTGAATTCTCTACTCCTATTACATCTCCGTTTGCATATCCATTAGTAAAATCTGCACAGTCTATTATTGCTCTTTTACTTGCATCTGTAGCCACTATTTGTATTCCACCTGATGTGAAATTTGAAAATATTACTTTTGTTTTGGCAACTCCTTGAGCATCCAAAGTTGCTCCTATGACATGGGGTATATATGGGTCTGCCATTTTAATTTACACCCATGAATTTAGCTGCTTTCTTAACTGCTTCTTCTACTTGTTTTTTATCTTTCTTTAATCCAAAATCAAGATTCTCTTTTTTGATTCCTAATTTCTCAGCAAGTTCTTCTATGCCTACTGATTTATTTATTTCTTTTTTCTTTGCCATTTTGTCCTCCTAATAAGCATAGACTTCAAATGTTGTATCATCGCTGTCTGCATAAACGGTAATCTTATCCCATCTAATTCCTACAGTCCATCCGTTCCAATTACTTTGTCCTAAAGTTAGTGGAGCATCAAGTTCGTGTCCATTTATGTGTGTTATTGAAGCTACTTTATTAACTAGAATACCACATCTTTTAGCGTCTGAATCTAAGTCATAATACTTAGCGGTTGTACTATCATTTCCCGATGCCTTGAAATAGCAAGTGACAGATTCTCCTGCGTTTAAAGTAAAACGCTTGTTGTTTTCTCTACCATTTCCTAAAGCGGCAAAATAATCTATTTGTGACATTTAGCTACACCTACTTCTTTTTTATATCTTCTTTCTTTGATTCTTCTACTTTCTTTTCTTGTTTTGATGTTTGTTTAACATCTACTTCTAATCCATAATGTACCATCTTCTTACCTTCCATATACTGCTATTTTTGCTGCAATAGTTGAACTTGTTTTAAAAGTCATTGTATTTCCAGATATTGTTGCACCTAAATCTGCTTCAGTTGTTGGTAATGGTGCAGAATCTTCAATAGATGTAAGATGTGGAACTATCCAAGTATAATTGTTTTGAATATTGCTCAAATCTGCAACTATTTTAATTTGGTCTCCTGCATTATGTTTTTTAATATTAGCTGCTGTTACGGCTGTCATAATTATTCATCCTCGTTTATTTTATTTATCATTTTAAAAAAATAAAAAAATAGAATACGCTTAAAGCGTACTCAAATTGTATATTAGTACCTGTGTGTCAAATCTCTTCATAACGAATACTCCATATGTTTTGAAATATCCACCTTCAACATCATATCTTTGGTTAGCATCTGCTCCACCTATAGGCATGTGTTTTCTATCAACACCTGCTACATTGTAGAATCCAATGTTATCCATATCAAGTAAATATACTGAATTGTCTGTATCTGCAAAGGTTGCTGTTCCACCAGTTGCGGTTACACCTGTTAAAGCCATATACCTAGACGAAACTATATTAATTGTATTCCATCTAAGAACTTCTGCTCCACCATCTAATCTAGCTGCTGAACCACCCATAACAAATCTTCCTTGTGGTGCTACTAAATCCTTTATCTTCATATATCTCTTCTCACTACACAAGAATAACCTGTTATGTGATTTTCCACCTTTAATATTGCTCTGTGTTATTGCATCATCAAGGTTTTGGGTAGATATTGGGTTCTGTGCTGCGGCTGCTGTAGCTACACAATTAACATTTAGTTTATATTCCTTATCTGTTACTGTAGAACTTCTTGTACTTCCATAGGATGCTGAAGCATCATTCAATCCACCTGAACTTCCTGCTGCAACTGCAATAGCTGAAGTCATAAGTTGATAAAGTCCTTGATAAGAACCTGATACACCTACTGTTCCTGTTTCAGTTAATCCTGTACCTTCTGCTGTAGTATCATCCCCACAAATAAAGGATTGCTCTTCTACCTGTGCCATTGCTTCAATAGCTAATTTTGCTTCACTGTTAAGTGCATCAAAATAACTTGCAGAAGCTGCCATAGTTATACCTGTTACTTCATAATCGCTTCTAAACTGTTTAGCTGAAGCATAAAGCTGTAGGAATTCTGCTGGATATGGTGTTCCACCAACTCCGTCTGCATAGAATGATACTTTGCTTGTACTTCCTCTATTGATTCTTAGATTCCAAATATAAGCTAATTGTCTCATAGTCTTTCTTGCAACTAAAGGGACAAAATCTATTCCGTTATTGTATGTTTCTACTGTCATACGGTCTATCTCTTTTTGGATAAATACCGCACCTACACTTGGTCTTTGGTCTCCACCTGTTACTTCTGTGGTTGAATCGAGTGCTGTTCTTATTTGTAAAAATGCGTCACTTGGCATTGTTTTTCACCTGTTTATTTTATTCTATTTTATTTGTAGGGATTAATATATCCCCCTTTGTTTTTCCTAATAGCTTTCTAGCCATTTCCTCATCTGCTGGATTTTCAAACTTCATTCCAGCTGTAGGATTATTAATTTGTTTTTGAAGATTACTTAATTCTGCAAAACCTTCCATTGTTCTGTCAATAGTTGGAGACAAACCTTTTTTTATAGATTCCATAGTTTCCCTATGACCTTCTGTTAGCTCATTTATATTCTCTGCATAAAACTTCTTGTCATAAGTCTTCTTTTCATTTTGTCCACTATATTTGTCTTTCTGAGCTACTGTTCCTTTTGCTGAATTCATTTCTTCCTGCTTTTTTTGTTCTTCTGTTTTTTTAGCTGATAAATCATCAACCTTTTTCTGAAGTTCCTCTATTGTTTTCTTTTGTTCTTCTTTTTGTTGCTCTACTGATTTCTGTTCATCTTGTTCTAATTTCTGTTTAGCATCCACCTCGGCTTTTGCTCTCTCAGCTTTCAAACCTTCTAGTTCAGATTTCATAGATTCAACATCTTTTTTCATAGCTTCAACATCTTGTGTTGGCTTTTCATTTTCTGTCATTTTCTCACCTTCGGACATAGCCCTTATAGCTACTTCCATTATACTATTCTCATGTGATGCTGGTGCATCAACATAACTAAATCCTAATACTTCTACGTCATCAATAACCATATTTCCATCATTGTTCTCTATTACTTTAGGATTAGCAAAATTAACACTTATTCCATTAAGGAACTTGTTTTTTAATGAATACCATACTGAATCAAAATATGCTTCATGTTCTTTATCAAGAGAACGGAAAGCTGGATTAAGCTCAGTATCTACCATTAGAGAATTATTATTTATATCTATATCATTTATCTTAGCTAAAGGCAATTCTTTCATTTTTAGCATATTGTTTACTTTAGCTAATTCTTCTTTAGATAACTTTTCCTTTAACATTGACCTTATGTTTATGTTCAATGCTAAATCGTGTTGAGCATCTACAAATAATCTTTTATGTGATGCTTGTGTCTTGATAGACTTTAGACAATTATCTGTAAACATAGAATGGAATGTTTTGTAAGTACCATCTGGTCTTTTAGCAAACTTATATGTATCGCTTACTCCAGATGCCATTCCCCTACCTTTTACAGTATATCTAGGAATTCTACCTTCTGTTAAACTTCTTACTTCAATACTATCTGTTGTAAATTCATAACTCATTTTTATCAACTCATTGTATAAGGATATTGGTTAAATCTTACTGAAACATCCTGTTGTTTTATTTTTTCTCCACCTGCTTTTGAAACTCCTTTCTCATCTAAATTGCTAGTCATATCTGATTTACTTTTATCCATTCCTTCTCGAGATGGGTTTAATTCTAAATTCTTTCTTAATTGCTGTTCATCAAAGTCTGATGGGTCAATTCCTACTATTCCCCTCTCATCAAGGAATCTTACTAATGCTTTAGGTTTTAATCCCATATCTCTCAATAAACCTGCATTTTGTAATGTTTCTGTTTCCCCTTTAACGCTGATTTCATTAAACTTTAATTTAAGTTTGGTTTCACTCCCAGAGGGGGTTCGTGAGAACCCTAACTTTGGAAGCAAGAGGTTATTTAATGAAGGTTCTAAAACATTTCTATGAATCGCTTTAACTCTAACGTCAAAAGGTCGTTGCTCTGCTTCTGTAACTCCTCTGTTTTCACTTGCTGATTCCTGTAACCAACTACGAGGAACTCCTGTAATTGTTAATACTTCGTTCCTCAAGTATCTCATTATTTCCATAAGCTGAGCATCATACGGTGGGTCTATCTTAGTTAATGTAGGTTTTGATTGTGGTTCGTGACTTCTAGTAATTGCAATAGTTTTGCTATATTTTAATTTGGATGATTGTAATTCTAATTTAGCCTTTTCATAATCTGCTTTTCCAATACCTGCTAAGTGCATATGGTATCGAGGTGGCATATTCATAAAAATCTTCATTAAGTAGTTTTGAGCATAAAGTTTTGTAGATAAAGCAGTTGAAGCTGATTCATTAGGATTATATGAATAAACTTGAGACCCTATCCATTTCATTCTAAAATGCAATACATCTTCTGTATTAAAGAAAATACCTTGTGTCTTCTCTTTATTCATTATTTGTGGTGTGGTTAATCCAGATACTTTAAATGGTCTCTGCCAATATCCTTCTACTTTTCCATGAACATCATATTGAATCCTCATTTCGGTGGTTTCCAGAACCCAGAGTTCGTTAGGGGTAACAGAATTGTTTTTCCTGAGTTCCAAGAAAGCATCACCGTAATAAAGGAGTGAGTATAAAAGGTTTGGAAGAACTTGATTAAAATTAAGCTTGTTGTAGAATGTACTTCTTAATCCATCTCTATTCTTCTTTTGACCTCCTGTGAAGTCATAACCATTATAAGAAGCGAAATCAACTATAATATCAAATGCTCTTGCTAGAACTGGGTCTTGCTGAACTAAATCAAGCATTGTTTGATAAGATGATAATGGTTCTCTAATAGAAGATGCAGGGTCTGCTATATCTTTGACTAACCCCTGACTTTCTCTTATCTGTATTTCTGAATCAATGTATTCAAGTTTCATATGATTATGAAAGGAAATAGCTAGTTCCCATCTAAAGCTTATTGACTATATCTCTGGATAATTATATCTATAAATTATATACTTAATTAAGAACTTTATAAAGGTTACTATTTTTATATAAATTATAAATAAGAACTAGACGATAAAATAGAAATAGAAAAAAAGAAAATTAACCTATATACTGCAATTCATCCTTTGGAAAGTCCATTCCAAGTTCTTTAAGTTCTTCTTTGATTTGAGCAATTCTCTTATCTTTTAATCCCTTTTCTTTCTCAAGTTCTTCTTCAACTTCAGCAAGGCTTTTCTTAACATCTTCTAATTGATTAGTTATTGCTTTAAGTTTTCTTTCTGTGAATTGCTTTCTTATGTTTTGATATTCTTCATCATTTTGCCAAGCAAACTGTGGGTTCAATGGGTCAAATCCATATTTAAGCATTATCTTTATCTCCTTCAATTCCATTTCATTTGATTCTATTAATGAATCATACATAGGAGATGATTGAGATAAGCCTTTCTTATATAATCCTACTTGTCTTAATGCTGTTGGATGCTCTTTGTATTGCTCAAAGAAATCATTTATCTTTTCTAATTCTCCATTTAGTTCATTCTTTCTTGTTTCTTTCTCTGTAGCTACCCATTGTTTCAAATCTCTAAGGTTATTAGTAGTTAGGTTTCCTTTCTTCATTGCAGATAATTTCTTATCTATGTTTACCCAACCATTAGGTTGTCCTGCCATTAACTTTAGTTCATTTTGTACTTTCTCTATTTGTTTTTTTGTTATTTCCTCACTCTTGAGTTTAGATAACTTCTTGTCTATTTTTACTTTCTTATATTCTGTTTCTCTTTGCTTTTTTGTCATTTTCTCACCTATCCTTTGTTTTCCATAAATAAATTACCATTCCTAATAACCACATAGCAATAATAAATTCTTCTTTTAATACTATATCTAAAACGCTAATCTTTCATAGTCCTCATTCTTTATAATCTCTTTCATCTCTTCATCTGAAATAACTCTAAATCCATCATCATTACTACTTCTTTCTTCTTTCTTATCTTCTTCTAAGTTATCTACTTCAAAGTCATAATTAGATTGCATATCTAAAAATGGAATAGAAGCCATCATATCTGAATCGAATGTATCACATAAATGTCCTGTAGGAGATTTAATACTAATTAGAACTTTCTGTACTGTTTCTTGAACTATCTTCATTTCAAACTGTTGAACTGTATTCCATTTAGGTATCTTCAATATCCCTTCTTTGAGTTTAGCCCTATATGAATATGCAGCACAGTTTCTATTAACCCCATCTGTCTTACTCATCTGGTCACTACGAAAGTTATATGCTTTTACCTGTACTCCACTATTCTGCTCAAGCCACCTATTAGTTCCATCCCCTTGAGGACAATCATCTGGGAGTATCATAAAGAGATTATATCGTTTCTTTAACCTCTGTATGCTATGTTCCCAATCTGGATTGATTAATTGATTTATATCAAATCCTGCTGGACAACGATATTGGAATAACTGAATTATCTTATCTTTAATCATAGTCCTTATAGTCAATACAGTTCTTGAAAACTTCATACCGTAGTCTATTCCAAGAGTACAAGGAGAATCTTTATATTCATATTTCTGAGGAGTATCATCTAATCCATTATCTACATCTGAATGTTCAAAGAAAGCAGTTTCTGTAGCTACGAATGAAGCTTCGTATTCTTGTTGGAATAGTTTTATCTTTCCTTCTGCTCCCATTCTTTGTCTTTCACCTTCTATGAACTCTTGATAACGTTTACATTCGATTGTTCCATCATCCCATACTTTATGACTAAACCATATTGATTCATATACATTGTTTTCTTTCTTATTATCTGGGTCTATTGCATCATAGAAGAATCCAACTATTCCATTAGGAGTAGAAGAAAGGATAATCTTACCACCTGTCTCTGCTGTTGTAGGAACAACTGCTTTATTGAAAAACTTATCTGGGTCATCACAATTAAGATTATGTGCTTCATCTATGAAAACAATAGAAGCAGACTTACCAAGTATCTTCTCTGTTGGTGGTATTGACTTTATTGGACAATTATTAAGGAATGTGATTTGATGAGTGTTATTAGGTTCTCTCATACTACCTGTAAAGAAATCGTCTTTACCATAGTATTTATCCATTTCTACATTTCCATCTCTCAATACACCCCTTATCTTATCAAGTAGTTCCATTGAAGCATCATCATCACGAGATATTATGTAGATAGTTGTTATCTTCTGTATTGTTGCAGGAAACTTATTATACCAAGCAGCCCATATAGAGAATATAGCAAAGAATATTGATTTACCTAATTGACGACTAAGGCACATAGCAACACGTTTGTTATTAGAATATAGTATTCTATCTATAATATAAGCTTGATGTAATCTAAGTTTCTTACCTAAGAAGTAATAAGCAAATATAACTGGGTCTTCTTTAGCTAGTTCTGCTATCTTATCTTTGTCTATGTTCGTAAACTTAGCATAATAAGCTTCTTTAAACTCTTTTGGTATTACTGTGTAATTTGGCATTTTCCTAGATGTAATTCCTCTTTAACTTCTGTAAAATCCACAGTTATCTGAGTTCTTTCTTCACAAGCAACATCCTCCCAATATTGATTAATTGCTACTATTTTAGCTTCCATTTTCAATTTAACCTCTTATATTTGTTATCGTACTTAAACTCTTTTTCCATCTTTTTCTTTATCTTTCCATAAGCTGACTTCATTCCTCTTCTATGTTCTGTTTTCTTTACTTGCTGTTTTATGTCTATAATCATTAATTGTTTATCAAGCCAACACATAAATCCTTCTGCGTGTAACCATCCCCTAGCTATCAATATATCTTTAATAATACTCATTTTATATCCTTTCTTATCTTCTTTAAAATATCAATTACTCCCTGTCTGTATTCTGTCTTTCTTACTTTTTGCCCACTTGTAATATCTTCAATCTGAGTATCTAACCATAATAATAATCCTTTTGCACTAATCCATCTACCTGCATAAATCTCATTAGGTTCTTTATCTAAGTCCAAGACTGTTATCTTATCTATCATTTGCTTTTATCCTCCAACTTTCCAGTAGCTTTACTCTCAATAACCTTAGTAGGCTTATTCTCATCACCAATGTTAAAGTTAATAGTTCCTGCATTATGTATTCCAGCTACTTTGCCACCTTCTTTCTTCTTCTCTTCCCTATCTGCTATCCTACCATAACCTTTACGAACTGTATCATTTAATCTCTCCCACCATAACCTAAGAGTATTCAACTTAATATCATACTGCATATCTTCCCTATAATCTAAAGTCTTTCCTTTCTTCAAGGTGTCTATCTCTTCTTTCATACTTAAATAAGTCTTGTAATCTTCTAGGCTTTGTAATCTTGAAATGTATAAGCTGAACTTCTCCCACATTGCATTTACACTATCATCTTCTTCAGCAAAGGACAATATGAACTCTAGGTAATCTTTGCAAATATAATCTTTATGTGATTCTTCCCCAGTTAGATTGTGAGGGCATTGGTTATGTATCTTCCATATACAATTAGTACAACCATGACTTCTTAGTTCCTGTTTAGATATGCGTATGTTCATTTTGATAACTCTTCAAGTTGTTTCTTTATTTTATCTGGATTAACTAAATTATCTATCTTTAATACAATAGGTGGTATGGTTGAAAAATTAGAAATATTATTTTTCTGAATTGGGTCTTCTTTTTCTATAGCTTTCTCGTAAACTTGAAGTATAACCTCTATTACATTAGATATAGATGATGACTTACTACTAATCTTGATTAACATGAGCTTTTCCCATGTTACTTCCCCTAGTCTTATACTTTTCTTCATTTCCACTTATAGATTAATCTACTTGTTTATATATGTTTTGGTATTGGAATGAAAGTGGGGTTTGTTTGGGTTGGTAACCTATATATATTCACACACACACAACCACCCTAAACCACGTTCTTGAAGTCCTTATAATAACTATCATTGAGTAATGAATGTTTACCCTATGTGTAACCTATGGTGATACCATTGGTATAACCTTATTGTTCACCTTAGTCTCAATAAATAACTAACTAACTAACTAACTAACTAACTAAATGAATGAATGAATAGGTAGGTAACTATATCACTACATGAATAACTAGATACATGAATGAATCAATACATAGATACACACAAAGAATAAGCTCACACACAACAGCACAGCACACGCTCACAGTACACACACATACACCCTACACACATACAACCATAGCTTAGCTATGGTTTGCTTTAGCTAGCCTGTATGCTCATATTCATTAGAAAAAGAAAAATAGGTACTAAGTACCCCTTATAATAATAATGCCTAGAATAGCCTTATATTAGTTATTCTACTCTCCATCCATCTACACACTTAACAACATCTAATCCTAAGCTAAGTGCAACGTATTCTGCTTGTGCTTTATTCATTATCATTTTAGTACCTCTTAGTTGCTCTTTGACAACTTTATAGTACTGTAAGACTATCAACTATATAAATGTATGCCTAATAAATTATATAAATTATATAATTGGTTTATTCTTCCACCTCATCATTTAATACTAATTTAAATTCTTCATAACAACCATATCTATTTGGTAA
>Ga0307928_10004905_pt1 | contig 10100 bp, 23 predicted proteins | sample AceLakmetagen232_FD_201815 | JGI IMG/M metagenome (GOLD analysis project Ga0307928, IMG submission 201815) | Saline water microbial communities from Ace Lake, Antarctica - #232 | ecosystem: Environmental > Aquatic > Non-marine Saline and Alkaline > Saline | place: Antarctica: Ace Lake...
AACAAATACAAGAATTTATAGATAAATTAAATAATTCGCATAAGACAGAATGACAACTAAAACACTATCAGATAAAATACAAACAATAGGATATATGAAACAATGGATAAAAGATGAAGATGTTAAAGAGTTCGTTAAGGGAATAATTAATTTAAGAAATTGGTATATAGATAATAATTTAGACCACGAGCATACAAAAGATTGCATAATTTGTAAAATTATAGATGATTTACAAGATTTATTAAATAAGGCAGGAGATAAACTAAATGAAAACTAAAACACTATCAGATAATATATTTAAATGGGGAACATTCAAAAATAGTGCTATTCCTACTTATGAGGTAAAAGAGTTCATTAAATGGTGTTTAGATAATAACATCAATCAAACAGGAAAAACATTAGTACTTCCTTTAGATAAGTTTAACTTAAATCGGTTTTAAGTCCACTTTCTTTAGGTGGTGGATAAAAAACCGAAAGATATATAAGGTAGGTTGTATAATAAATAGGGTAACCAAATGATATATAAATTAGATAAAAACGCTCATTCAGTATTCGCACTAACATACCACTTGATAGTGTGTGTAAAATATAGAAGAAAAATATTTACAGAAGATAAAATTTGTGAGAGATTGAAACAGATAACAAAAAAAGTTTCTGGAGATTTCGGTGTGGAAATAGTAAACCAAGAATCTGATAAAGACCACATACATATTTTATTCAAATCGAATCCTAAAATTGATTTGACTAAATTAATAAATAGTTTGAAAGGAGTTTCTTCAAGATTATTATTCAAAGAATTTCCTGAGATAAAAAAGAAACTTTGGAATGGGGCATTATGGTCACCTTCTTATTGTTTGATTACAACAGGACAAGTTACATTAGACCAATTAAAAAAATATGTTGAAAGTCAAGGAGAACCAAAAAAATGAAAGCATATAAACTAAGAATTTACCCAAATAAAGAACAAACAGAAAAATTAGACTTCGCTCTGGATACTTGTAGACAGGCATATAACATGATGCTTGGGGAATTAAATGAACAAGTTATAATTGATAGAAATATGATTCAAGCAACTCTTCCAGACTTAAAAATTTGTGAACCAAAGTTTAGAGAGGTTTATTCTAAAACACTTCAATATGAATGTTACAGATTATTTTCTAATCTTTCAGCGTTGAGAGTTTTGAAAAAAAATAAGAAGAAAGTTGGTAGATTAAGGTTTAAGGGAAAAGGTTGGTTCAAAACTATAAATTATAATCAATCAGGATTTAGTTTAGATAAAGAAAATAAAAAACTAAATCTAAGCAAAATTGGAAATATAAAAATAAAACTTCATAGAGAAGTCGAAGGAAAAATCAAACAAATTACAATCAAAAAATCTATTGATAAATGGTATGTTACAATTATTACAGACGCTGTAATAAAAACAAGGTGTGGAGATAAAGTTATTGGAATTGATTTAGGAATAAATAATTATTTAGTTGATAGTGATAATAACAAAGTTGAAAATCCAAAAGTGTTAAATCAGTATAAAAAAGAATTAAGAATTAAACAAAAAAGTTTATCAAGAAAAAAGAAAGGAAGTAAAAATAGATTAAAAGTAAAGAAACAAGTAGCAAAATTATATGAAAAAATAACAAATGTTCGTAGAGATTTTTTACATAAACTTACTACAAAATTAGTAAAAGAAAATAAGTTTATTGCTATGGAAAAATTAGACATAAGGCAAATGTCTCAACAAAAATATTTCAATGCTCGTAATATGTTAGATTGTTCTTGGGGGGAATTTGGCAATTTGCTAAACTACAAAGCTGAAAATGCTGGTTGTTTGGTTGTCAAAGTAAATCCTAAGAATACAAGCAAAATGTGTTCAAGTTGTGGAAATCTTCAAGATATGCCACTTTGGAAAAGAACATATGAATGCGATTGTGGTCTCAAATTAGATAGAGATTACAACTCTGCAAAAAACATACTAAATTTAGGGCAGGAATTGTCCTATGTGGAGACTAACTCCTCTGTACCACAAGAGTTGTCGTTGAAGCAAGAAGCCACTTCGTTTACGTAGTGGTATTTCACAGAAAAATTAGGAGATAAACTAACATGATAACTAAAATGGTAAGTAAGATAGATAAGATAAAAAAAGTAATTGGAGAATATTTTGATTATGATGGTGTAACCTATCATTACTTCATGGATGAAATAGAAAAAATAAAGGATAAAAAACAATGATAACAAATAAGAAAATTCAACAGATAGAAAAAAGACTTTCTGAAATTAAGGAAGAAAAAGATTTAATAAATAGATTGTTGAAATGATTTGAAAAATGAAAGAAAGGAGCAATAATTAATTATGACAATATTAGATAAATATGATGAAATAGAGATAGCATATTTAAGTTTTATAATACTTTGTTTCTTTATATTATTAATTATGTTAAGTTTATTATTTATAGGAATGCCAAAATGACTATAAAAAAGAAATTATGCCAAGAATGTAATAAAAGACCAGGCATTGCATGGATATGGGGTAAATTTCTTTGTGGAGAATGTTGGAATTCAATAAGAGCAAAAAAAATAAAGGAGAATATAAATATATTCATTGTTTTATAAATTAATATTCTATTTTAGAGAAGTAACAACTATATGTGGTTTGTTGCCCTTATAATATACAACATCTTTAAAATTATTAAATTATAAAAATAGAAGAATTTATAAACTATAATGTATATTGAATATTATAAAAGATGATAAAAACAAAACAAAAACTTTCAGATATAGAATCAAATTTGAATGTAAAAATTAAGGAAATAACTAAGATTAAAGCCGGAGCAAAAGCAAAACAATTAGAAATGAGTTTACCAGATTATATATCTTATTTAATAGAAATAAATTGTAAGGATATTCATATCTAAATAAAAAAAGGAGGTAAAAAATGACAGAAAAAATACAGGTTAATAAATCTACATGCAAAAAGCTATTAAAATCTGCTGGTTCAAATGTTGCAAAAGATGCAATTGTAACCTTCCAATCAAAGTTATCTGATTTTGGTATAACATTAGCTGCTAAAGCATCGGCATTAGCAACAAATGAAAATAGAAAAACAATCAAAACAGAAGATGTTGATGCTGGATATACAGAAATTGTAGATATTAATACACCAACAGATCAAACAGAAGGTTCGGAATAAACCTTGATTATATTTTAATTTTTTTTTTAATTAGTTATTTCAACAAAAGCAAAACAAAAATGACAATAAAAATACAAAAAAACAGGGAACAATTTACCAAAATTATAGGGGTTTTGAAAAACCTTAACTTGGATATATTATTAGATATAAAACAAGATGGTATTAATATTAAGGCTGTTGATTTTTCAAATGCTGCCTTATTAAAGATTAAACTAAAACCAGCTTTATTTGAGATATATAATATAGAAAAGGATCAACAAATAGCATTAAATTTAGATCAATTTCATAAATTATTAAGTAAATTTTGTAATTATATTGAATTAATAATAGGAGAAGATAATATTATATTACAAAACGATAAAAATAAGTTTGAATTAAGATATATAATATTTGATGGCAATAAAAATGATATACCAGATCTACAATATGAAAATATTTATAAAATAAAATCTGATAATTTCTTTGGAGAATTGTTTAGTTTATTTGATATAAGTGAATTTATTAAAATATCGGGAGAAGATAAATTAAAAGTATCAATAGCAGAAAAAACAATTAAGGGAGAAGTATTAATTGATGCAGAAAAAGAAAAATCAAATAATAAATCAGCTAATTATAATATAGGATTCTTTAACAAAATAAGTGATTTAAAATCCATATTTGAAGATATTTATTTTAAATTCGATGATTCCATAGCTTGCACGGTATCAGGGGATAATGATATAGCTGAATTTAAATATATTATAGCTCCGGCAGCAGATTAAAATGGATCTTTTTAGTCATGTAAATAGTTTAGGAAAGAAGTACAATATAACAGTTAACAAAACGTTTAATACTATAGCTCCAATAACTTCTAGAACATTAGAAATTGCTAGTGCATTTGGGTTAGGAATAGATAATAATATAGAATTTGAAATATATAACAATTTTCAATTTGGCTTTAATGAAGGAGATGTGGTATATATAACAGGAGATAGTGGATCAGGTAAATCTATATTAATAAATGAAATAATAAAAAAACTTCCTAAAGATTCTTATTTATGCGAAAAAGATTTGCAAATAGATGATAATGAAATATTAATAGAATCAATAGGAAAAGATTTAAATGAAGCAATAAAAATAATGAATATATGTGGGCTTGGTGAAGCTTTTCTATATCTTAGAAAATATAATCAATTAAGTGATGGGCAAAAGCTTAGATACAAATTATGCAAAATGATTGATAGTGGAAAAGAAATATTTATTATAGATGAATATTGTGGACAATTGGATAGAGATACCGCTAAGATTATTTCTTTTAATTTTCAAAAATATTGTAGAAGAAATAAAAAAATATTTATAGCAGCCAGTACACACCCAGATTTAAAAGAAGATTTATCTCCAAATATATATATTTTTAAAAAATTTAACAATGATATATCAGTTGAATATAATGATAAAGTTAATGATAAATGTTCTATTGTTAAAAATTTAGAAGTAAGAAAAGTTGATTCTTTAAAAGAAATAGCAGATATTGAACGGTTTCATTATAAAGGTAAGGTAGTTCAATATAAAGGTCTGTTTGGGTTGTACCTAAACAATGATCTTATAGGCTGTTTAGTTATTGGAAATCCTATGTTAAATTTGAAGGGCAGAAATATTTATACAAAAGGATTATTTTCTAAAAATACATCTGATATAGCAAAACAAATCAATAAAGAGTTTGATGTAATATCTAGAGTTGTTATTCATCCTAAATATAGAGCAATAGGACTATCATATTATTTAATAAAAGAATATATAGAAAAACATTGCAAAGCTAAGTTTGTCGAAAGCCTTGCGAAAATGGGGAAATATTCAAGATTTTTTGAAAGAGCAGGTTTAACAAGAGTTGATATTCCAGAAGAAATGCAAGATAAAAAATATTTAGAAGATTTACAAAAAATAATAGATTTAGGATTTGATAAGGATATGATAAGATCTTGGAGATATGTAAAAGAAGTATATGAAACATTATCAGAAGATAAAAGAAAAGAATTTGATGAAATATATCAGAAGTTTTTAAGAAATTATAAGTCAACTCATGGTGGATCAGTAAGTGATATTATTGCTATTAAATTGCAAGGAAATGATAATTTTTACAAAAGATTTTCAAAACTATTAAGAACTGATCCAACATATTATATATATGATAATTCAGATAATTATAAGGAGAATAAACTATTTTAATGGTAATAAAAAATGAGTAGTAAATTTTCATTAATAACGATGAGTGTTAAAGAAGAAAGCATGAATCTAAGAGAGGATCAAATAATAAGATTTATAAAACAAGATAAGAATATATCACCTAAAACAATAAAATATTTAGTATCAAAAATAATGGAGAACAGAAAATGAATATGTATAAACTTTATTTAGCAGTATTTTTATTATCTATGGTAATTACTAATTTTTTCATGGCTAAATCAATTAATGTATTAATGGGTGGATTACTTGTAAGCTTAGTTATTGCATTTATATTAAATTTAGTAATTGAGGTATTTGAAAAATAAATAATGGGACGAGGAAGAATGACTGCAATGCGAGAAAGACTAAAAGCCGAAGCAAAAAAAACAACTCCAAGACCACCAAAATATTCTGATCTTAATACACAGGAAGAAATAGAACAATTAGAAATCAGATTAAAATCTAACAGAAGAGATTTAGAAATATTATTTAAGGGAGATAATAAAGCAGTAGAATCAAAAATAAAATATATGGAAGATACAATAGAAAGACTTAAACAACAATTAGAAGGAGGAAAAAAATGAGAAACAAAATTAAAGGATTATTAATGCAAGGTCCAATGGTAATATTATATGTAGTTTCAGCTTTAGCTGGATATTATGCTGTATATGCTGATATGGGAATAGGATGGGAAGTTCCAATTACCCAATCGATATTTGTTATATTATACTTCTGGGGAAGAAAAATTGAAGCAACAGTAGATAAAGATGTAAAAGAAGATATAATAAAGGAGTTAGATTAAATGTGCATAATAAATTTTATAAGCAAAAAAGAATTTTTTAATAAAGAAATTTCTGGTGTAAAGAACAATACAGTCAGAATTATATCAAATAGACATGATTTTGATGGATTAAAAGAAGGCAAATATAATAAAATTAGAATAACATCGGAAGATCATAGTAATATAATATTCACTAAAAAAATAACAGATATATCAATACATGATAATATTTGTATAATAACTTGGAAACATGATTCGTAAATGTCTAGATTGTCAAAAACTGAAAAAGAAATTTGAATGTAAATATGTTCAAAATATGGATAAACATTTAGCATGTGCTAATCATAAACATTTCATAGCAATTAAATATAGAATAAAATCAAAAAAGAATGATAACAATAGAAAACGAAGGAAATAGAATATATGAATTTGGAAGGATCGATAATAATCCAACTGTTAAAGTAATAGACAATTTTTATCCATATTTTTATGCAGAAACTCTCAATGGAGAATTTATATCCATTGATAACAAAAAAATAGCAAAAATAATATGTGATTATCCAGGAGAAGTAAAGGAATTAAGAAAAAATTATAAAAATACTTATGAGGCAGATGTTTTATATGTAAATAGATATATAATAGATAAAAAAAATGATATGCCTAAACAAACTATAAGAATACTATATTTTGACATCGAGATTGAAAGAACTGAAAAAGGATATTCAACTACAGAAGAAGCAGATAATCCAATATTAAGCATATCATCATATGATTCATTTGAAAAGAAATATATTAATTTATGTTTAAATAAAACTCATAATACAGAAAAAGAATTATTAGAAGATTTTATTTTATTAGTTCAAAAATATGATCCAGATATTATGGTAGCTTGGAATGGAAATGGATTTGATTTTCCATTTATTATAAATAGAATTAATAAATTAGGATTAAATGCAAATAGATTATCAAGACTTAACAAAAAATCAATAGTAAATTCAACATTTCAAAGTAAATATGCTGGAGTAGGAAGAAATAAATCCAAGATATTTGGTAGAGTTTTATTTGATTTAATGGAAGGTTATAAAAAAATATCACAAGGCGGGAGAGAGTCTTGGAGTTTAGATTATATAAGTCAATATGAAGGAGTAGGAGAAAAAGAAAAATATAAAGGAGAATTAGATGATTTATTTAAGGAAGATATTGAAAAATTTATACAATATAATAATAAAGATGTTGAATTATTAGTATTGTTAAATGAAAAACTTAATATAATAGATTTTTTTGATGAGGTAAGAAGATTATGTTTTTGTAGAATAGAAGATGTATTTATGAATAGCAAAATAGCAGATTGTTTATGTATAAAAGAATCAAAATATCCGTTACCATCTGTTAAACAGCACAATCAAGATGAAACATTTGCTGGAGCTTTTGTTCATGAAGCTGAACCTAAACTACATAACAATATAGCAGTGTTTGATATGCGTTCTCTTTATCCATCAGTAATTCTGGGATTTAATACTTCATATGAAACATTGTTGCCAGAGGACAATGGCAATTGTATTAATGTAGATAATAAATTTTTTTATAAAAAAGAAACGGGATTGATTCCTTCTATTGTTAGACCTTTATTAGACAAAAGAAATGAATTAAAAGTTAAAATGAAACAGACTAAGTATGGATCTAGAGAATATAAAACAGCTGACATGACTCAATATGCTTTAAAGGTTATTGCAAATTCTTTTTATGGTATACTGGGCTATAAGAATTTTAGATTATATAATAGAAATGTAGCTTATTCTATAACATATATATCACAGATAGTCATTAAAGAAGTTATAAGATGGTTTGAAGAAAGAGAATTTAATATAATATATGGAGATACAGATTCTATTTTTGTTGAAATGAAGGATGCAACAATAAATCAAATGAATGAATTCAATAATCAAATTAATAAATATTTTAAGGATTATTTTCTTCAATATGGAGTATTACCTGAAAACAACATTTTCGAGCTTGAGTTTGAAAAGGTCTTTTCTAAGGTGTTTTTCAAAAGAAAAGCAGATGGAAAAGGCACAAAGAAAAAATATGCTGGAAGACTTATATTCAAAGATGGAAAAGAAGTTGATGAATTATCAATAACTGGATTTGAAAGTAAAAGATCAGATAATCCTCAAAAAGCTAGAGATTTTCTAAAGCAAGTTCTAAAAATGATTGTTTATGATAATGAAAAGGAAGATATTGATAAATATGTAACAGAATTTAGAGAATTAATAAAGAACAAATTTACGCCAGAAGAAATTGCTTTGCCAATAGGAATTCAAAAAGAATTATCATCATATGGTAATCAAATTCATGCAGTTGCAGCAAGAAATGGTAATGATAATCATAATTTACAAATAAAAAAAGGAGATAAAATCAAATATATATTTATAAAACATCCAACTATGAAGGTTATAGGCTTTAAGGCTGATAAATATATGCCAGAAGGTTATGAAATAGACTATGATAAAGTATTAAGACGATTAGTTGATCTAAAGGTAGGACCTATCTATACAAGTCTTGGTTGGGAGTATAAATATATGAGTAATATTAAAATAATTAGATTGAATGTAAGGAGGAAAAAATTAAAACAATTAGTATTGTTTTGATTATAGTAATATGCATGAAAATATACCATCTATGACTTTAGGAGAAATGAAAGTTGCTCTGCAAAGAGAAAAATGGATATGGGAAAATATTCTTGGAGGAGATTTTGAAACACAAGATTTTATTTTTGATTCACAAGGAGGCTATGATAAATTTTGGGAAATAAATTTATGGAAGTTTCTATATCCTCAACATTTTAAATAGATTTGTATATAGCAAAATATTGAAATAATAATATTTATAAACAATAAATTACTAATATATTTATGACAAACTATAAGGTATTTGGATGGATAGAAAATGCTTTTTTTGAGGTTAGAGTAAATGGAATTATGGATGCGAATTCAAAGGATCAAGTAAGAAGAAAAATTTTAAAGGAAATGAAAGCATCCTTTAAGATAAGACCTGTTGATATGAAGGTTCTTAAAGCTCAAATAAACAAAAAGATAAAAATTATAGAAATTAAATAAATAATAGTATTTATAAATATTAAATTATATTATATATCATGGTTAAAAAACAATTCAATATATCAAGAATAATATTTGCTGTATCTCCTGTATTTTTAGGATTAGCTATATTATGGAATCAAACTGCACATTCGTATGATACTTTGATTGCTATTGGTGCAATTATATTAGCTTTAAGTGGAGTTATTGTGGAGACATTAAAATGATAAAAAACTGGAAAAAAATAGCAAAGGATCATTGGGTGGATGACAGAGAAGATGAGCATGAAATTGAACTTAGGAAGTTTGGAAAAAACTTTGATGTATATTTATTAACTCCAAATGAATCTCCAGTAATATTGCCTTCGTGGAGAAGAAGTGCTAGTTTTAAAACTAGGGCAGCAGCATTAAAAGATATAAGGAGATATATGAAAACATATTAAAATGGCAACACAAAAACAATTAAGAATAAGAGCATTGAAATTAAAACATAAAATTAATAAAGATATATTAAGATTATCTATTATAGTCAGTAAGCTTGATAGCAGAGATGAATTATCTGATAACATAAAAGATGATTTAAAGAATTTACATAGGAGAGGCATTTAAAATGGCTAAAGGACAAAAACTTCCGTTTGAAATAAAAGACATATTTCAGGTATACATTGGCAAAACTGGATGTGCCTGTGGTTGTGGTGGTAATTATTATAGAGGAGTAAAATATAACAGAAGTGAAGATACTTATGGAAAATTAACACCAGCAGAAAAAAAGAAACATACAAGAATGGTAAAGTTTGCTTACAATAAATTAAATAAATTATGGGCTCTTGGTAAAAACAT
>Ga0307928_10004908_pt1 | contig 10092 bp, 10 predicted proteins | sample AceLakmetagen232_FD_201815 | JGI IMG/M metagenome (GOLD analysis project Ga0307928, IMG submission 201815) | Saline water microbial communities from Ace Lake, Antarctica - #232 | ecosystem: Environmental > Aquatic > Non-marine Saline and Alkaline > Saline | place: Antarctica: Ace Lake...
TGATTACGGTGTAAACTATGCCTCCAAGTCTATGGAATGTTGACTGGCTTAACGCAAACAGTCAGAGGAAGTACCCATTAGCCGATACGGCTACAGGCACGGACATAACAGGGTCGATTACACTCCCTGATGACTTTCTCGTCGATCTTGTTGTAGCGATACCCGTGTTAGCAGGTGTAGACCCCGCTGGGTTTCATATCAAAACAATAGTTATTCTCCCTCAAGGCGCTATTATTACCTTGGGACATTTGGGAGAAGATCTTGGTGTCATTAGCGTTAATAAAGCAGCTCATTCCCGTTATGACCCCTATCGTGTGATTGGCCAAGGTGACTTTTATGACGCATACGGTACAGCTACTATTGGCAGCTTTGCTAATCTCGATATACTTCCGGCAGGTATGTACTCCTTTGATCAAGTCTCTGGACGGCTTACACCCACTACTGTGCAGCCTGATATTCGGGGAGTCTCTTCCTTACGACTGGTAAACGGCAGGGATACCAGTGAGCCTCTAACTGGAGATATTTACCTAATTGCGGGACGGAACACTCGATTTCAGGTCTCGGGAAACCAAGTGACCTTGGACGCGCTACCTCTCTCTACAAGTTTGGCAGAAGAATGTGGATGCGAAGGTGCTCTAGCCCTAGCACCTTGTATCAAGACCATCAATGGAGTGTTGCCGGATGATGAGGGCGATATGACTTTGGAGGGTAATGAGTGCATTACTATTACGCCAGGAACCGCCCTATTAACATTTCTTGATGAATGCTCCGAGCCTTGCTGCGGGTGTGACGAGCTGAAAGTAGTGTTGGATACAGTGAGCATGTTGGGTACTAATGCGGCTACTCTACGGAGCCAGGTCATAGCACTTGAAGGTATTGTAACTCAATTAGGGACTTCAATTTCGTCATCTAGCTTCGCGCGTGTAACCAAAACTTGCCCGACAGGTATTCCTTATCGGCTATTATAGAATGATGATTCATGATAAATGCACCAGGATGGCTAACATCACATATAAGGACACCGTATCCGTTTGTTGGACCTGAAACGCCCAAGGAACTTGAAGATACGGACTTTCGGACTTTGTTTGTTGATGCTAGCATTCGGTATACCGCGCTTGTTCCTTTTGGAGAGGAAGGCGCGAGGGAAGAACAACTCCGACTTAAGCGATTTGACTATGATGGAAGTGCTCTTGGGTCAGAGAGCTCAGAGAGTGGGGGATCAGACACTGGATCTGACTTGTTTCAGATTAACTTGGTATGGGGAGAAGAGGAGGCTTTCTTTGACAGCCTAAACCCTGGGCCAGGTAACCTAATTTTCTCCTATAGCCAGTGGGGTATATGGGTCATACTGGAATGGATCTATCTCAGAGATATCGATGTTTCTGGGGACTTCGATAAAATTGTACGTGTAATACTTGATGCACGAAAGCTAAACGTTTTTGCATTTCCTATAAAGCCGGATGATGCCTACCTTGTTCCTGGGGTTATCGTACAATCTTCAAGTAAGGTTACGACACTTAGGTTTATTAACCATTCAGGGTCAGAAAGTATACTACCTGACCCAGATGCTATTTCTCCTTCTGGGGATATCTACTTGGCTGCTGGATATAATGTCGATCTTGCTCTGGCCGAAGACCCAATAGCTTTTACATTAGAGCCTACGGTGGAGGTACGGCCCGCCACCCGCGTGGCCCTTGATTTTACTCCTGGAGCAGGGAGGGGACTATACCCTGGATGTGTGGAAAGTACTGGAGGTAGTGCTATTCGTCGGCTCAACTCTGTAGATCCAGATATAAATGGCCACTTTCAATTAGGTGCTGAGGGCTGTTACTGGTGGGAGCGCTTATTGGATGAGGATACAGGTAGCATAGAGGAGGCTACACTACGTTTGAATAACTGGTGTATGCCCTGTTGCTCTTGTGACAGTTACGTGGATAGCTACGATAAACTCAGTGAGGTGTGGGAAACTCTTAATGAAACTTTGGAGGACTATATTATAGTCCGGGATGAAATAACTAGTGTCATTAGTGCGTTTGAATCAGGATCTCCTGTAGAGTGTGGCAGAGTAATTCCTCACATTATTTCTTACATGAAACATTCATGGCTACTCACGGGTCAAGCAATCCTTTATAACGCGACGGGTAAAACCTTATATGGTTTTACCATTGATTTCCAACTCACTTCTTCACTTCCGTATACCTATGTATCAAATAGTGCTTGGATTAGTACACCGGAAGAAGACAGACGAATTTCAGACGCAGCAGGCTACGCCCAGCAAATTATATTGAAAGAGCCTGTACGTGATGGAACAGCTGTTATTTTTGAGTATGAAGTTTACTTTACTGAGTATGCTGAACGTATTTCTGGCGCATCTGTTTCTTGGACCTTATCGGGGTCTATGGGTACAGCCCCAGACAAATATTTATTTTTCACAACCGCTATTGATTGGCTACAACCCCCGTTTAATCACTGATGTCTGCAACAATACATAAAGAATGGTACAATGCTAATGAGCAGCGAGATTACCCGTTGGACGCACAAGCGACCCAAGTTGGGGATGACGGGACACGTATCCCTGAAGATATTCTGGCTGACCTTAACTTATGCATACCCTCAACGTTGGCTTCTCGTATCTTTGTAAGCGGCTTAACTGTTACCAGTTATTTGGTGACTGTTACAATATCCGCAAAGACAGAAAGCGGCTCTGTCGCTGTTGCCGCAGTTACTGTTGAGAAACCAGTGTTGGTTTACCGGAACTACACAGTGACTCCACTATTTCCCGGAGTTATGGGATGGGCTGTATTTGGATATGGCGTAGCCCAGCAAACAAACCTTGCTGTAAGGTGTAGTTCTGAAAGTCAAGGGCTCATAGCTCCACGAGCGGGTAGGTCTTACTCTACGCTCCCTGTGTCATCCATAGGTATTGAAAATACGGCGGAAGTATCTTCACTTACGGGTATGGTGGCTCTGGACTCCTCTGGGGACCTTATCATTGAAGAAGCACAACGATTGATTGATGAGGAGTGTAAAACAGTAATCTTGCTGCGAATTAACTCAGAGGGCAACCCAACTTTGCTGTCTGATTATGCAGGGCCCTGCGGCAAAAGACCAGGTACGGGTACCTGCTCTGACGTACCTATTCGAGGTATAAATAACGTAGAGCCCGACTGTGACGGCAACATTGACATTAATTTCAGTTATCCAGTGTTACCATCTGGAATTCAATATAATAGTAATGAGGACCTAGACGGCACGTTTATTCTTGATATGCCTTTCGGCTTGGCTGACGTTTGTCCTCAGCCAAGGGAGATAGAAGGCTCGCAGAAGTGTGATGAAGAAACTCCAGGAATGTTAGGAGATATTGGGGTACTTTCAGAGTTTGATACAACTATCCTTAGTAACGGGATCACCCTCTTGGAGACTGAAAATGGAAGTAGTGAAGGCAGCAGTGATGGAAGTAGTGATGGTAGTGATGCTCCTGTATTGACTTACCCATTCTGTGAGGACTTCTCTGATTCAGCAACGGAAGTGTACTGGGAAAACTTTGGTGGATCGTGGGAAATAATACCTTACTTGCCTACATCATCGGATATGAGCTCATCATCAGGAGGTTCGCTATGGGGTATATAATAGGGGCTCCAGAATCTCATGGAGATTTTATTGGAAGACTGTTAACGGATAGCACTACTTTTAATCGAGTACTGCAAATGTGTGCGCATCTTCCTACCGTCGTAGGGGCAAGTACGCGTGGTGCCGGACCTTCCAATCTACTTTTTCTTTTTGGGGTACGCGATACGGAAAGTTACTGGTATGCGGGGCTAGACCTTTCTGGACATATTTCAACTCCCTACGGAGGAGGTTTGGTTATTGGAAGGTATTCTGGGGGCTTAGCATTTCCTGAAGCGCATCTTAGTCTAGGAGCACTGCTTGGAACCTTAAATCGAGATCAGTCATATCTACTGACACTAGACGTGACTGTTACCGGGTCCGTAATTGAGGTAGACCTCGGTGTAGAGACCCAGCCGACGTGGTCAGTGCATGCAGAGACTACAACTGATTTCATGTTTGACGGCCAAGTAGGGTTTGGGTCATATGGTTCAAGTATAAACGTACATCATTTTGGGTACGGAGACTGCCCACTACTGGAGTGTGAAGATGCCGAGATCAATCCTATATCCTGAATGGTACGACGAGAATTTGGTGCGAAAGTACCCGTTCTCTGATGGAGCCACGCTTACCAACGGAGTAGACCTGTTACCTATAGGCGTATTTCTTGATGCTCATCTTTATCCCCTTCAGGCAGATGATAAACAATACCTTTCCAAGATTACTGTGGAGGGTGATCAGTTGACTCTCTATATTTCTGATTCTGGAAATGTTGTGTGCTCTGGAACGATTGATATACTTGACGGAGGTCATACCATAGAGATGACTGATACATACGATCGCCCTGTTGGAGTTCTGGTAGTAGATACTGACCAACTCGCATTGCTGGGTACTTGGTCTTTGGGTGACCATATGTTTCCTCGTATTGGTACACCCTTTGCGGCTACAGTAGTGCACCCTATGCCCACAACTGGAGTAAACGGTTTTCTACTTAGTGACGATACGCTTTTTGCAGGAGATGTCTGGTTTGTAGGAGGAGAGGGTGTTGTATTTTCTGAAGAATCAGGAGTTATGCGCGTCGACATTGCTGGTGACCCCTACTACATTGAAAGGCGTTGTCAAGAAGTGAAGGAAGAGTATACCGAGGCCTCACGATTCCTAACGTCTATTGGGGGACTATTTCCTAATGCAGTTGGGAATATTAGTTTGAATCCTGGAGGTAATGTGGCCTTGGATAGCACGCTTCGTATTATACCCTTGGATAGTGAGAACGGTCTTTGCGTAGAGCTAGTAGGCTCACGGATGGGGGAGCACTATGTCCAAGACTGATTGGGTCAACGAAAATATAAATAGGCTCTACCCTTTTGAGGAGACAGGAGAAGTTACTCTAGAAACTGTTATCCTTCCACGAGAACTACTGGCTGACGCAGGCTTTATTCTGGGGATACGTACCGAGTCTGACGCCGACGCCTTACTCTGGCTTTATCAAGTAACTAAGTCAGGGTCGTCTTGGTCTTTAGTATTCCGGTGGAATTCGACTGAGGGTGTCTCTAGTGACTATGAGTTTGTATTCAATATTGCGGGTACAGACTCCGAGGGGGATACTGTATTCGCTGATGCTCAAGACATGGCGGCGTCGCCAGATCCAGAGTACGGAACAGCCTTTATTGTACTTGGAGATGTGGAAGCTGCAAGCGTGATGCCTAATGGTACCTACCAGGCGGTTTTACCCACAACCAGTATTGTTCTCCCAGGTTTAATACAAACGTTGAAGAACCATTTTGTAAGACGTATCAACTTGGCTAATGACCCAGGGCCTACATTTTTAGCATGTGGGTCAGACCCCCAACCAGTCATCCCTGGTGAATGTAAAGCCGCTACCGTTATGAAACGAGATCTTTCAGGGGACGTTCGTATTCGTGTGGGTTATAACTCCCAAACCTCAGTGCTTCAAATCGGGGGGCGGCTCGTGTTTGGCAGCGCAATAGGTGCAGGGGAAGGGGTACCCTGTGTTGAAGTATCAAGAGACCCTGAAGGGGGATTACCGGATGCGCCTACTTGTGAGAAACTCGTCTATATGATTAATGGTGTGGGTCCAGATGACGATGGTTATTTTCAGATTGTTGCAGGAAGGGGCTTCAAACTTGAAACGAGTAGTGGTACCCTCACACTGACACCAGACTCTCAAGCTTTCTGTACCCCCTTATGGGATGACGAAGATGAGTAAAGCATTTAAATCAATACAGACTGGCGATGGTCCTTGTAGCATTCCGGAGAACCCGGATGTGGTCAATCCATTGATTTTTGATTGTGAGTTACCTGATGCTCCTGAACCTTACCTTCAATTCCCGTTTGAGATCCCCCTTCCAACCCCCCATTTATTTGGGCTTGGTTGTTCGTTACCTGAAATTGAGCAAGAGTATGGAGGGATTCTGTGTTTTGACGTAAAGGTTGAGTCCCGGGATCCTGAGGAGGATTATTGTTTCCTCAAGTGGGTGTACAAAGGAGAGGTTCCTGTAGTCTGTACCGACACGGAAATTACGGTAAGTAACATTGGTTGCGTATCTCTTTCAGTTATTCAGGAACTTGAACAAAATGAGCCAGGTATCTGTGTAAATGGAGAAACACCGGACCCAGATGAACTTTGCAAACAGCATTGGACATTCGTTCTCGATTCAGAAGGGTGCAGCTTTACTGGACCCACCGGACCGGGAATTACTGGACCTACTGGCGTGGGGGCTACAGGGGATGATGGGGTTGGAGGGGCTACAGGGGCCTCAGGGGTTGGAGATACGGGGCCTTCAGATCCCGGAGCTACTGGAATAGGAGTTACAGGGTCCAGTGGGGCAACAGGACCTATGCCTGCCAACCCTGATGTAAAGGTTGCTGTTGATGCAGCTGCAACATCAGATTACTTAGGGGCTCTTTCGTCTAACGGAGCGCTTCGTACTACAGGGCCACTTACTTATACTGACGGCGGTGACTTCGTTACGTTAGGAGTAAGCACTACAGAAATTACTGTGGTTACAGACGTCCGGTACGATTCGGGATCAAAACAACTTCAAAAGAAGTTCAGAACCGCAAAAGTAGTTGATCCAGGTGCGGAAACAGGATGGGATATGATTGAGGGAGGACAGGCCGCAGCCTGTGACGACTCATGAGCCTAGTCTACGATCCAACAGATGGGGCCTTAGTTGCTTTTGAATACGGACCTTGCATTGGAGTGCTTAGCGCGGGGGCAGACTGCGACATGAGAACTTATACTTGCGTGTTATCTGGATTGCTAGGAAACATGGCAGCAGCAAACGGAACTCACGTTCTTGTGGGAGTCACAACTGACTGGGTTCTTGATATAGGCGCATATATAATTACTCTTTTTAGGTATGAGTATAGTGATATAGATTGGCGTATACAAGTAAAGGCGACCGGGTTTAGAGGTGCAGTTGGTTACTCGGCTGACTCTGCTTATAACTCGACGTGCTGTCCTCCTAATGTCATTTACCCCTACGTATATGGAACCGCGCAGGCCACACCATCACCGGGATCAACAGCAACTCTATCATGAATTATTTCTTTAACAGTCTTCATTGTCTTAGCCTGGTTCATTGTAAAGCCTGCCGATCAAAGGAAGATAATTCATTCCGGCAATCCCTAAAAGTTACGTTCGATGATATTGACAAAGTTCAATTTGCATGTCCTCATGGCAAGCCGTGGGGAGATAAGAACAAAGTCAAATTGGTAGGCACTAAAGTATACAAAAATGGACATCGATGTCGTAAATGTGAGTCCAGAATTAAACAGCGTGCTGATGTTAAAACTCACGAGACAAAATAAATCTTTCATGAGTATAAACCTTCTCGCCAAGTATGAAACTGTGTGTTAACTTAGTTTATGTAAGGCGGCATAGGTACAAACTATAACTCACGGCGGGAGTTTAGATGACACGAAATCCATTTACTCAGTTCAAGGATCTTCATAAAGGCAGGGTTGCAGCTTTACTTTGTACAGGTTACAGCCTTAATTATTACCAAAAACCGCATCCAGATGTAATCCAGTGTGGGGTTAACACCTCAATTTTCACGCCACATCGTAACGATTTGGACTACTACTTTATTCAAGATAGCGGGCAAACCGGCTATACTAACTCCTACCTACGCCGAAAAACAGAATATGACGCTTACCATCCGTCTTTGGAAAAGTTCTACGGTGTGTCTCTTTCTAAAGAGTTGAGAGCCTCGGCCGGGTCAGCGGGCGCCATTCCTTTTGAGTTTAGTTACGGTACTTTGGTTAAATACGGGGGCTATACAACAACTGACCATGCTGAAACCCCCCAATTTTGTAAAGATATTGGGGCGGAAAACGCACTTCCGGCCACAGCGGGATCTGTGGCATTCCCCGCCTTGCAGTTTTTACTGTATACTGGAGTAACTACAATTTATCTTGTAGGCTGTGATGTTACTGTCAGCGATCGTGCTGGGGACACTATTGGCAGTAATACAAACAATTATGCTAGGCAAGGTTTTTTAAAGCGATGGCGCCAATTTGCTCAGTGGGTAGCCCAGGCCTACCCACATGTACGTATTATCAACGTTAACCCGATAGGACTATGTGGTCTGTTTAAGGAAGAACTGATTACGTATCCTAAATTCCGAATGCACGTATTAGCCCCATTAGGTACAGTAACCTCAAAAGAATTTATGCATTGTGCCTTTACGCAAAAGGTCCGTAGGTTTTGTGACATGATGACGAAGGCAGGTCATGAGGTCTACCACTACGGGCATGAAGAGTCTAAAGTCAACTGTACTGAGCATGTACCCATTATGTCGAATGAAGCGTTTCAGAAAGAATTTGGGACGTATGATTGGAAGAACACGATATTTCGTCCTTCGTCCGACAAAGCGTGTCAGCAAGAATTTGACCGTCGGGCGGCACCAGCACTTCAAGAAAGGGTTCGATCTAAGGATTTAGTACTATCTTGGTTCGGAAAGTCTCAACAAGCTGTAACTGACAGCATACCTACTGGTATTGTTATTGAACCGTCTATAGGCTACCAACATACCTATGCCCCGTTTAAGGTTTTCGAGTCTTATGCTTGGATGCATCATATTTACGGTAAGGAGAATCGGCACAATGGCCGATTTTATGACACCGTTATTCCAGGCTTTCTTGACCCACAAGAATTTGATTACAAAACTGAGAAAGAAGACTTTGTGCTGTACTGTGGCCGACTGATTGCGTGTAAAGGTGTTCATGTTGCTATTGATGCCTGTCAGCGGACAGGGACTCATTTAGTAATTGGAGGCCAAGGTAATTTGAAGAGTCTTGGCTTGGACCGTCTTCCTTCTAATGTGGAATTTGTAGGCTACTTAGACGATGAGTCTAAACGAGATTACATGGGGAGAGCGCGCGCGCTTATTTGTCCTACAAGGTACATTGAGCCTTTTGGCTACGTGGCTATTGAAGCGGCTATGTCGGGGACTCCTGTAATATCTACAGACTGGGGTGGATTCTCAGAGACAGTTATTCACGGCGTTACGGGGTACCGATGTCGCACCATGTCCCAATTTGATTACGCACTTAAACATTGCGCTACCTTAAGCTCTACGACGTGTCGTGAGTGGGCACTTCAGAATTACTCAATCGACGTGGCAAGAGCTAGATATTTAGAATACTTTCAACGTGTAAAAGACGCGCATACTGGCAGTGACTTTAATGGCCGCCACCTATCAGAACACCCCCTACTTGAACTGAAACGTCCTTTTCCAGGAAGTTCACTAACAACTAACCGTTATGGCCTGCCCCACCCAAGCCCCTGCCGTCATGGCTCTCAGACTAGTAACTTCTATCAAGAAGTGTATGACAAGTACTCTTGGTATGGTAATGCAGCCATCGATCGGTGCCCCAGCGTTAGACTTTTACCTCAGTACAGAGAATGGTTAAAGTATCCTGCCTTAGAGCTAGGGTGTGGGCGTGGAAGTGCCGTTGACGTTTTTAGAAGTGAGGGAGCTCTTGTTGATGGGATAGATTGTGTGACTGTACACCCCAACATGCAGGTTGGAGACATTACGCTTCCGATTTCAGGCATTCAGAATTATGAATCAATATACTGCATTGATGTCATTGAACATATTCCAGAGATTGAGTTAATGGGTTTATTTCGGAATATGCAAAAGGTAAGTCATCAAGCATTCTCTATTCATAATGGCCCTAGTGTGGCAGAAGCAGGCGGTTTAGACCTGCATGTTACACGTAAAGACTGGGCAGAGTGGGAGCGTATTATCTCTGAGGCATTTACAATCCATAAAGTTATTCAAATTCATACACATCAAATGCTATACCTTACATCACGAAAGGTAGATGGAGAGACGGATGGACCTGTTACTTGAACATAGAAGGGCCCCAGGCGACGTACTGATGATGACCGCTGCAGTCAGGGACCTGCATCGCTGTCAGCCGGGACAACATAGGGTCAAGGTAGCCACTTCC
>Ga0307928_10004909_pt1 | contig 10092 bp, 8 predicted proteins | sample AceLakmetagen232_FD_201815 | JGI IMG/M metagenome (GOLD analysis project Ga0307928, IMG submission 201815) | Saline water microbial communities from Ace Lake, Antarctica - #232 | ecosystem: Environmental > Aquatic > Non-marine Saline and Alkaline > Saline | place: Antarctica: Ace Lake...
GCGACCTTTGACCACTGTGGCACTGCCAGCGTTGCTGAACGTATTCAGCCCTACATCAAGAGTGTCTTCACTGGGTCTGGCATCAAGAACGGTGTACTCGCTATCAAGATCTTGTTCACCCAAAAGTCTTATGTGAGTAACTTTAACACCATTGACACCTAGATTGCCTATGGTCCATGATTCAAAAAGAAATTCAATATCAAGAAAATTAATGGGGTTAGTAATTATAAGTTTGTAAGTTGAGGTACCGGCTGCGGTGGGAGCCTTATTTAATAAGATTATTCTGTCGCCGTCACCAACGACTGTAACAGTAAGTTTGACAGGCTCGTTTCCTCGTGCTACTAAATCGAATTCAATACTTCTTATATCTTGGGTTGCAGGCCAATGACCGTGGAGCAACAGTTTTCCCCAAGAGTGCCACTGCCCCCCCGTGCCAGGATTGATCCAATTGTCAAAACCCCAAAACGTCGTTGGGTCCGATTGGAAAGCACCATCAGTTTCAGACCCAAGTATTTCAAAAAAAGAATGCGGATACAGCACCGGAAGATACCCATACCCAATAAGACCAAATTCCTCGGTAGCCGTTGCTGTTATTTGAGGTGCGGGGTCGGGAAACTCTGGAATCTCACTTACCAGACCGCTGCCAGTATACGTCTGATTTTTTATGCTAAACCCGTTTTCAGTTGTATCTCGTTCTAATACAGTTCTGTTGGCTATTTTATCACGCAAGACTATTTTAGCGTCGTCTTTATTTGCCGATAAATCTCCGGCAACATCAAGAGTCTGTAAATATGAATCGCCGTAAATGAGTTGCTCTCCCAAACGACCCGTAGAATCAATGATAATTTTATTACTCTGACCGTACAGAAAAAGCCCAGCCTTATAACCTATAAAAATACTGTTGTTGGCGTTGCCGTCGCCAGAAGCGTATGCCTGCTGTCCCGCCTTATATCCCACCGCAATAGAGCAGTTGCTATTTGTCTTCGACAAGGCTCCAGAACCAATGCCAACCGATCTATAAGAAACCGACCAGCTGTCATCGACGTACTTCTTTGTAGCAGGCTCATGATTAGCATTAGGCGTGAACGCCGTTGTATTGTCTAACTCCAATACGTTTGTCTTGTCCGCTTTGCCACTAATATCTTGAATCGCACTATCAGCCAAATCTAAACTAGAATTAACACTCGCATCTAACTTAGTCTCGTCTATGGAAGCGGCAATAATACTTGCGGTCAAATCCTGCCCTGTCAAAGTAAAATCTATTTCAGTTGAGTCTGTTGCGGTTACGGCTGTATGTCTGAGTGCTGAATTCAACGATATATTTCCATGGTTGTAATCCGTTAAATGAGTATCCGGTACAAAAGCTTGAATGAGATCAGTAAATGTTCGTCGAACCTCGTCAGGAACTTCGCAGTTAGGAATTCTGAGATCAACTGACATTAAACACCAGATCTTCCTGCAAGTTCGCGCTTAGCATGAATGGAATCGACAGCCCATTTTCCTGAACTTGAGACCTTGACACATAAAGCCTGACCTCGTCCACCAGACCTAACAACAGGGTTCAAACCTGCAGTCCAGGTTCCTGTTGCCATGGCGGTTGCGGTTGTTGATCCCTCCCAGTATTTAGCTACCTGAACACCCCATGTGACATCTTCGCTGCCAACCCCCATAATGCCTATCAATTCGCGCAAAACACCGGCGTTGTAGTCGTCGCCCAAAGGAACCGGTCCCATTAAGGCGTATGCTTCAAACTCAACACCGGTGTCATTTTGAGACATGTTGTGATACTTTCTGATTCTACCATCACGACAGCCCAATATTACAGAACTGTCTTCGGCTGAATTAGAAGACAAAGAAGTCGTTGCGGTAGGTTCAAGAGTAGTACCAAAGAGTACTGGCCAGAATGTTTTTCGCGCCCAGTCCATCCACCAGTGAAGTTTGCCGTCGAAAGATTCAGGCGTAACATAAACGTGAACACCTCTACCCATGTGATCATATTCGAGACTTATCGACGAAAGCTTGGAGTCGGTACTCATTAATTCACGAGGAAGAACTTCAGGAGAAACGGGGACGGGCATAGAATTGCCCGAAGCGGCAAGCATATATATTCCGCCACGACTAAGAAATATCAATTCTCCGGTAGGACCTATAGTCCACGCATTAGCCCCCACACAGCCGACCTTACTTGTTATGAGCGTTAGTGTGCCTCCATACGCGGGATCGCCTCTCATACGCCACAAGGAATCAGCGCAAGCTATTATAAGATAGTCGTCATGGTGAGCAATCAACGCCGTGATGGGTGCTCCCGGAAGCCCTGCATCAGAAGCAGTTCCCGCAACAGCTCTTTGAGCGTCAGTCTGCGAATAATCCCAGTCTCGAAAATCGCCTTGACGACTCATATACCAAACATGAGGCGCATTAGGATCTCCTGCGAATACTATTCGATCAAGAAATCTAGTGACAAGATGGTTCCCGCTAGGAACTTGGCCAGCAGTGGCAGAAATTATAGACAAAGTGTCCGCCGCCGGATCGTAAACTTTAGGCGAACGCTGAATGCTGTAAGATGCCGTTCCCGTGCCGATAGCAGTCTCAATTATGATGCTATCTGTATAAACAACTATAATGTCATACGTCCCATCAGTCACAGTTCCCGTGCCATTGGTTATGACAACAACATGATCGTAGATAGAAACTTCTTCAGCTCCCCAATCTAGCACGTCCGTATCAACAAGTTCGCTACCGGTAACGTTGCCAATTCCAGAAAGAACCAATCCGAAGTCAGCAATCACAAGCTCTTGTCCGCTTTGAGCAGCGGTCAAAGGATTGTCAGCATTCAAAGACATACTGGATGACAAAATCTCCAGCAATCCACTAAAAGTTTCGCGGAAGAGATCTCCGCCTGCACTGCACACCAACATAGATCTTGATCCAGTTTTTTGAGTAGTGCTGTAAAACTGAACTCTAAACGAATCTACAAGACAAATTCCACCAACTTTAACGCAAGTCATGCCCATGCCGGTTCTAAGTCCCGAATGAGTATCAATATCATTAGTTCCTACATAGGATCCGTTCCAGTAATACTTGATCGTATCTCCGGTTATCAACAAAGACAACCAACCTGCCGCAGAACCAGTATCAGAAACGTCAGAGATTAGTTCGTTTGTCGTAACTCCAGCAATAGTAGAATGAGACCAAATCGCTTTATCTCCGCTTCCATCGGTGGCAAATGTTATTTCAACTTCAAGTCCATCCGTCTCTATGTCGGGAGTAGTATCATTCATCCTGGCATAAAGACGGTAAGACCCATTATGGGTGTCAGTAGGAGCTATAAACATTTCCACCGAATAACTTTCGGAAGTATCTATGTCAAGCGAATCGTATACAGCGTCACCTTCAGAAACAGCATAGCTTATAGAAGCGAGAGCCGATTCAGTAACCAGAGGCATATCGGTAGCCCAAGACGCCTGTGTCCAAGCTTGAGACATAACTGATCCGCTACCGCCGAACTCATCCCCGGCCACTACAAACCCATTTCCCAGCGATAGATCCATTCCATAAAGCAATCTGATAGGATTAGTGGAATCAATCACATGAGAATTGATTAGACCGGGACGGCTACCCCCTCGTTCCCTGCCAGCGATAGGGTCAAAAGGACGAACGTTCAGACAGTCTGTAGTAGCGTAAGGGGGCTGTTGACGAAACGACGCACGCCTATTCAACCCCCCTAGAGGGAACTTAATATCCAGTTTTTTGCGACTACCCACTGCAAACCCCCTGAATCTATTCTATTATGCAGAAGCAAATGCAGGAATCACATAGTCGACAGAATCCACAGTAACTGTAAGCCATAAACTAGGATTACCTGCGGCCGGAGCGTTGGTCATCGTAGCAGTTTCAGAAGCGGCGGCCGTTACAGCAGTAACAACCGGAGCGGCAGTTAATGACAATACCCCAGTAACATCAAGCGTTCCGTCAACGGCAACATCATTCAAGCCGGTAATATCCTTGCTTGCATCAACAATCACAGCCTTAGATGCCGAAACCGTACCAGCAGTGGCTGAAAGCAATGCTTCCTGGTCCGCAGTCAATCCAGCTACAGCCGCAAAATCACAAGAATCAAATGTACCTTCGTTGACATAAAACGCAGTTCCAGCACTTCCATCTGTGTGGCTGAAAATACATCCGGTCTGATAACCGTTAGTTGTCGCCGCTGGTACAGTAGCTCCGCTAGCACTAAGCAAACCTTCATTTTCTGCATTTGGTACGCTTTGACGCGTAAGTGAACATACTCTATCAATCATTTCGTCCTACCTTTCTTTACTACCATGTATCGCCCTTATAGGTGATAGGGTAACTGCTTCTACAATTATGCCGCGTACTTACGGTTGAATTATGAGGGTCGCCCATATAACCGAAGTTCACCGCACCCGAATTTCTGTCTCCCGCAACGGCGGTAGACAGATTTGCTAAAAACTTTTCCCAATGTATTCCGCGTTCGCTATTTACACGGTATTCAGCGACGGCCAGACAACTTGAGATGATTGTCTCCGCATATTTCATGCCACCCAAAGGATACGGAGCGACGGCAGTTAATTTTCCATTGAATGCTTCGTACTGATATGTCAGAACATAAACCGCGTCCGGCGGAGAATGCAAGAGAAGTTCGCTACGTTGGCCAGTAGTTGCGTCTGTCGCTTTCGCACGAACCGCAGCTACTCTGGAAACTGACGAACTATCTGTCTGAGCTCTAAGTTCTAACAACGTCCCGTATGCTATAATAGGAACTGAGGTCAGCGAAATAGCATCATCATAATAAAGGTTGCCAACAATTCTACTAAAATCGTCTGGCAGATCATATTCCCATTGATCGACAACCGTAGACAGTGTCGTCGTAGGTCGCAGAAACGACCATTCGTGGACATTGCGAGGATTATCGGAAGGAGGATAGTAAAATTGACGAATGCCTGACTGAATTACGCGATCTACCAAAGCGGTATTCTCCGCACTCCACGAAGCGGCAGTCGGGCCTATCCCTAGATAGACACCGACCTCAACTTGTAGATCAGGAAACCCTATAGAAAGTCCTGATTCAGCCATAACATACCTTATTCACTGAGAGTTACTAATGACAGCGGAACGGCCATAATTTTGCCGAGCTCATCATCATCACGCACAACTGCTATATGACCTTCAGGAACTTCCCCCTCAACCATTACAGCAAGAACATTTTCTCCATCAATACTAAGCAAAACATCGTCACCGATTTCAGGATCATGTTTAGGAACCTTTTTAGGCGTGGGGTCGTTAGGGACTTCTTCTACCGGAACCTCTTCCTGAACTTCTTTTTTGAATTCCATCAGTTTGTTCAAAACACCAACATTACCAGAAATAACAACGCATGTTGCCAGCATTTCAGGACTCATACGTCCGGGCTGAATACGATCTTTACAAAAGCGAAGTTGCTTGTATGTTTTTACAAGCCCATCCGGCAGTTTTTTAGAAAAACCCATTACACCAAATGCCTGCGCTCCATGTTCATCAATACGATCACTCATATTATTTCTCCCACCCTGTTGATCTGTTGAAAAAAGCCGGGGATACGTCCACAACAGGACAGACGCACCCCAGCAACAACGTCGTGAGACGTCAGATTTTATTCTTCTGTAGCACCACCAATAACCATGATAGTGCGCCATAGTCCAGTCCACTGACCATACCAAGCGTCAGCAGCCGTGTTCATGCCCGTGATCTCGGTTAATGCAGTACCAGCCAGCATAATGCCAGCAGTAGCAGGAACGACAGTCAGGTCATTCGTAGTCAAAGCACCCATCAGAACAACACCCTTTTTCTCGCCAAGCAATGTTCCGTCGGCAGGGATGATATCGACGTCAGCACCAATGGTGATGCCGCCATTAACATAGGTTATTCCGCCCACCATGTGAGTCTGAGCAGCGTTACCAGCATTTACAGGACTAATCCACTCAACAAGCCCGGACTCTTCGCCGTCTTCAAGTTTGGCCATGCAAGTAGGATTACCAGTGTAGATGTAGAAACTACAGCTAATCGTACCTGTAGAAACAACGTCAAGTGCCATTGTAGACAGTACGATAGTTGTCCCATCAGTAATGCTTGCAATAGTATAACGACCAGGAACCAAAGCACCTGTAGCATCATCTTCACCACCCAAAAATGCAACGGTATCACCAACGCTCATATCAGACGAGTCCGACACAGTTAGGGTTTTTCCGTCTGTAGCTAATAGCGAACCAGTTCCGGCTTTGTTGCTTTCTAGCAACGCAGTAACAGTCTGACGAGGAATGATAGAACCACGTCCAGCAAAGCCAGTGTCAACAAAACGTCCAGCAGCTCCACCAGCCTGACAAGTCAGACGACCAACATTGATAACTGTATCAGCACCAAGAGCAACCTTACATACACTACCAGGGATGCAAATCTCGATCATACGACCATTTAATGCACCTGCATTTGCGGGATAGTTGCGAGCGGCAACACCAGCAAAAGCGCGGTTGTTTGAAGAACTCGGACGTTCAACATAGTTGGAACGACGACCATTGGGCTCTGTTTCAGTGCCTAAGTCAGTGTTATAGCAAACACCTTCACCCTCAAAAATAGCGTCAGAACCACCATACCAGACCATTTCGATGATCTTGTTTTCCATACTTACGTGTGCGTTCAATGATTTATTCATTTTATACCTTTTCTTTTAACAATAACCTGACTTTGCAGTCAAGCAAGCCCCGTCTTTCAACGGGGCAAACAAAAACCTTACTTGCTGAATACACACTGACGACGAGGGTCAGCACAAAGCATATTCAGAGTAACATCCAAATCAACACGACGAACTGTGTGCTTGTTAGAAACAACAGACGGTTTCGAGAGGTTGTTTTCCCAACCAGCCAGAACACCAATCATGAGATACTTCCAATCCAGAAGATAAATAGGATCAGTAGAGTCATTGTCCAGATAAGGAACATAAGTCATATCACGCCCCTTGAACAATGAGCGATTCGATGAACTTGCAACATCATTACCTAAGTTCATGTTCTGAGTATCCAGAATATCTTCCATCAGCGACACTGTCTCTTCGTTCATGTAGATACCGTTAGCCATACCACCACCAGAAGGTTGGGCATGAGAAACAACAGACCGGAATTTAATCTTACGACAGGCAGTCTTCATCTTCTTAATGAGATCCTGTTTGCTGACATTGGTGTATTGGCCAGTGTAATTGCTGTAGCGCGGATAAACCGAGCTATCAATACCACCACGTCCTGCAGCGAATCCAGCAGGGTTGCCGCCATTAAAACCAATAGCAGCATTTTTGACTACCCAGTAAGCAATACCAAACGGAGTTTTCAAATCGGTGCTATCAACAGGCTTTGTCCAGAGAATGTCTTCCAACATTTCATAAAAAGAAACCATCATTTGCACATAGCGACCTTTTACAAGATCAACGATAGCGAGTCCACCACGCTGAAAATCTTTTTCGCGCTGGTCATAAGTGTAATGAGCGTTCAAATGACGCTGATCAACTTCGCTCTTGACCATTACATCATTAATGCTTGATCCGTCTTCCTCAAAGAGTCCGACAGGTTTAGCAGAATGATTGTGATCCATCTGATATGATGTCTCCCAATTGATCCCGCCCTCAAACTTATGTTTTTTCTTCTTCCACATCTCTCGTACCGCAACATGATCGGTTAGATCAGTCTGCATATCCACGAAAGCTCCACGCTTTACTAGACCATTCTGGGTCATAAGTACAGCATCATCAATCTGACTAATAGGAATACCCATGGGGTTCCTTCCGACTCTTTTGAGTCTATTTTAAGGCGAGACAAACTTAGCGTCTATCTGCGCCGCAATTTCACTTTCAACGCCTAGTTTAGGCTTGGCAGCTGTCCGCCCCGGAGGGTTCGTAATTTGGTTATTCCGAGTATTAGCGGTAGTAGTAGCCTGTTCTGCTACGGAACCCACTTTAACGTCAGGAAATTCCAACTTAACTGCTTCGGCAAAAACTTGATCACTAGAAACGGTACGTCCAGCATAATCATATCCAGCTTTAACCATAGACACACGTTGTGCCAATGCCGCTCTGGATTCAAAATCTTTTGGTTGTATCGTATTTATATCACCAACACCTAGAATCTTCTCGTAATCTTTGCCGAGACCAGCGATTGAAGTGTCAAAGGCGGCTGTTGCCGCATTAGAACTAGCGCGATCGTCGTTACTACGCAAAGATTTATTTTCCGCTTCAAGGTTTGCGACCTTCTTATTAACGGCATCGAAAGCAGCGATGATACCTTCATCGTATTTTTCGGGGTCGAGAATGGGAACGTCATTTGCTTCTTCATTATTTTCGGCAGGAATTTTTTCGTCTACCTTAAACTCCGCTTCAGCTTTCTTATCAAGTAGCGCAAGTGTACTTTCCAAAGCTTTCGCATTTTGGAATGATTTGGCATCAACTAGCTTCATGCCCAATTGTGCTGCTCTCTCTAAAAGAGCGTCTGGTATCGCCACATCTTTTTCAGGTTCAACCTTCTTCTCTTCTGTAGATTCTTTTTCAGCCGGTTTTGCTTCTTCCGACTTTTCTTCTAAAATTTCTTTTGGCTCTTCTTCTGATTCAGATTCTGCTTCAAGCTTTGATTCAGCTTCAACGGAAGCAACGCCAGTTTCGATTTCTTTGGCAAGATCGGGAGTGACATCTCCAATTACCGGAATTTCTTTTACGATGGGTTCAATGGCTGTGGTCTCTTCTGTTTTTGTTTCGTCGCTCATAATGTCCTCTTCCTGTTGTTGTATTACTGTATCAGTTATAGCTAGATTTATCATGCAGACCTCTACAAGTCAACGCTCTTTTTCTATGTTTCGCATTTCGGTATATAGGATCTCCGCCCTCGGTCACTTCCGTGGGAACACCCTGCTTATCAAATTCACGTCTCAATTCTCCGGCTTGGTCAGGATGCACGCCGCTCGCGCAGCACTCCATAGGCCAACCTGAACTCGCCTGGGTGCTTGCGTTTTCGTCCTGAAAGCTTCGATGATAGTCAGTTCTATCAACCGTAACCATTCTGGGTATAGAATCTTTTATCGAAAACGTCTTCTCGATAACCTTATTCGTTTTGCTTCTATAACAATACTGTGGCATTACTGTGCTCCCATCGCTGATTCATTCTGCTGTTCGTTTCCCTGTCCGCCCAAAAGTAATTGACTCATAGTATTGTCCTTGGCCGCCTGCGTTCCTCCAGCAGAACGATTAACTCTAACATTTGTTCTCGTCGTATTAGCAGGCATCTTCGTGGGTTCGGGATTTCCGTAAGGTTGCTCCTGTGGTCCATCCTCCGTTTTGCCAAACTTCACTATGTCGGCAATTTCTGGAGTGTCAGAATATTTAGCAAGCAACTCGAATAACATTTTTATATCAACCTCGCCACCCTGAGCCTGAATCAAAGGCATGGAAGGCACGACATATCTTTCAAACACTGCACCTATCCGAGCAAGTTTCGATTCCGGCGAATCGTCCTGAATCGAATAGACATCAATATCAAAATTATAATCAAGGAAGTCGCCTTCCCTTGTTTCTGCTGACCACTCGCTATCTATGGTTAGACCATGCGAACCGATCTTGCGAGTAATAGATCTTTTGCGAACCGGATCAGTCCAATCAAACCAAGCCAACGCCTCGAATATTTCTCTCAAAAACTCAACCGTCTTTTCAGACATAAACTTCATGCGAGCACTTGCGGCCTCTGCCAGAAGCTTGTCCTGCCCCACCGTTTCAGTCTGCGGTGCAAGACCGCCCAAACTATCCAAGTTGCCAGCAAAGTAACTGTAAAGATTACGTACCTGCAAGAAGAACGCTAGCGTTGGTTGATCTATGCCGCCTGCACTAATTTTTTCGGGTTTTGATCCAGTGTAATGAATACCGTCACCGTCCGAGGCGTCCTGAAAAGCTTTGACAGACTCGTCATTACCGCCCTGAAAAGCGGCAATGTTCTTGAATGAATCGGCCTGGTTTGCCAACTTGCGAAACAGTGCATTTCCTAATTCATGTAGATCATACCACAACGC
>Ga0307928_10004910_pt1 | contig 10088 bp, 9 predicted proteins | sample AceLakmetagen232_FD_201815 | JGI IMG/M metagenome (GOLD analysis project Ga0307928, IMG submission 201815) | Saline water microbial communities from Ace Lake, Antarctica - #232 | ecosystem: Environmental > Aquatic > Non-marine Saline and Alkaline > Saline | place: Antarctica: Ace Lake...
TCTAAAGCCCCGGAGGGGGAAGAAAACAGAAGCAAAGAAGACCAGGTGAAATTATTCCGAGGGCAAATTTGTCTGGCGATGAAATATAAACTGCCGTTGATGGTACATGCCAGAAAAGCGGTGGACGAGGTGATTGAAATTTTGGAAAGTTATGAGGGGGTAAAAGGGGTGTTTCATTGTTATGCCGGAGGCAAGAAGAGAATAAAAAAAGTTGTGGAGCTAGGGCAAGGTTGGTATTTTGGCATTGACGGCAACATAACTTATGAAGTGGGATTGGAGCAGGTGGTCAGAGAAATTCCCCAAAGTAAGCTGGTACTGGAAACCGATAGTCCTTTTTTGACACCAGTCCCCTGCCGGGGAGAAAAAAATGATCCGACCAAAGTGGAGTATGTTTATAGAAAAGTGGCTGAAATTTGGGGGGGAAGTTTTGAAGAGACAGAGAAGATAATTGATAATAATGCTAAAAGGCTGTTTGGGCTTTAATAGTCGTCGTCCAGGTAATCCTGAATGATGGATTCCAGTTCCTTGGCCGAGGGAAATTTGTCTACCAAGGCGGTTTGACCGTTGATGAGCAAAACACTTTTACCTTGAATTCCCATAGAATAGATACGATGCATTTCTCGAATATATTCCGGATCGGGGGTAATCTGGAGGCGCTGGCAAATATTTTCCAAATCGGCGAACAGTCTTTTACCCGGAGGTGAGCCTCGGTCATAAAACTGAATCAGCATAGTTTATTTTATCTTATTTATTTTGCTTTTGCCAAAGATTTAGAAGGTTTGACATCAGACAAGCGATGGTCATGGGGCCGACTCCGCCGGGGACCGGCGTAATATATGAAGTTTTGGGAGCCACTGATTTGAAATCAACATCGGCAAACGGATAACCAACATCAACAACAACGGCGGCGTCTTTGACATGATCGGCAGTAATTATACCCGGTTGGTTGGTAGCCGAAACTAAAATATCGGCTTGACGGCAAATTTGATTGAGGTTTTGGGTTTTAGAATGACAAAGAGTGACGGTGGCATGATTGTTTTTTAACAGAGCCAAGAGAGGCAGGCCAACTACCGGACTCCGGTTAATAATTACCGCATTTTTACCGGTAAGAGGAATTTTGTATTCTTGGAGTAATTTGATTATGCCCAAGGGAGTGGCGGCGGCAATGGCGCGAGGGTGATTTTGGAAAAGCAGGCCCAAATTAGTGGCACTAAGGCCATCAACGTCTTTGACGGGTGTGACGGCATTAAGAATAGAAATGGTGTTTAACTGAGGCGGAAGAGGTAATTGAACTATAAGGCCGGTAGATTTTTCTTGTCGGTTGAGGCGATGAACCAGGTTAAGAACAGTAACTGTGTTGGTATTAGCGGGCAGAGGATGAATGTTGACATTAATACCAATATTTACACCGATTTTTTGTTTTTGGGTCACATATTTTAAAGAGGCGGGGTTATCCCCCACCATAACTATGTCGAGGCATGGGGGTGGCGAAATATCGGTGATTTGGGATTTAATTTGGGCTAAAATTTTGTGAGAAAGTGCTTGGCCGTCGAGGATGGTCATAAGTAATTATATCTTGGTAAGAATTTGATGACTAGTAGGGGTAATCAAAATGGTGTGTTCGAATTGAGCCGAAAGAACCCCGTCGACAGTACGGACAGTCCAGGAATCTTTGGAGTCGATTTTTATTTGCCAGCTAGGAGAAGCGTTTATCATGGGCTCAATGGTAAAAATCATGCCGGGTTTTAACTTGGTTTCGTTACTACCAGTGTCAAAATGGTAAATAAAAGGATCTTCGTGAAATTCAAGTCCGACACCGTGACCGCCCAGTTGGCGAACCGGAGAGTAACCAAAGGGTTCAACGTAAGATTGAATGGTTTTGCCGATGTTATTAACAGGGGCGCCAGGAAGGGCGGCGGCGATAGCCAGAGCCAGGGCTTTTTTGGTCCGACGCAAAAATAACTGGGTTTTGTAGGGGATTTTACCGACCGGGAAAGTGACCGAGGTGTCACCGTAAAAACCATCAAGGATAGTGGTAATGTCGATGTTAATGATGTCTCCTTGTTTTAGTTTGACTTTGTAGGAGGGAATGCCGTGGCAAACAACATCATTGACAGAAGTGCAAATGCTTTTAGGGAAACCTTTGTAATTCAATGGGGCGGGAATAGCATGATGATCAAGAATATATTGGTGGACCAAATCGTCGATATGTCCGGTGGTAACGCCGGGCTCAATCAGAGTGGAGGTGTATTTGAGGGTTTGGGCGGCCAATTGACAGGATTTTTTGATACCGGCGATTTGCTTGGCGGTTTTGATGACGATCATGATTTTAATTGTTTGCCGAAAGCCAGACAGTTTTGGCCGATTTCCAGAAGAGAGAAGCCGGGGTGGCGGAGAGCTGAAAGGACCTCGCTATTAAGTTTTTTGAAATTTTTAGACTCCACCCGACGGGCAAAAGCATCTTGATTAATTGATTTGACCAGTTTGACCATATCAAGAGGAATACCGGGGGTGCCGAAGGGGGTAGATTTGGTTTTGGCTCCTTGGGGAGTAGTAGGAGAGGCTTGACCGGTGGTCAAAGAATAAAGCTGATTGTCAGCCACAAAAACAGTGACGGGAATATTATGACGGGCGGCGGAAATCAAATGACTGAGACCTTCACCATAGAGACCACCGTCACCACCAAAACAACAAACGGTTAATTTGGGATTAGCCATTTTGACTCCGGTGGCAATGGGGACCACTCGACCGTGAAGCGTATGGAGACCATATGTTTTTAGAAAATCAGCCATGTTGCCGGAACAACCAATGTCATGACAAACGACTAGTTGGTGGGGTTTTAATTTTAGCGAGACAAAAGCCTTTTTGAGGGCGGCTAGAAATAAAAAATTACCACAACCAGGACACCAGGTAGGGGGGATGTTAGTATTGAAATCTTTTATGTTTAGTGACAAATTTTTTAATAAACTATAATTTTTTTAATTTTGAGACTAGTTCTTCAGGAAAGAAGGGGCGACCATCAAATTTTAGTATCTGATGGTCAGGGTTAAAATCGAATTGAGACTTGAGTAGTTGGGTAAGTTGACCGCTCTGGTTGTTTTCGACAACAATTACTTTTTTAAAAGGCCGAATTAATAGTTTTAGATTGGGGTTAATCGGCCAGAGAGTGCGGAGATGGAGGAGAGCAAATGACTTTTTGTCTTTGACTTGACTCAAGGCCTGTAAAATCGGTCCCTTGGTGGAACCCCAGCTAATAATCAGTTTTTTGGCGGAAGGAGAGCCGAGAAAAATTGGTTGAGGACAAAGTTTGAGGGCGGTGGTTAATTTTTGGGCTCGTTTTTGGCGCATTTTGATGACCGTATCTATGTCTTCGGTGGAAAAACCAAGCTGATCGTGTTCGTAACTGTTGGCGATAAATTCACCACCGATAACTCCGGGAAGAGTGCGGGGGGAGATGCCGTCTCTGACAGACCAATTGTATCGTTTGAAATTGGCTGGAGTTTTTGACAAGATTTTTCCTAATTTTATTTTGGTTTTGATGGTGGAAAGGTCTTTAAGGCCGACTGATGACTCGGCAATAAACTTATCTGAAAGGACAATAATCGGGGTTTGGAGTTGGGCGGCTAGATTGAGAGACACAGCCCCCATGTCAAAAGAGTCTTGTTGGTCACTGGCGGCTAAAACCACTTTGGGAAAATCTCCGTGACCAGCGCGAATGGCATAGAGAAGATCTGCTTGTGATGTCCAGGTAGGCATGCCACTGGCCGGACCGGGGCGAGAAACTAGGTAAAAAACGACGCCTATTTCGGCGGCGCCACAAAAACTGATGGTTTCGTTCATGAGAGCAAAACCGCCACCGGAAGTGCCAACGGCAGAACGAGCTCCGGCAAAAGCGGCTCCGGCGGCCAAAGAGGCGGCGGCAATCTCGTCTTCAGGATGAACGACGCTGAGGTGATGGTCCCTTTGCAGCAAGGCCAAGGTGTGAAGAACACCTGATGATGGAGTCATGGGATAGGCGGCGTAAAAGTTACCCCCACCCTGGATAAAGCCCCAAGAAAAGGCCTGATTACCGTCGTAAAGTTTCTGATTTCTAACGGATGATGGAGGGCTCAGTTTAATTGTTTTATCGGCTAAATTGTTTTTGGCATAGTCCAGGCCAAAATTAAAGGCTTTAAGGTTGGAAGTAAAAAAATTTGGATATTGCGTTTTTATAAGTTGGCGACAAATTTTTTTGTCTAAGTTAAACAAGAAGGCAGTAATGCCAAGACAAATAATGTTGGATACTTTAGGTGACAGTTGATCTAGGGGTAAATTTTGGGGAGTGAAAACAAGAGTTTTGGAATGAAACTCGGATTGATGCTGTTGGTGATGGTGGGGAGCCAAGGAAAAAAATAGGTCGACCGTTTGGTTGACGGCGTAAATTTTTTGAGGAGAAAAACTGAGTTGGTAAGTATTATGTCCACCGCGGACTAAAGAAGGGTATTCGGAATAATCGAGAAGATTAAAGCCGTGAGCCAGTAAAGTTTTTGAGAGAAGCATGCCGCCGGATTTGATACCCATACCGGCCGGACCGGTAATTTTGATGGTAATGGGTTTTGGTGACATGATGCTATTTTACTACAGTTGAATGAAAGGAAAAGAGTGGTTGGCAATTGAATTAATCAAAAATGGTCGAATTTGCCTATTGTAACGGTTGATTAAACGATTATAATGTATTTATTCTTCCAATATTGGTTGTTGTGGGAGTTTTTATGTTCAAAATTTTATCCAGATTCTACCAGTTTTTGGTCTTTAAGCCACTCTTGTTTGGTTGGTTTGTAGTGGTGTTATTGATAACTATCGTAGCGGAAAATATCAATCCATATTTTTACAAACTCTTGGTTGATGCAATTCCAAGCCAAGATTATGGAGAGCTAATGAGGGTAATGACTTTATATGTGGGATTGATAATCACTTCGAATTTGGTTAGTAGTTATTCATTTTTCCTGGGTAACAAAATCTTGATTCCGGCAGCCAGAGAGGCCAGAATAAGAATTTTTCGATATATTCAAGATTTGGATTTTGCTTTTCATGTTGACAAAAATACAGGATCATTAATTAGTGCTTTCAAAAGGGGTGATGGGGCTTTCTTCGAGATGTTTTTTGTGCTTCATTATGACATCTTGAACGTTATGGGGAGTTTGGTGGTGGTCTTGTTTTTCTTTTCCAAAGTGTCAATGAACCTTTTGCCAGTAATGATGATTCTATTTGCAATTAATGTGTTTTTAAGTTTGTTTTTAATCAGAATTAATCTGTTTAGAAGAGCTAAAATGAACGCGGCGGAAGATAAGGTTTCAGGAATTATTACTGATAATTTATTAAATTATGAAACGGTTAAGTTTTTTGCTCAAGAAGAAAAGGAAGAAAAACGGTTAAGATTTGATTTTATAGATTGGACCGAAAAGATCTGGTCTTTTGTCAATAGTTTTAGAATGATGGATGTAACCACAGGAACTGTGTCGGCAATTGGCATGTTTCTGGTATTTCAAATAGCCATAAAAAAGCTGGTGGCTAGAGAGATTAGTACCGGAGATTTCGTAATGGTAACAGGATTCATCACTAGTTTTTATTACCGTTTTTTTAGACTGACCAGCCAAATGAGACGAATTGCTAAGCACTATATTGACTTAAAACGGTATTTTGGAGTTTTAGATAATGAAATTGCAGTTAAGGACCCGGTAACCCCGATACGAGTTAAGCATGTTGAAGGGAATATAGATTTTAATAAAGTATCTTTCTCTTATCCAGGTAATAAAAGGGGGGTGTTGTCGAAGATTGATTTATCGATTAAACAGGGAGAGTCGGTGGCTTTGGTGGGTCGATCAGGAGCGGGTAAGTCGACAATTGTTAAATTATTGTTGAGATTTTATGATGTCAAACGAGGAGAAATAAAGGTGGATGGGGTGGATATTAAAAAAATGACCAAATCGGATTTAAGAACTTTTATCGGAGTGGTGCCACAAGAGCCAATTTTGTTTAACAATACGATTGCCTTTAATATTGGTTACGGAAAAGGGAAGGCCAAACTAAAGGAAATTAAAAAGGCGGCTAAAATGGCTAATTTGGATGAATTTGTCAATGAATTACCTAAAAAATATAAGACGGAAGTGGGGGAAAGAGGGATAAAGTTATCGGGAGGCCAAAAACAAAGATTGGCCATCGCCAGAGCTTTGTTGGTTAATCCACCAATTATTGTTTTTGATGAGGCCACTAGCAATTTGGATTCGGAGTCGGAAAAAGAGATACAGAAAGCTTTGTGGGGGGTGGCTGAAAACAGGACAATGATAATCATTGCTCATCGATTTTCTACCATTATAAGGGCTGATAGGATTGTGGTGATGGATAAGGGTCAAATCGTAGAGACAGGAACTCACCAAGATTTGGTCAATTACAAAGAAGGAATATATAGAAAATTATGGGAGTTGCAGATTAAGGGGAAGTTGGAAAAAGATGAAGGTGGCTTGTTGACAAAAAGTTAGAATTGTTTTTTGAACGGATCTACAAAAATAAGTCTTTGAAGCCAGTATTTAATAATTTGCCAATTAAATATCCATTGCCACTTGGTAATTCCCCTGCTGGCAAGGAAGGCTTTGTCTTTGCTTTTATTTAGTTTGTGTTCGTGAATTGTTTTAGCTTTTGGATTGCAAACAATATTGTAACCGATAAGATGTAAGAACCAAGCATATTCTGCATCTTCACCTCCAAATAAACTTTCGTTAAAGGGCCTTTTTCGCCAAGTTTTTTCCCTGATGGCACAACAACCACCGGCAAAATTAAAAACTTTTTCTCTTGTTATGTCGTTTCCAAATTGATATCCAAACATATTGACTCCCATAAGAAATGTTGGTTTAACAGAATATTTGGTTAGCTTTTTGGGAAATCTCTCTGCTGGCCAGAAATCTGGGTAACCATAACCCTTTCTGCCCGTAATCGTATATACACCATAGACTCCACCGGTTTCTGGATCTCTAAAAGGCCTGGTTATCTGATTGAGCCAATTTTTGCCTATCGGGATCACATCACCAGAGAGTCTTATCAAATATTTGCCTTTGGCTTTTTGAGCTCCGACATTAAAAGCTTTGGCAAAATTGAATGTTTTGGGTTTGATCTTTAGCAATTGAACTGGAAGAGATTTAACATATTTCCTGGCACCATCAGTTGAACCAGAATCTACCACTATAACTTCATATTCTCCTTTAAGATTTTGGTCGAGTAAAACCGGTAACGATTTTTGAAGAATATTTTTTTGGTTTTTGGTGATAATGATGACAGAGATTTTCATATTTTGTAATATTTTTTTCTTTTTAATTTCTCAGGTAAAAGAGATTTGGTGGTATATTTCTGATAACCCTTACCGTAACCCAAGTCTTTCGTTAACTCTGTTGGAGCATTGCGAAGCTCTAGTGGAATGGGTAGGTTGCCGTGTTGCTTAACATCGGCTTGGGCGGCGCGGAGAGCATTGTAGGCAGAGCGGTTTTTGGGTGATTTGGCCAGATAGACAACACCGTGAACCAGACTGATGGCACATTCGGGGTAACCGATTTTGGTAACGGCTTCAAAAACTTGATTGGCTAGCATGAGAGCGGAAGAGTTGGCAATACCAATGTCTTCGGAAGCAAAGATTATCATGCGACGGGCAATGAATTTGGGGTCTTCACCGGCTTCGACCATACGGGCTAAATAGTAAACGGAGGCGTCGATATTGGAGGCACGCATGGATTTGATGAAAGCGGAGATGGTGTTGTAGTGTTCCTCGCCTTTTTTATCGAAACGAAGAAAAGAGTTTTGCAAAGTGGATTTTAGAGCCTTAACAGTTAGCTTGCTGTATAAAGTGTGGGCGTTATCCAGCATGGTAATGGCCTGACGAGCGTCACCATTAGCCATTTGGATTAACCAGTTTTTGGCTTTGGTTGATATTTTGTGTTTGAGTTTTTTGGCGGTACGAGTAATAATTTTACCCATTTCCGAATCAGAAAGTTCTTTTAAGACAAAAACGCGACAACGGGAAAGGAGCGGAGAGATAATCTCGAAGCTGGGATTTTCGGTGGTGGCTCCGATTAAGATGAGGCGACCGGTTTCAACAAAAGGTAACAGATAGTCCTGTTGGACCTTGTTGAAACGATGAATTTCGTCGAGAAATAAAACCGTTTTGATTAGGGTGGTATTCTGTGGTTGAGGAGATTCGACTATTTTTCTGACATCGGCCTTACCGGCCGAAACAGCTGAAAGCTGATGAATTTGAGAACCGGATTCTTTGGCCAGAATACGAGCCAAGGTGGTTTTACCGACTCCGGGTGGACCCCAAAAAATCATGGAAAAAATGGTTTTGTTTTCAATGGCGATACGAAGAGGTTTATCCGGTCCAACCAAATGTTGTTGACCGATAAATTCATCAAGATTCCGGGGGCGGAGAGAGACGGCAAGGGGAACTGAAGAAAGAGACATGGATAAATAATAGCACACACCCGAAGAAAGGGCGAAGAAGGTTTATTTTTGTTGCTTTTTGTTAATAAAGCGGAGCAAAAAGATTAGAGGAATGAGAAGAGGTAGATAGACGGCGGACCAGATGATCAAACTACCAAAGGAACGGAAGTTACTGATAAGTGAGCGGACGGCGGTTTTAAAGACTACTTGAGGCCTCCAGGCTTGATCGGGAGCATAGGGCAATGATAATTCGTCGGTGCTGAGATAAATAGTGATTTGAGACAGTTGGGCTGATTGCTCCAGATATTTTTGTTGACCCTTGATGGAGTCTATCTGAGCCTGAAGATTGGTTAATTCGCGCTGGACATTAAGAAGGTCGGCAACGGCGGTGGCTTGATCGAGAATTTGTTCATACTTGACCTTGGTTTTATTTAAAATGTCTAGACGAGCCTTGAGATCTTGAAATTGGTCGGTAACATCACGACCGGTGACGGATTGGGAAACTACCTTGACGGAAAACTCTTTAAAGGTATCCATGGCACTGGCAACTTTATCCTGAGGAACGCGGACGGAAATAGATCCGGTGGCGACTGATTCCGGTTGGGAGAGGTGAGAGTTGATTAAAAAGCCGCCTAAATTTTCGGTAGCGGTTTGAATTTGGCTGATAACAACAGAAACATCTTTGACCAATAAAGAAAGGCCGCTGGTGGTGATAACCAAGCGATCGGGAGAATCGGAAGGTGGAGATTGGGATCCCGGAATGGGCATAATGGATCTAGTGGCACCGTCAAAAGCGGGAGAGGAAATAGCCATTTCACCAGCACTCCGGAAACTATTTTTACTTATGGGTGAATAGAGAGAAATTTTTTCTTTTACCAGTAGGAAGGAGACGACAATTAAAAGGGAGATTTGCCAATTTTTTTTGAGCCAATTGATCATGTGTATAAAGTTTATCATATAATTGTGTATGCGGAAGAAAATTTGGCTGGTGTTGGGATCGGCTTTGGCATTAAGGTTAATATCCTTGAATCAATCTTTGTGGCTGGATGAAGCTATAACTGCCAGGGTAGTGAGGCAATATGGCTTGGGTGAAATTGTGAAGATGTTTTCGGTAGTCGATTTTCATCCGCCATTGTATTATTGGATATTAAAGTTATGGACGGGTGTGTTGGGACTGGGGGAAATAAGTTTGAGAATGCCGTCGGTGGTTTTTGGGGTGATAACGGTATGGTTGGTGTATCAACTGGGTAAAGAAATAAAAAATGAGAAGACAGGGTTGGGAGCGGGGATACTAACAGCGGTTAATCCCCTATTGATTTATTATTCACAAGAAGCGCGGATGTATAGTTTGGCGGTGATGTGGTTGACGGCAGCGGTGCTATATTTTTTTAAGATAGAAAAGAAGGAAAGTCGGTCAAATATAGTTTTGTTTAATCTGTTTGGCTTTTTGGCATTGGTAAGTTTTTACGGATCGATATTTTTGATAGTAACTATGTTGGCCTGGTGGTTGGTAAAGAAAAAGTGGCAATTGTTAACAAAAACGGGTTGGGGGCTGGCAATAGCCATGGGAGCGATGGGACCACTTTTAATAAAACAATGGCAAAACTCACAATTATTGTTGGGAG
>Ga0307928_10004911_pt1 | contig 10084 bp, 26 predicted proteins | sample AceLakmetagen232_FD_201815 | JGI IMG/M metagenome (GOLD analysis project Ga0307928, IMG submission 201815) | Saline water microbial communities from Ace Lake, Antarctica - #232 | ecosystem: Environmental > Aquatic > Non-marine Saline and Alkaline > Saline | place: Antarctica: Ace Lake...
AGTTTTATTGGCATAGGAGCTGCTTCAAATTTAATCCCGTTTTCTGTGTTCACACTCAAAAGGGTCCATCTGTGCTCAGGGTTCTTTCCGCCAATATTCTGCGTTACATAAGCAATTCTTTGCTTCACTTTTTCGTCGGTGATTTCCAATCCTTTATATCGACTGGATTGATATGTAGTAATTCCAGCTTTATTCATTTCTGCTTTCACTTTCGCTAAAAATACATCCTTGTTTTTTACGCCCTCAAGACCAATTTTTAGGACTGCCTTTTCAAGTACCCACTTGCCCTTAATTTGCTCGCAAACGTATCCATCTGCGTTTAATGGAATTGCTGTTACTGCAACTGAAGTGGCTTCTGCGACTGCTTCAATATCCTTAACCACTGGCGTATTATCAATTAATGCGTCTGCGTTTGTATTTGCGTCTGTGCTCTCCACAAAATTACTTTTCTTATTTTTGTTCTTACTCATTTTCTTATACCTCGTTGGTTTTTAGTACCGATTTAAACCGGTCTAATATATAGTAATTGAGCTGTCTATATAAATGTTTTGATTTTGAGTCGATGAAAAACAGAGCACATATTATATATAGTAAGCCATTGGTATCGGCGATTATATATATTCTGTGCCATATATATAACTTTATATATATTCTCAGCCATATATATAATTTATATATTTATATGGTCAACTATATATAAATCAATAAATTTATATAAAAATTAATAAATTTATATAATTTCTATATTCATATATTCCACTATATATAAATCAGTTAATTTATATAAAGCCGAAATAATATTAATTTGAGGGACGCAAAAAATTTATGACTTAGAAGTTACAAAACTAGGCAACGATTGTTGTAACTTCTAAGTCATAAATAAATTTGAAATTTAAAATGAGATGCTAGCACTTTAAAATACATTTTAAAATATGTATTTCCTATCGTATATTTTGTAAAATATAGTTTATAGTTAAAATCGTAGGAAATCTAATACGCCAAAATTTGAAATATTGCGCCACGGAAATCGCGATATTTTAATTACTATGAAGTAGTAATATTTCAAATTACAAATACGTTTATAGTAAATCATATATCTACAGCTAGATTTGAATTCAAATAATTGAAATTTGAAATATTTGAAATATTAACGTAAAAAACTTGAACGCAAAAAGGGGGGTTATTTGCGTGGAATTCTATGGTCCTTTTTTGATGATATTTGACAAGAAACAAAGCGTCCTAAATATGACTAATGAAATGGTTATAAATAAAATTTCTTAAGATTTCAAAATAATTTCAAAGTTGTATTATCTAAATATATGTGTCTGCGATACACCACACTTGGTATGCCTGGTATACAAAGTATACATTATATATGATATATATAATACGTCATATACATAATATATGTTATATGTGGTACATCATACATACCATCGAACAGGATAATATGTGTAGTATGCTATATGATTATCAATACATAAAAAAGTAATAGGTAGTTACCAATCTAATATTAATGTCTCCTAACAAGCAGGTATGTGGCTACTACATATATATACAACGGATACAAGTTGAAATTTAAAATCAATCTGATTCAGGACCTAAGGAATATATACCTGGTATAAGAAACGAAAACCTCAACAGAAAATAACTATTTTCTATTGAGGCCTTTTTCCACCAAGCGTGCTATGATTAAATGTTAAATATAATTTTTCAAGTGGTTGATGTGGTATCAATAGATACCACCGTAAATACCATGATGTTTATGTTCATAAACTAATAGGTCACTTACATCATACGAGCGAAAAGACAATAATCGTATCATTTCCAGTGAATGCCCAACTTCCTCTCTAGTATATTGGCACGGCACCATTTTTAAAAACGTCGCGCCAGGCAAGGCAGAAAGACTTATACTCCTTTTGTAGTAATCAATAGGATATTAGTGTGGTATCTATTGATACCACCGTATCAAGTATATAATAACACAAGTATAAACTACCTAATATGAGATTAAATTTTTAAGAAAAAAAGGTTATACTCCTTTTATTCACTTTAGCAAAATCCTGCGAGAAAAGGATATACACCTTTTCCAATAACTGAAAATCAATCAAGAAAGAGTTATACTCCTTTATTCGTTTTGATACTTCTTATCTATTAAATATGACATCAGTCCAAGGTCACTAAGGTTTATTATAGTATAAGCATTCTTAAAGTCTTTCATATACTTATTCATCTTCCATTTATTACCATCTTTACGTTTAAGAAATTCTAATGGATAAGTATAAACATCATTACCATCAACAAAGAATATATAATCCCACGCTACATCTAAGTACATCTTTTCATTACGCGGTCCTTCAAAGTCCATTCGGTAATCTTTACCTGTCTTTACTATAATATGAATGTGAACCCTATCTTGTTCGTCCTCTGTTATTAATGTCAGTTCAACATCTTTTAAGTGATGTTTAACTTTATCTTCTTCCCATCCAAATAATTCAACATTTTTAAGTATAAGTTCCTTTGCCTTTTCCATTGTCGTTTGTAACTTATCCATTAATACTTTAAGACTTTCTTTAAGAAATTCTTCTTGCTCTTCCTTCTTCTTTCTATCAACTAATTTTCTTGTTGCCTCTCCAGTTCTAAGTTCTTCCATTCATATCACCAAATTAATATTAACCCAATTATAAACCAACCAATGCCTGACTTACCATTGGTAGCAATCATCCGTGCCACGTAAACTATTGTAAGTAATAGTGTTAGATACTTCTTAGTTGATAACTTCTCTTTTTCTTTTAATAGTTTCTCTTTTTCTTTTAAATGTTTATCTATTGACATCTTCTTTCTATTACATTTAATCATTTTCTATTCATTATATTTAATTTTACAATGATGACAAACAGGTCTGTTTTTAACTCTTGGAAGTTCTCGACCACAACCTATACAATATCTAGCATTACACATAGCATTAGCATCTTTATAACTATGTGTTATTGGTAACTTCTCTAACCTATAACCCATAATCGTTCCACACTTATCAACTGGTTTAAATTTTACTTCTTTCTTGCATTCTGGACAAGTCATTATCATTTCTTCTATTATTTCTTCTGTCATTTTAATCATCCCACCAATTACTAGTTCCAAATAAATCAGGATACTTTTGATTTATATCTTCGTTTGCTTGTTTGATTTGACTATTCATATTTCTTTACCTGTCAATTTAATATTCCTTACTACATCCTAAAACTTTTTTACAATGTGGACAGCCCATCATTGAAAAATAATACATATTTGTCTCAGGATATATTTCTGCAATTCCATCTGATTGTTTAATTTGTCTTTCGCAATAAGGACAAATTAAAAAATCTACATTAGATAATTTATCTAATTTTTTTTCTTGTTCTATTTGTTCTTGACTATTTTTCTTTCCAAACATTTTATCTCACTTTCTTTTTATGTAAAGGGCTTCATATTGAGCTACCCCTTCTTTATACAATGCATAAACTCGATGGTTGCCATCTGCAATGAAATTATAAGTAGGATGTTTAATAATAGCAATAGCTGGAAAGTCTGCAGTATTATTTTTAATATCTAAACGTAACTCTTTAATCTGCTTTTCTGATTCTGTTTGTTGTTCCTTTGTTTGTTTAAAGAATATTAAAAAATGTGTTTGTTGAAATAACTTTCGAGTTATAGCAACCGTTGAACACTTTTTCTCATCTTCTAAATCTTTAAGTGAAATACAATTTCCATAATGTATATTATTTTTCAAATTTTCTATTTCTCGTTCATAACGATTCATCTTATCTTCCTAAAAATTCTAAAACATCATCTAAACATTTATCAATACTTATATTTGTGAAATCACATATATGTCCTTGATATATTGCTTTTCCATTTTTTTGTGGAACGCAAGGATTATGTCCAGTTTTACTTATTATTTTTTCTCCTATTTCAACATTAAAATCTAAACCTATATCTTGCATATTTCTTATAGTTATATTATGAGTTTTTGTTATCTTTTTTATTTTATCTATTATAGAATCCTGCATTGTCTTTAACATTTGTTTTGTGGCACTTATTTGATAACCATTACAACTATTAGTATACCTACAAGACTTACAAATTGTTTCCTCTTCAAATCTAAAACAATCTGTATTAAAACATATATTTGGTTTATCCATTTTAATTATTCTCCTTCCTCTACTTGTCTAATTTCAACTGCTGGTTCAGTATGTGTAATATCTGCTTCCAGATGTATCCTAACTGCATCAAATTCTTTATCTGGAATATTTAAATCCAATGCTATTAAAACTGTGGATAATGGTTTCTTGGTATTATTATAATTACCTGTTCCAGTAGATAAAGTATTGTGATTCGGCGTTCTACTTGCATCCACTTTAAACTTTGTGCTATTTGGATAACGTCCTATTCTTAAATATATTCTAGCTTTCATTTTGCTATCCACCTTCCTGTATATTTTTTATTTTGTAATGTAATATATATTAATAACGTAATATTTAAAACTAATGATAGTATTGTTCCAACACTCATTTTATTGTATATTCCTCCAAACATATACTAAGACAAGAGCTTCTAAAAAAACCCTCCACACCTACTGCTCCAGTATTTCCTGCTACCCCATCAAATGATTTATGACATCCTTTCTCACAAGCAAAAGCCAATTCTAAACCTTTAGCTCTAGTTTGTTCCATCTCTACATACTCAGAACAGTTATATTCTATCTCATAAAGGTCTACTTGTAAGTCTGCATATTTAAGTGCGATATCTCTTACTTCTGGAGACGCTTCTATTCTTACAGTATACCTATCTGAGAACGTTGAGCTTATCATTATACTCAATATCAGAACAACTACAACCAATGCACTCCATCTTATCCATGTTTTTATTTCTTTCATTTATTCTCCTACTATTTTTGTATATCCAAATAAAGAAATTTAACGGAAACATCTGTTTAAATTCATCCGCTAAATATTCTGCATTCTCTTTCATTTTAATTTCTTGTAACTTGTATTTCTGTTTTAGTTATTTTTTCTAATAATCTTATAGGTTCTTCAAATGGAGTTAATTTAAAATCTTTCGATATATCAAGATTAAAAAACCCACTATCCCAATAATCTAATTCAATTGTTTTACCTAAAAATTTTTTTCTTTTATTTTAATTGTTTGGCAGTCTGCATTTATATTTTTAGTCAGTATTCCTAAAATTTTTGCTTTCCATATATTAGATTTTTTATTAAATTTATCTACAACACCTTTACAATAATTTAGTTTTGTTTTTACTTCATACATTTTATTACTCCTTTATTTGATTGTCTTTTAGGAAATCTAACAGCTTGTCATATGGAACATTATGTTTCAAAGAGAATTTAAATACAGCTTGCTTTTCTCTTTCTAACATTTTTTCGAATACTGATTTCATTTTTAACCCTCTTATAATACTTTAATCATTCCTAGCCTTCATTTTTTAAACACTCTATTGCAATTAAGTTTATGGTTTGATTACTCATAGTCAATGGAATTTGTTGACAAGTAATCGCGACCTGAAATAATTGTTGCTGAAACGATTGTGCTCCTTTTTGTTCTGCAGTTATAATCTCCTGGACATAAGAATAATCTTCCCAGTTATTATTATAACATAACTTTATTTTTCCCATCATACTTTTTGGTTCTGTTGTATCACAACTAGTATCTGCTGTTAATGTGACAAATGTGACAAATGCAAAAAAAAATAAATACTACAATCACCAAACACCCCATAAATATATTTTTCTTTTTCATTTTATTTCCTCCTTATCATTTTATTATCAATCTTTCTTATATAACTCTTCACCTAATATTATTTTTTTAATATGTACTCTTAATTCTAAACCAGTTTCAATCTCAGATAAAACATCTAAAATTATTTTCCATCCTTTTTGTATACCTCCCCAACTTTCTAAAAATGATTTTCTTGTAACAAACCATAATAATAAAGCTACTGGAGAATAAACTATTGTAATTATAATAAGTATCAAAAACATTACAACCGCAAATATCAAACCGTATATAAAATTAAATACATATTTAACTGTGCTTCTTTCTTTCTGATTCATTTTTTATATTGATACTCCATCATTGGTCTTCTACTTGGTGTAATATTTGTTCGCGTTCTCCACTTTATTAAATCACCCCTTCGTAGCCTACAAAGATTCATTGATATACTATTTCTTATAACTCCTAATTGCTCTGTTATCTCTTTTGTTGTAAGCCATTTAGGATAAACACTTTTCAATGATTGAACTACATCTGATTGACTCATTTATACGCCCCATGGTTTAGTTTTTTTAGGAAACTTTTCACATACATTATATTTTCCTTCTTCAAAATATCCACATTCATCTGGAACACTATTTATGTCACTTTTAGCACAAGTAAGTGAAGGACGATTAGCTTCTAGCTTTGTAAATACCCAAGACGAAATTAAATACTTACATTTAAAACAAGGGTATCTCCTTTTTTGAACAGCAATGTATTGTAGTCTCTCATTTTCCTTTTGTAAATCAATTGGTTTGTTATGTGGGATTTCCATTTATGTCATCTCATCTAAAAATTTTTTATAACTTATATCTGTTAGTTATACAGTAACATTAGGAAGTTGCATTTCACTTTGCCAAAACTCTTCTGTATCAATATTCATGATTGATAATTTCCCTTTCCAACCTGCTCCAGTATCCATGCACCATAAATTTTGTAGTTTAACTGGCGCGTAACAATCTTTAATTTTTAAATCATCTCTAAACATTTCTGTTGAAGTGTGTCCTACAAATACTTTGCTATATAGCGGAACTGGTCTCCCGCCACGGCAATAGTTAATTAAATTTCTATCCCACACTAAATCAAATTTAGACTGAGATGTAATAAGGGGTATCGCGGGATTAATTCCTCCATGAACAAATAACATATTATCTTCAATATAATAGTATCTACCTCTATTAAAAAAGTCTTGATGTGTTACTGGTATGTTAATTCCTTTTGTATCAATTAATATAGGTTCAGATTCTAATTCGTCTCCAGGAATAGCCATACCGCCATAAGACTTTATAGTTTCTGAGCCACCTTGATTAATCCATATTTGTTTTGCCCAACCGCTTGAAATATGATTCATAAAAAACTCATCATGGTTTCCTAATACAAGAATTAAATTTTTAATCTTAAGTAATTCCTCAACTACTTGATAAGTACGTGAACCACCATCTACTATATCGCCTAGCACAATTAATTTATCTTTTATGTAATCAAACTTGGATTTTTTAAGTACTTCCTTGAGTGCTCTAAAACGTCCATGAATGTCACCCATAGTAAATCGTTTCATTTTAATTTCTTAGCATATAATAGTTCTCTTTCATAATAGTTAATTGCCTTCTTAACAAAGTAATCTAATTTATCTGGAGTCATAATAGAATGTTGGACACCACTATATGCTTCATTAAAAAGATTTCTTATTTCAGTTCTAACTTTTTGTTTTATTTTATCATTTGACATTTTATTTATCCGAAAATAATGGACTGGCCGAAACATCCTCCTCAGAAATGCAACCTCCTTTATTAAGTTGTTTAGGCTTCAAGCGAGAAAGCATTTCCTTGAAGGCAGAGGTTTCTTTAGCCGTCATTTTTTCATATCTTTTTTTGTCCGCTATTTTAGCAAAGAAAATATAATTACAGTATCTACATTTAAGAAAATGTATATACTTCATTCGTTGATTAGTTCCTCCATGTCCTATTGAACTTTTAAATAGTTTATGAAAACCTTTATGACAATACTTTTTTCTCATCATTTTATTAAATACATCTTGTTTGAATATCCACCATTTGAGTTTTAGCATAAACATTTTACTTCTTTTCTCCCCATAAATATATGGTCAAACCCACTAACGTAATATAAGATATAACTCTTAATGAAATTATATTATCCCATATTGTTAAAGCACTATATAATAAAACTAATGTGAAAATAACGTTCCTTGTTATATGTTTCTTATTCATTTTTTCAACCTGTGCATATACGCTATTTCACTTGTCAACAAATATAACATACCATTTAAATTATAAACTGGTGTAGTTGAAGTAAACATATCTTGATATATTAATTCAAAGTCTTTCATTTCTACAATTTCAATAACATCTTTTCGACTAAAGATATTTGATATACTTTAATTATTCTCATCATTTAATGCTCCAAAAATATTGCCTTATTTTCTGCATTCGTCACATATAGTAATATCTCCAAAGAAGGGTTTATTCCTCATTGGTATCATTCTTTTCTTTTTACAATGTGGACAAATAACTTCAATTTGATTCTCTGGTAAATAATCTGTCATTCGTTTTTGTTTTTTTTCTTCAGGACAATCGTGAAGTATAGCACCTGAACAAAGTTGATGACACTTTGAACATACATATTCTCCACCAAAAGTTATAGGTCTCATTTTATCATCTTTCATCATTAACGTTTTCCATCGTCATAGTCTCTTCCTTTCCACATCTTATATAATCTATATATTATTTCTATTAGGAAATAACCTCCAACTATTATTAAAGCCAACTTTAATAATCCAAGAGTATTTAGAATTACAACAATTATAATAACTGCCGCAACTCGTTTGATTATTTCTATCATTTTTTTTTATTATATTCCTTTTTCATTTGGAACATAATTAAAGTTTGCATTAGTTTAATTTCTTCCCTAATATCATTCAACTTTGTCATTTTCTCATTAATTTCATCCTTCAATGTTTCTTCCATTTCATAATGAGAATCTAACCTCTGTAACATCTCTTGACTTGTGGTTTTTTTCTTACCTTGTTGTTCCATATTAGTTAAAAAAAATTCCAAATCGCATAACCTATTGCAACAATAAAAGCTATGACTAATATAATACCCACGATTCCAAACATCTGTTCGGGCGTAATTTCTATCATTGTTTTATTGTGTTACTGCGAAAAAAAGACCAGACTGTTGCTAAGACTGCTCCAGCAAACAATCCTACCATGAAAACTAATGAAATAAACCAACGATTCATTTCTTTAGTTTCTGCCATAAACTTTTTAAAGTTTTTCATGGTTCCTATCCTCCCAAAGTTTATTCAACCAAATATCTTTTAATATATAATCCGTTAATTGTTAAACCGCCTATCCTAAAAGCAGTTTGTTCTACAATAGATTTATCTAATGCATCTGTTAATGTTGCTAATTCTACAACTGGTATTTGCATCTTCTCTATGGTTTCTTTTTCTGTTAAGAAAATAGTTAATCCCAAAGTTCCTTCTTGAGAAGTATTTACTGGTGCTGTTGGTATAGGTCCAATTGGTTGTGATTTATTTATTGGTGGACCTCGCATCATTCTTTCTTGTTCTTGTCGTAATTGTTCTTGTTGATTTGTCATTACTTGTTCTCTTTGCTGTTGTTCTATTGCAGCCATATGTTGTCTTTGCTGTTCAATCAACATTTCCTGTTCCTGTGAAGTTTGTTCAGGTCCTTTAACCTGAGGAACTATTGACTGCACAGTTGGCTGCACAGTTGGCGGCACAGTTGGCGGCACAGTTTTTATTGCTCCATCAAAAAGATTACTTGCTTCTGGTACGTTTTCTGTTTTTAATTCATCTTGCTTTTTAATTGACCCATCTTTAATTTCAAATTGCATTTTTGCACCTTCCATTTTTTTTAATTCCTGTTTTTGTTTTTCAATCTTTTCTTTCAATTTATCTTTTTTATTTTTTCCAAACATTTTTATCACCTAATAAATTTCTTTATTTTTTCTCTTGCTCCTTTAGTTAAAATGTTTAACTTTTCAAACACAGTAGTCTTAATAACGGAATTATAATCATTACTACCTAACAACATTTTAAGTTGAACTTTATCAATTGTTTCTCTTCTGTTTTCTGTAATGGATACACTTATGTTGGTTTCTTCGTCTAGATATTTATTCCACTTTCTTTCTTTAAGGAATGCTTTTATCTTATTCCTTACTTTATCTTCTTCTACTTCAATCTTTTGTTTCTCTACTTTAATGTTATTCCAATTGATAAGTAA
>Ga0307928_10004912_pt1 | contig 10083 bp, 15 predicted proteins | sample AceLakmetagen232_FD_201815 | JGI IMG/M metagenome (GOLD analysis project Ga0307928, IMG submission 201815) | Saline water microbial communities from Ace Lake, Antarctica - #232 | ecosystem: Environmental > Aquatic > Non-marine Saline and Alkaline > Saline | place: Antarctica: Ace Lake...
TTGGAGTATCTGCTACTGGTGTTACTGATGGTTCTATTGCTACTTCTCCTTCACTTATCTCTACTTTAGAAGATCAAGTACAAGGATTTACTGGTGCTGGTCCAACTGATGGCGATGACTGGGCAGGTACTTTCGTATCTGGAACAACTCTTTATGAGCCAATGGAACGTGGTGTTGGTGAAATGGAATATCCTAGAGCTCTAGGTCTTCAGGTATTTACTAAGTTCGTACAAGTTGGAACTTATCAAGTATCAGTTTCTGTTACTCAGGAACAAATTCAAGATCTTAACAAGCAATGGGGAATTGATGTTATTGCTATGGTTGAAAATGCCGGTATCAATGAGATCTCACAATCTATTAACAAGCATATCCTTTCAAGGTTATTCGGTTTAGGTTGGAAAAACCACATCAAGGCTAATACTGTTGAGGCTATCAACTTAAACATGGACTTAACTTCTACAACTGATACAGTTGGTGGAACTCCTGCTTATGCTTATCCTGATGCTGATAATCCATTAGCAACTAAAGGTGTTATGACAACTGCTATGGATCTTAAAGGATTCGCATTATATGCTGTTGGTACTACAGGTTTTGAAAACCAAGATACTGTAATTAAGAGAGTTATGGCTGACATTCTAGCTGCTGGTAACGTTGTTGCTCAGCGTGGTAGAAGAGGACCTGCTAACTTTGTTGTTACCAACCTTAAGCTTGCTACTGCTTTACAAACTAATTCTCAGTATACATTTGCACCTATGGCGAATACATTTACTCAGACTAACGGTTCACTTTACCCATTGGGTACTGTAGCTGGAATGACTGTTTATGTTGATCCTAACATGCTGTATAATGACACTAGAATTCTAGTTGGACGTAAAGGCGCTAGCGATGAGCCAGGAACTGTATTCTGCCCTTATTTAATGGCTGAATCTGTTAAGCTTATCACTGAAGGTACAGGCGCACCTAAAGTTATCATTAAGTCACGTTATGCACTTGTTGATGCTGGATGGCACCCTGAAACACAGTATATCACTGTTTATGTTAAGACTAACCAAGGTAATATTATCTAAGAGTAATTCTTAATAAATCAAAAAAGGAAGAACTAAGTTCTTCCTTTTTTTATGCAATGTGTTTGAAATTTCGATGGTGGTGAAATAATTGAGGATATGGGGAATTAGTGAATAAATCTAATTCTTCATTACCATATTGAGTTGGATCTCTAAATAATTCAAGATTATATTTTGTAGCTAATATTGTCAATACGGATTGGTCATGTCTATGATCTTTAAAATCTATAAAATTAGGTTGTCCTGCCATATTAGGTCCATCCATTATAATTCTAGGATCTTTTAGGTATCTTAACCATTCTTTTACAAATGCCACATTTTTATCGGTTTTCTTCCAAAGAGATACAGCACCATTACCCATATCAGCATGCCAGTATTTTTCACTATCACAATCAGTTAAGACAAAAGCATCTCTTCTAGTCCAAGCTTTAGCTTTATGTGCAGTGACACCCACAGCTGGTAATTTAAATAACACTATACCACCATTCGGGTCATTCTGAGCAACTTCAAATAGTGGGTTAAGATTTCCTATTACTTTAAGACCTGCATCACTGTATAGGACGATATCGCCATATTGCATAGTTTTAAAAGTTTCTAATATAATAAACGATTTCCATAACCAAAATCCATATCCTCTTGGATTATTTAAAATGAAAGAATTTCTTTTTGCAAATTGAGTAGATTTTAGCCAATGTTCATCATACCCAATAAAGGTATCAACCTTTCCTATTTTTTCAGAAGTTTCCTTTAAAAGTTCTAGACTTTTTTTATGACTTTCATCTGCGAATGATATGTGTATTTTTTTCATAATTCTATTGCTTCACCAATATGGTGATCATCATTTCTTAAATGTGGTATTAATCTTGCTCCTTCTCCATATCTATCCCAATCATCATGAATACAAGAAATATTTTTGATTAATGGATATATCATTCTAGCTAAAAATTCTTGGTCAGCTCCATAAGCATTATTATATTCAATGGTTTGAAATTCAGATAAAGCTTTATCGTAATCAAATGTTTCAGCAAATTCTCTCGTTGCTCCCCACATTCCACCCATAATTTTAGTAGAATGATGTTGATGATCTCTTATGATATGAAAGGGGAGTTTTGTTTTTTTCCAATCAGCTACGCATGCCTTATCTCTTAATGTAAGTCTACTGTCTGAATCTCTAATAATAAATCTTTCAACATCTGGATCTTTTAATACTTCAAATCTCCAGAACATCCCATTTTCTTCTCGTTTTTTACCAACTTCTTCATTTTTAATGATAACCTCGCAATCATCTAAAGAAGAAAGTAAATCAACCGATTCTTTTGGAACTGAATTATGTACATAAAATCTACATATCCATCCATTATAGAAAATATCTCTAGATTTAATATTTTCTAGGGCGCCTTGGATATATTTAGGTTTATCCCCCCATAGAGAATAACTAATTATTTTTTTCATTTTAATATTTTGCATAAGATTTTTCTTCTACTAATTCGGACCCATATTCTAAATTAATCTCCTTTTTGATTATAGCTCTTTCATCATTATTAATATAGACAGATCTAGCTAATTGGATGAAATCTTCTCCCCAATCTTTATTTAGTTCTTCAGTTCTAATATTATCTTCGATATCCCAAATAAGTTTGTTAACTTCTAAAAGTCTCTTATAATAAATCATATCAATAGGATAATGTTCTGCTACCTTTAGTAATTCGTCATATTCGTTAGTAACATTTGTAATTTTCTCAGGATTATCCATATTTTCTATTTTAATTTCTAAAATAGAAAGTTTATCATATAATTCTCCTAAAGAGATAGGTGTTAATATTTTCATTTTAAATAATTTTTATGCACAAACCAATCTTCGAATGGCTTCCAATTAGAATCTTTGCATGCTACATTTTCTTTATAGATAACATAATCATTTGCTAACATAATTTCATTGATTCCAGTTTTTAGCCATCCGTTATTTCTATATAAATTATGCTCTATTGTCCACAGTATTCCAATATGAGTTTTAAAAGGGAAACCTTTTAATGCTTCGATCTCAGAATTTTCTACATCTAAACTAATATAATCAATAACGTTTGGAACATTATATTTTTTGAATGCCATTGATAATGGCATAGCTTTAACTGGAAATCCTATTCTATCTATTTTATCAGTAACTTGTCTAGATAAACCTTCATAAGTCCCAAATTTTAAAGTTGTTTCTGAACTCCAAGCAGCAATCGGAAGAACTTTTGATTTTTTTCGTAAAGACTTGCATTTCATATATTCTTCTATTCCAGGTTCGAAACAAATTCCGGTCCAATCTAATTCTTTTTCTAGATAATATGTGTTACTGTCTCCCCATCCATCATGTGCTCCGATATCTAAGAAATAACCACCCCTTTTATTTTCAAACCATTCGGAAACCCATTGGTCTTGGCCGGCTTGAGAATACCACTCCTCATTAAATCTCATAATTTTATTTTAATATTTTCCAAGGTAACCTTAGAACTGTGTTAATATTAGGTCTACTATATTCGTGATAGAATAAATTATCTTGCCTAAGTTGCATAGAATCAATAAGATTCATAAACGAACTATTCATTACATGAACTTCTTGAGCTTTCTCAATAACATGGAGCCAATCAAATATTCCAACTTCTTTATTATTGGGTCTTATTATCATCACCCCTTTGGGAATTTCTCTTGTGATAGGACGTTCAGGACTATCGTGAATAAAAATGTATTTAGAATCATCATTCAAACCAAGAGTATTATAATAAACCGTTTGTTCAACTACTAATTCTCTTTTTAAATAGAATTTGTCCCACTTATGCTCAAATGGAATATTATGATCTTCAAAAAATAACATATCGAATGATTTTCCATTTGTTGGATCGTCTATTCTTCTAAAAAAATCTCCGGAGTGTCCTACAACCATGTAATTATTCCCAGGAAACATTCTCATATGATCTCTTGCCCCCGAGTCATCTAACGGAATAATATTGATTTGGGAATTATCTTGATACATTCTTCTAACATTTTTTGTATTATTCCCAGGTTTTGCAAATAACCACGTTCTATCGTAAGATTCTGCTACTGAACGAACAAATCCATTCAACATTATATGATCGCCTAATCCTAGGTGATGGTATATAAAAATTTCGTTCATTATAATTTATTTTTAAAGTATTTTTTAGATGGATGGGTTCTATTTATATTATGATTCCATATATACGTGTATTCATCTTCTGCATACGAAACAAAGGGGTAATATGTATATGAAATTAATTTCTTGTTGTTAATTAAATCTCCGTATATATCATCGGTTGTAGTTTCAAATTTAGACAATTTATCAATTATTTTATCATAAGCGGAAGAATTAATCATCATAGAATGGGTTTGTCGAGTAAAACCAGAGGGTATTATATTTGGAAACATTAGTGATGCTAGCATTGGCTCTACATCGGGAGTTCCAGAAAGATAAACATGTTCCCAATTTCTTGGCAAAAATTTAAAAAGAATGTTTATTCTTTTAGAGAAATCTTCCGCTAATATGACATCATCTTCTAATACAATTAAATTCGGCCAGTTTTGCATTTTAGCATGCTTAATTACATTAATGTGAGACATTGTACAACCTATTTCCCCGGGTTTGAATAATTCATTTACTCTCCACCTCCCAATTTTAATAGATTTATTTAGTTCTTCTTCAGATAAGTTATTTCCATCAACAGCATCTAATATAAAATAATCAACTTTTAAAGAATTTAATTGTTTGATTATTTTATTCCTTCTTTCCGGAGCTCTTTCTAAACTAATTACTGTAACATTCATTTTATTTATTTCTCTAAGTATAGGTTTTATTTTTTCCAATATGAATATATTCCTTTTTCTAATTCATAATTCATAATTTTAATTTCTCTATTTGGTTGAGTTTTTGCCCAGACAAACATTTTTTCCATTAGTTCTTCAATAACAGTATCATCTTTAAATTTCAATAAATCTTTTGCTTTTGCATGATCACAATATGCATTTTTCACTTCATGTCTAGCTTCTTTATGCTCTATTACACAATTATACCCATATTTTTTAACAATATCTTTTAAAATATTTGCTGCATCTATTATGCTATAATGTTTATCGGCTCCTAAATTAAATGTCTCTTGGCTATGACTAGATATTACTTGTTCAAAGGGATTCATATAATATTGAATATCTGAAAATGATCTTTTTTGTAATCCATCCCCATAAATTAAAATAGACTCTTGATTTAATATTCTTCTAATCCAAATTCCTATAACATTACGATATTTATCCCATATATTTTGATATATCCCTATAATATTATGAGGACGAATAATGGTATAATCTAAGCCAAATTGATTATGAGCTTGTTTTATATCTTGTTCTACGGTATATTTTGCAATTCCATAAGGATCAATAGGAGATAATGATTGGATTTCACTAAAGGGTGGATTTCCTATCCCATAGACTGCCATAGAAGAAGTAAATATCATTTTTTTAATATCGTGCTTTATGCAAGAATTTATTATATTGATAGATGCTATAACATTATTTTCATAATTATATTTTCTAATAAATGGAGATAATCCTTCTGCTGCATATGCTGCAAAATGAAATACAATGTCAGGTTGGAATATTTTAAAGGCATTTTCGACTTTTTCTGTATCAACAAGATTAATTTTTGCAAAATTCATGGATCGTATAAGTCTTTCATCGACATTTTCAGCATAACCGCCAGAAAGATCATCAATTCCCATAACTTCGTATCCTTTATCAAGAAGATATTTCGAGAAGTGAGTTCCAATTAATCCAGCAGCACCAGTTATAAGTATTTTCATGTTTTTATATTTTAATAAAGTAATTCATAAATTTTTTTCATCTTTTCTACATCTAAATGTCGTTTTCCTTTATCACTTTTACATCTAAAAGCCCAATTATTTCCATATTTAATTTTAAATATGGGATCATTTAAAATTGATTGATGCATATTTCCGAGTAAATCAATACGATCAAATCGCTCAAATTCATTTTCATAATTTGGATAAATCTTTCTTAATAAATACCCAATTCCCCAATCATCTACAAAAGCTTCTGGATTATCATCATATCTCATATTCACTAATTTTTCTATAACATCTCTTGAAAATATCATTGAAGTCCCTGGGGGATATGTCAATCTCCCGCTACTTGAATGATATGCTGAACCACAGTAATCCCTCGCCACTTGTTTTTTTAATATGTTATAAATTAGATCTTGACGAATAAAAGTACTTGCATTAGTTCTTAATAAAAAATCAAATTCCAGATTATTTAAAGCTACTTCAAAAGCGCCTAGGGTTTTTTGATACATTTCTTTAACTCCAATATCTGGGTCAACGACATAAATCGAATCTCCTACTATTTCATTTTTATCATGGTCTCCATAATAATCTAGGATTTTTACGTTAGGGATAGAAATAGAGCCCCAAGTTTTTTTGATTCCTTCGTTAATCAAATAGTGACTTAATTCTTCTTCACAACTTAGTATTAGTATTAATAGTTTCATTTTTCGTAAATTATTAAAACATCATCTGATTTGTTTTTATTCGACCGCAAATCTATAATTTTATAAGGAATATTTAGCAAATCAAATTTTGATTTATCTTTGTCAATATTTGTAATATCTTCAATTATAAGTAATCCCCCTTTTTGTAATTGGGGATAGCAAACTTTAACCATTTTTAACTGATCTTCTATAAAATGAGTAGCATCATCTATTATTATATGAGGTGGGAAAAATGCAAATTCGTTAAATACAAATGTTTTTAAGTCTTTAAATATCGCCCTACTTCTAATTCCTAAAGGAACAGTTAAATATCTATCGGTTATATCATATCCAATGATATTTGCTTGGGAAAACCATTCGGAAAATAATCGCATCCCACCCCCATGACAAATCCCAATCTCGATTAAATTAATTTTTTTATCTTGAAAGGGATGAAATAATTCAGAATAAATTTGTAAATATGAATGATCCGTCCCTTTGTCTGTTGGATAATATTCATGTCCTTTACTGTCATATAGTTCTTGTAAATTCATAATACAATATTTTTATTATTTATAAATTCCCAATCTATCCCAGGCGAAAGAAATGGGGAATGAATGTGTGATGCAATTGCAGGTATGGGCTGATGAAGTCTTATTCCATAGTGATACATATCTCTAAACATTTCTCTATCAACCCAATTATTATTCTTTTGCCATTTTTTATTATAGTCTAAAACAATTTGTTTAAATTTTTGAGAAACTGCCCATGTTAACGTAGTACTTTCGGCAGTTCTCCAATGACGATTATTATAGAAGAATAAAGATTCTTTATTATTAGATATATCATCTGTTCTAGTATATCTATCTAAATGATCATATCCTGTGACCAATCCAAAACGTGGGATAGCTAAATACATATGGTCTATTGCATCTAATGTATGTAAATAATCATCTTCCAAAAAATAAATGTCGCTATCATGCATTTCATTTTCGGCATAATTTAATTGATATATGTAAGATTTAGGACCTGAGTAAAATTTATTATATATGATGTCATATCCTAAACCTTCGATGAAATCTGATAAATTAGATTTATCTCCATCCATATTAACAATTAATCTAATGTCATCTTTATATTTACTATTCAAAATACTTTGATGCAATGAATTAAAACAATTTATTTTACTAAACCAAGAAGGCCTAGCTGTTCGTTGAGGTGGATATTCTAATTCTTTATTGCATGCTCTATATAATATTGTTAACATATTTTATTATTATTTTATTATTATTTTATTATTTTATGATCTTAATTAACCAAGTTTCAAATTCTCCTAAGTTATTTTCTAACTTATCTAATTGAGAACTAGTAAATACTGGTTGATTATATTTTTCCTCGAATAATTTTGGATCATTATCTATTTTCTTTATCGCATCCATAAGATTAGTGCCATAGCTACCTGCATTAATAAATGCTTTATGATTCCAATCTTCTTTAACTTTTGGATTTACATTTTTCTCCATGCCATCTATTATAATTCCCTCCATTAGTAATTTTTCCACAATATTCACAAATATATTTTTTGCTGTTTTTATTACTTTCGCTATTCTTTTTCAATGATTCTATAGTAGGTTTTATTCCAATATGGGATATACTAATATTTTGTTTATGTTTTTCAGATTTTAGCCTTCCTTTTCTTTGTAAACTCATTTTATCCTTTGTTTCTTTAGAATGAGTTTTTCCTATATTAAGTTTGCTTAATAATTCTTTTGTTTTATTTGATAATGGTTTATAAACTCTTTGTTTAGAAGCCATTCCTATTTTTCTTTTAGTTTCTTCTGACATAGGAATATTTGATACTAATTCCCTTGCATATTCATAATCTCTTCCTGATTGATTATAATAGTTTTTTCCAAATGTCATATAATGAAAAGCTGTTGCTAAATTTCTATCATTTGGATATATTTTTGTTAATAATTTATGACATATATAATGTTCTTTAGCTGTTAACAAAACTAAATTGTTTTCTTCGTCTAATCCATTTAAACATTTTGGAGTTATGTGATGATTTTCATAATAAGTTCCGTTATGTTTAATTCTATTTTCATTTTTAGCTTCTTCTATTATATTTTCATATATTTTTTGATGATTCATTTTCTTGAATATTATTTTTTTCAGGAAATTGGTACAAAAATGTTCTATTCGATATCTTTTTATACAAAATAGTTCCATTTTTTCTCCAATTATTTAATGTCTGTTTTGTTATACCAGTCATTTCTATAATTGCTTTATATGTATACCAATCTTTATCCATCTTTTAATATATATTCAAAATAATTTTACTAAAAATACCTCTTTTTAACTTCTTTTAACTTTATCAATTAACCAATATTCGAAATTTTCTAAATTTTCTAACAAATTATTTTGTTGATCTGAAGTAAATATAGGTTCATTATACATTTCTGAAAATTTCTCTCTATTTTGATCAAATTCTTTAATCGTTTTTATTATATTAGGATATTTTATAACATTAATAAATGATTTTTCGTTAAATTCATTATGTATATTAGGAGACCCCCAGTAAATAGGCATACTTCCAACTAAAAATGCATCCATTAATTTTTCTGTGGTATAATATGGATATGGAGTATTCTCATAAGTTATAGAAAACTTATGTTTATTTTTTAAGAAGAAATCATCTTTTGCATCTCTCCAATATTCTCCTTTAGAAAGTTGTTGTAATTCGGGAGAATTTCCAAGATATCTTCCATAGGAATGAACTCTCTTATACGAATTCATTTGTTGGAACATTCCATTCCTCATGAAATTTCCCCCATTTGAAACAGTGAATGAACAAAATCTATCAAAAGATTTATGATTAAGACGATTGAATAATCTATCTTTTAATTCTGGTTTGAGTAACCAGTATATTTGCCATAAAGGAAGTCTAAAATTCGTTTCTGTGGTTGGATCAAATGATATTGAATAATCAGATCCAAACTTATTTGGTCTCCAGTTTTCTGCAAGTATTAAAACTTTCTTACATTTATACTTTGGGGTATCTGCCATCCTATTGAATATAGAATGAAATAACACATCAGGATTTTCTTGATCTACTACTACATTATAATGCTTTTTAAGAATTGGCTCTATGAAATTTTCATCTTTCCATTCTGGCCAAAAATCTGCATACCAAATTTTTAATACTTCCATTATTTATTTTGTTTCGGGAACAAATACTGATCCCCATGATAATCTCTTTACTATAAATCCCCCAGGAACTTTAACAATGTTCCATACATCATCTCGAATTTCTTCTCCTAATTCCATCTCTGGTAATAGAGACCATAGTGGATGACCCTTTATAACTTTTAAATTTCTTTGTTTCTTTGCCATTTCTTATTCATAATTTTCATTTGGAAATCCCATATTCAATACGGTATTTGTCGCGACGTAATTGAGATTATCTCCTCTTATATTACT
>Ga0307928_10004913_pt1 | contig 10082 bp, 16 predicted proteins | sample AceLakmetagen232_FD_201815 | JGI IMG/M metagenome (GOLD analysis project Ga0307928, IMG submission 201815) | Saline water microbial communities from Ace Lake, Antarctica - #232 | ecosystem: Environmental > Aquatic > Non-marine Saline and Alkaline > Saline | place: Antarctica: Ace Lake...
TCTCTCATTTAGACATTCTTCTAATATCCACTTTGGTACTTTGTCGCCCTCCCAAATAAGATAAACGAAATTTCTTTTAGCTGATAAGTTAGCTCGCCAATGTAATGGATGTGTTATAATTAGATTAATGTCATAGTCTTGTTCTCTTTTAAGCATTTTTAATTCTTGGTCATTTACTTCTCTTTCGAATCCTGGCTGTAGATTTGTTACTATCTTGCAATCTGTTAGTTTGTTTAATTCGTTTACTAATCCCTTAAAATGTGAGGCGTAACCTGAAGTTCCTTGTAGTTGTCCAATTACTGTTATCATTTTCTAATCTCCTTCCAACATTTATTACAAAACCAATGTGTGTATTTATTTATTACAAAACCTACTCCGAAATCAGAAGTATAAATAGCTGGATTATTTCCTTTTCTAAAATGTTGTTGACCAACTTTAGTTAATTCAACTAAAAATTTTATACGACATATAATACACATTCTTTCTTCAATTTTACCTGTCATTTGACCTCCATACTTCTTCGAGTAAATGTGGAATATATCCTAGTTCTTTTGATTGATATATAATTGCATTTAAATCTTTAGGAAAACATGCACCACTGAATCCTAATCCATCTTTGCCTGGCACATCTATGTTTCTACCAATTCGTTTGTCTAATAACATGCTATCTTTTATTTCATCATAATTTACTCCAAATGTTTTACAAATTCTGTATAATTCATTTGCTATTGCTACTTGGCTGGCTAACATTGCATTTACTGAATATTTCATTAGTTCTGCAGTCTTATTATTTGTTTGTATGATTGTACAATTTACTATGTCTTTGAATATTTCTAACATTATTTCGGTTGTAACTACTAGTCTGTTAGGGTTTTTCATATCTTCTACTGCGTAATCTTGTCTTAAAAATTCTGGACTGAAATATATTTCTCTATGGTATTTTTTTGCTAATAAGTCAGTTGTTCCTGGTACTACTGTTGATTTTATAATTATTGGAACAAATGGACAATGATTTATTGCATCTTCTACTTTAGTTATATCTATTTCTCCAGAGATTTTCATTGGAGTAGGAACACATATAAAAATAACTTCACAATTATTTAATACTTTAGGATCATTCTCTTCTTTGAATTTATCATAATAGGCTACATCATGTTTAGTTTCTAATAACTTACCTAATGCGTTTCCTACATATCCTTTACCTATTATTCCTATCCTCATTTGAATTTCTCCTTATATTTTTGAATGAAGTCGCCATGTTTTTTGACTAACTCTTTTGTGAAATCATTTAGTAATCCATGATTGAAGTCTAGGTTGTTTTGATATTCAGTAGTGCGTTCTCCACCTGAATTTGTCATTAGGTGATAAGCAATCGCGCCTGTGTGAACGCCTATTTTAAAACCTTCTACTAATGCTCTAAAACTAAAGAACTCTTCCTCACGAAATGAACAGAATCCTATATTACTTTCGTATTTTACTTTTTCGTGTACTGTCTTTCTGATTAATGCCATTGACCTGAAGTGTGGGGAAGGTATTATTTCTTTTTCCATGTAAAGCCATCCACAGTCGTCTCCAAAAGATTCGATTGTACCTTCACTATTTAACTTTATGTCTGCTATGAAAGGTTTGACAAATTTTGTTTCTCTTCTTGGGGTTGGTTGGAATGCTACTGGTACTAGTCCGCTTGCTATATCGTAACCTGCGTCAAGTGTTTCTACTAATTTTTCTATGTAGTCTGGTTCAAGTATATTATCGTCATCCAACCGTAATATTGCTTCGCCGTCTCCTAGTTTCATTATTTTATCTACTAACATTTGTCTTAACTTTGTTACTCCGTATCTTGTTTGTTCTTCCCTGAATATGAATACTCTATGGTTTTCTTGTTTAAGTAAGTTTACTACACATTGAATAAAATGATGGGATACAAGTGGTGCGCCTGACCTGTCGTCATAAATAAAAATATCAAAATCTTGATGTGATTGAGTTCTAAGACTTTGAAGTAATAATCCGACTTCCGAAGGTCTGTCCTTCGTGCAAAGCATTATATCAATTTTCATTTTATTAAATATGCTATATCTCCCGCAACTTTATCACTTACTATAATTGGAATGCCTGTAGTATTTTTCCATCCAAAAAATCCTTTAATTTTCCACCATATCTTTTGAAACCTATTAGCTGGTATATCACCAAACATATATCCTATTAATCCGTTTTTCATTTAATCACCATCTTTTGAATTTTATCTCTTTTAGCGTGAATGTACTTTTGGTCCATAGAATCAGTACGAGTAAATGAGGCACTTTGTGCTTTTAAACCTTTGTAGAATGAGTCATCTTTAGAGAAATCTGGCTTATTAAAATAGAGTCCATTGAACTCCCAATTATATCCATGAAACTTATCTGACCTAACTGCTTGATCGTACATTTTACTACCAGGATAAGGTGTAACTATTCCTATATCGTAATCATCTGGCTTAGATTTTCTTAACCACTCGACTGTTTTTTGTACGTCTTGTTTTGTTTCTCCTGGTAATCCCATCATAGTAAATGCTTCGTAATGTATTCCGGCTTGTCCTATTAACTTTCTTGCCTCGTAGTTTTGTTCAACTGTTACACCTTTACCGAGAGCTTTAAGCATTTCATCTGAGCCGCTTTCTACACCTGTACATAATTTAACGAATCCTGCTTTTCTTAACATCTCTGCTTGTTCTGGATGTTTCGATAGTACATCACTTCTAATGAATCCTCTATGTTGATATGGTCGCTTACTTAATCTGTCGCATAATTCTTCTAGTCTATTTGGGTTTACGTTTATTTCATCATCATACCACATAAAACTATCATATCCGAATTCTCTATTTAATTTATCCATTTCGCTGACTACTCTTTCTGGAGAATGTTGTCTAACTTTTTTATACATTTCAATATCACGACCACAACAAAAATTACAAGTAAAAGGACAACCTCTTTGTGTTTGAACACTAGTAGTATCTTTGCCAAATAAATCAAAATGATAAGAAGTTCTTTCTATAAATCTTTCGTTTGGTATCTTTACTTCATCTAACTTATCTACTAATTTTCCTTTTTGCCAGCCTGGTTTGAATATATTTTCTGTTGACTCGCCTTCTCCTGCAAATACTGTATCATATTGTTCTAATGTTTCAATATTTCTATCTTGTATTCCTTTTTCTCTTAGTGAACTTATTGCGCTTGCATGTGGTCCACCTATTATTGTCTTTGCTTCTGGATTAATATATTTCATAGCGTTAAATAATTTATGAGTATGCTTGAACTGTGGTGATGTGCCGCCAAATAAATAATAATCAAAATTATAAGATAATCTTCTCATTGTTCTTTCTGCAGTTTCTATATCTGTTCCTGCAAAATCTAAAAAGTTTACATCATTATCTTTTTCTAATGTAGTTGCTACTCTAACTAGTCCTATGTTTGGAAACACTCTGTCATTCATTAAGAATGGACTAGGTGGATTAACTAATACTACTTTATTCCCCATTTTTTCTTGAATAGTTTTCCCATTCTTTTAATTTTCTTTCCATCATCTGAATCTCCATGCTCTGTTAATCTGTGATGTTGAACCCAAAAATTACAAATAATTCCTTTAAGTCCTGCTAATTCGACTCTATATGAGTAATCTATGTCATCTCCTGGCCCAAAACTTTCATCAAATAATCCTACCTTCTTGAGAGTTCTTTTTGGAAGATATGTATTCCATGTTCCTGCCCATTGAAAACCATCAATAAAATCTTTTCCAGATATTCCACCACCCATAATACCTACTACTATTCCTACATTTTTTTTACATGCTTGATCATACATATCTTGTAACCAATCTCTTCCAAATAAATTAAAATGTATTACATCTGCTTGGGTTAAATAAATATCCATTTTGCCAGCTTTCTTGATTCCATAATTAATTGCATTTACTAATCCTTTTCTTTTTATTTGATAATATTCTACGTTATCTTTCTCGTGGAATAAATTATCTATGTATTTTTCTGTTCCATCTGTACTAAATCCATCTACAATAATTAACTTAAACGGAAAGTTAGTTGACTTATAAAGAGCCTCTATCATTGAAGGTAAATAAGTAATTACATTATAAACTGGTAATATTATTGCGACTTTATCCATTTGAGAGTCCTCCTTAATCCTTCGTTTAGACTTGTCTTGCTTGAGTTCTTTGGGAATCTATTTACTCTGTCTTTTATCTTTTCTCCAAATTCAATTTCTACGTCTTTGTTATTTATTGAAACTAATTCATATAAAACATCGGCAATTTTAACTTTGTGTCCACCTATGTCTTTAAGTTTTTCATTCTTTTTAATCATCTTCAAAATTATTTCACACAAGTCGTCTACATATATGAAACTTCTTTTTTGGCTTCCATCTCCATATACTTTTACTTTTCCTGTAAGAATTTGTCTACAAAAACTTGGTATTACTTTTTCTTTCTTTCCGCCTATTGTTTCGTGTGGTCCGTATATATTTTGTAGTCTTGCTATAGAATAATTAAGTCCTGATTTTTTAAGTTTTTTTTCTGCTATTAGTTTTTCTCTTCCGTATGAATTTTCTGGTTTCTTTATTGGATAAACACAAGAACTTGACGCATAAAAAAGATGTTTAACTTTGTTTTTTATACACGCCTGAATCATTGCTGCGTCTATTAGAAAATTATTGACTGAACATTTTACATTGTCTTTCAAATAAAAATAACCTCCGTTGTCTGCTGCAAGATGTATAACCCAATCTATTCCTTTAGTTACTTTGAGACAAATGCTTAGCTTTCTTAGGTCTTTTCCTTTTTTAATGTCTGCACATCTTACTGAGTGTCCTTGTTTTCTTAGGTATTTTACCATGTTAGTACCTAAAAATCCTGAACTACCTGTTACTAATATTTTCATTTCTTCTTCTTTGTTGGTTGTCTCGAAGTACCATAGTTCCCAGTTCCCTTACCTGAACCATCTCTTCTACGAGTTCCGCCTCCTGTTCCTGCTTTTCCTTTACCTGTATTTCCTCTTGTTGTCATAATTTTTTACCTCCTTTTTTAAATATTAAAAGTTGATTTCTGTATAAGAAATGTTTTGGTACTTCTATTTCTATTAATCCTTTGCTGACAAACTTTTCTATCCACCAATCTCTATCTTCTTTTATTATATGGGTTGGGTCTGCATCGCAAGTTGGCATTACTTTGTATGGGATACTAACTAAGATATGTTTTTTAGAATAATGAATAAGATTATCTATTGCTTTGCTTAGGTCTTTATAATTAAGATGTTCTAAAATATCATAGGCTATTGATAAATCATAGTTTCCAATTTTTGGATTATCTAAAATGTCTCCTTGTATTATATGTGAGTGCATTTTTTTACTTACTGCATATTTACTTAATTCAATTCCTGCTGCATCTATTCCTACTGTGTTCATTGCATATACTCTTGGACCAATCCCGCATCCTAATTCAATAGCATTTTTACATTTAAAAAAATCTCTCCAATGAGATGCATCTATGAAATGCTTTGTTTCTAATCCTCTATTGTTGAAATATAATTCATCGAAATCTATTCCAAAGTTGTCTAATATTACTTTTGGTATTTCGGTTGGATTTACTTGTCTTGTTGGATAAGTCCCATATAAGTGCGCGTCTCTCCATTTTCTTAAAAATTCTTGTGAATGTATTGTTGAGTTACCTGCGTGTTCTTTGTATCTCTTGGCTATATATTTCATATACTCAACAGGTAAATGTCCGAGATGCCATATAGTTGTGCAAGTAGTTGAGCCTATCATCTTTCCATTAAGTACTGGATGGCTATCTTCTGGATATTCCTTTGCTTCGCTTATTTTAAATAATCTATTTGGTACCCAATGGTCTTTTCTTGTTGCGTCTTCATGCCCTAAGTCTCCTATAAAATGTCGCATTTTTGGAGAATATAGTCCTGGTTCTGCTGTTTGGATGAATTCTTTTATTTTGTTTAAGTCTTCTACTACTTCGTCTTCGTCAATACAAAGTGCCCAATCATCTGGATATTTATCTTTTAAATATTTAAGATACACATTTCTTGCTATTCCATTTATTTTCTTGTTTGACTTATTCCAATTATTATAAAAAGTATTCTTATCCTGGGTTAAACTCATATCACTTGTAAAATGTAATACCTTGTCTGCATCCTTAACTGAATCTTTTGCCATCTGTAGAAAGTTCTCATTTCCTGGACCCATTATTACTACAATTAAATCAACCATTTTTGTCCCTCTGTTTTATAAAAATTAATTAGTCTGTCTATTCCTTCTTCTAATTTTATCTTTGGGAAATAACCGAATCCTTTTACTTTACTGATGTCTATTTTAACGTCTTGTGGTTGTGCTATCTCCGGGGGACATAGATTCACTTGGAACTTTCCTTCAAACCTGTCTGCAATTAACATTGAAACATCTGTTAATTTTCTATAATCATCTCCACTTATATCGTATGAATCATTTTTTGATTTATCCCAGTTGTCTAATAAGCAAGTTACTCCATCTACAAAATCATCTACATGAGTAAAATCTAAAGTCTTATTTTTATCTCCGTATATTTCTAATGGTTTACCTGTCATTGCGTTTATTACCCACTTGGTTATTAGTCTAGTAGTCAAATCATGCCCCTCGCTGTATACTGTGCTTGGTCGAATGATTAGATATTCTATTCCGTAGCATTGTTTGTAAGCTTCGCAGAGTGCTTCTCCGTACATTTTACTTGCAGTATAAGGATTCATTTCTGGACTTAATACTCTACTTGAACTCATATACACGAATTTCTTTATATTGTTCTTTCGACAAAACTCAAGTGCTTGAAAAGTACCTTGACAGTTATTTATATGAGGTAATTCTGGGTTAAGTGTTCCTTCATTTATTTTACAATGCGCGCTAAGATGGAACATAATATCTGTTTTCTGAGTAGACGGAGTAAGTCTAACAGAATTTATATTCAACACATTAGAACCTTTTCTAATATCAACTTCCATAACACATTTATGTCCGTTACTATCTAATCGTTCCTTAAATTTACTACCTATAAGTCCGGCGCTACCTGTTATTATGTAATTCATTTTATTCATAACCTCGCTTCCATATTTTTTTACTTTCAACTGTTTCTCTTTCTATTTCTTCACCACATTTTTCACAAACAAAACAAACATAATCTTTATGACCGCCACCTTTTGGGTCATTTAGAACGCTCCATTGTGCACAGATTCCTTCTCCATCGCACATTTTATGTCCAATACATTTTCTAATCTTTCCAGTAAAATGAAGTTTATGTTTACAGCTCATGCTAAAATTTCATCCCACTGCTTCATTACAATAGGGTTATCATATTTAGTTAATACTGCTTTACGACCGTTTTCACCCATTTCTTTACACATAGCTGGATTATTTGCTAACATCTCGATAGCTTCAGCGCAATTTTCTATATCACAAGAACCTCGTTCTACTTCAAAACTTCCTGTCATAGTAGCGTTAAAGGCTTTCTTGTCGTAATCTTTGGAATCTAACTCGAACATATCTAACTTTTCTACACCAGATAACTTGATTCCTAGACCGGCTTTGTTCTTGATTACTAATTCAGGTGTAGTGGTGTAATCTGTTGCTACTACTGGAACCTTGCACGCCATGGCTTCTATGATAGGTATACCGAAACCTTCGCCACTTGTAGTCAATAGAAAGCAATCCATTACGTTGTATACTTCATTCATTTTACTTTGAGGGAATCCATTTACTGCGGTCATTCCAGAGTATACAACACGATTTTCTAAGTTATATTTTTTAACTAACTCGCTTATTTTCCACATTTGTTGAGCTACGTCATTTGGATCTAAGTGTAAAAATAGTACTGCGTTTGGTACTTTGTCAGCTATTAGTCTCATTGCTTTGATTGTTCTGTCTAGGTTTTTTCTTGGTTGGTTACGCGCGACTACTCCTATTACAAATTTGTCGGCTAATCCCCACTTACTTTTTAACTCGATTTTTTCGTTATCTTCAAGTGGATAGAACTGTTTAGAATCTACACAATGAGGAATATGCTTTACGTCTAATCCATAATAATCTTTAACTTGCTTTTGTCCGAATTCTGCCATAGCAATTGGTTGGTCTATTTTCTTTAGTATTTGTTCACATCCTTTTGGCATTCCGCCGCCTCCGTCACTTGGAAAATAAAAAAATGTCTTAGCCGGACTTGTATCCACCTGTAAGAACCAAGGGAATAACATAAAAGTATCCAGTAAGATGATGAATCTATCTGCTTTAAATTCTTTAAGTCTTTGACTCATTGATCTATTGAAATATTGGTCTGTTTGGTCGTGTCCATAAATAGGATAGTCAAATTCCTCTCCACCTTTTAATGTAAGTTTTTCTATGTCTGAACCCATATAACCATTTGCTAAAAATATCAGCTCGTGCCCTTGAGATTTTAAGTGCCGAGCCACTTGTACAATTTGATTTCTATAACCCGTACACAGAGTTGGTGAATCACTTAATAAGGCAATCTTCATAATTATAAACCTCTAATTGTTTTTTAGATATTACTTGTTTTGTGCCAGATGTATAAACTATAGAAGTACCTGACCTTACGACAAAAAAGTTAGTGTTTTCAAAAAATGATGCTATTTCGTCAGGACACGTCAAGCCTTTTATTGAATCACCATTTTGTTGAAAAGCTATATTACGTAGCTTATACATAAAAGAATATATATATTATAATTTATAAATGTTTCTATTTGTATATTTGGTCTATCTTCTCAATTGTGTTTTTTACATTACGGTTAATTTTACATAACCTATCTAATTTCACTTGTATCTTTTTATTTTTAGGTCTGAAGTTAGATTTAATTTCACCTTTCTGTTTAAGGTCTTTAAAATATTCTATAATTTTTCTACGTTCATAATTTAACTTTTCTCTAATTAATAAATATTTGGATTGAGTTATTGTTATTGGAATTATCTCTATATTTTCTGAGTCGTGAAATATTATTCCTTCAATTATTATTTCCATATTTCTCCTCGAAGTCATGGTATATTATCACAACTCTATTTTTTACTTTCGTTTTCTCTGCTATTAAAATACAAGAGAAAATTTGATTTTCTAGTAGCCACTTACATTTATCTTTTTCTGGTTTGTCTAGTACTCCTGTTATTTTACATTCGACTCCTATTACTTCGTGATATTTATTATTTTCTGTTGGTGTATATATGTGCTTATGTGTTCCAATTCCATCCATAAAATATCCTAGTTCTGCATCGTTCATTTTCATTACTTTACTTTCAACCTCAATCGTTGATGGATATAACTTATGACATACAAAGTCTGGGAAGCCTGGAGTTAGATTAAGTGGGAACATTCCATGAGGAGTTCTTCGCCAACTTGTTTTTGCTTGGACTAATTGGTTTTCTTTTACATCATTAGACCAACGATTTACTATCCAGCCTTTTTCTACTAGATCAGAATACACACGTTTTTCAAATTCTTTTCCTTCTTTCCTTGACTTCTTTCCTAGTTTTTTTCTATCTTCTGTTTTCATACTACATATACCTCAAGTACTTCTCTTAAAGATTCGATTGGATTTTCATATTTATCTATGATTAACCGCCAGTTTCTTAATACTTCTTTAAGTGGGACAATTATTAAATCTACATCACAATGTTTTTCTTGGATTTGTTTTGACCACTTCTTGCTGACTGTTTCTTGGATTTCATATACTATTATGTCTTGTTTAATTCGCATCCAAATGTCCGGATAATCTTCGTTTGGTCTTTCTGGGTTAAATTCTGTATAAATAGGAACATTGTGATTATCTTTATGTTTACGTCTAAGCATTCTTACTAACTGAGTCTTGACTATATCATGTAGATCCGACGCTTCTTTAAAGTTTCTAAGGCCTATCTTATTGTTTCGGGCCCAGACTGTTTTTCCTTTACTCATCGCCTAACTCCGAGATGACGAAGTTATGCACAAATGTTTTTAATCCTTCCAAATCTTGAATACACGCATCTATAGATTCCTTCAAATCTTCTTCATTGAATTGTTCTTTT
>Ga0307928_10004914_pt1 | contig 10081 bp, 8 predicted proteins | sample AceLakmetagen232_FD_201815 | JGI IMG/M metagenome (GOLD analysis project Ga0307928, IMG submission 201815) | Saline water microbial communities from Ace Lake, Antarctica - #232 | ecosystem: Environmental > Aquatic > Non-marine Saline and Alkaline > Saline | place: Antarctica: Ace Lake...
TCTATTTCTTTTTCACGGGAAGCTAATTGTTTTTCAGTTTCGGCAAGCTGTACCTTTAGGATTTTAAGCTCTTTTTCTCTTCCCTTAAATGCTTTAGATTCTTCACGAGATTTTATAACATTACGGATAGTCTTTATAGGGTCATTATTCAAACCTGTATCTAATGCTTGGATTCTCTGACCTAACTCTGTGGCAGCATCAGCAGCTTTTTGAGATTTAGCTAACTCTTGAATGGTATTAATATCACTCTCAAGAATTGCTTTTATCGACAAGGCTTTAAATATTTCCTGAGAACGCATACCACCTTGTTCTGGTACTTCATTCAATGCTATTTTCTTAGCAAGTTCAGGTTCTTTTTCTATGAAGTCAGTAATTTTATTAGCAAGTTCACCTTTTTGATTTCTAACCTTGTAAGTAGGCAAGTCTCCAAAATCTTCTGCAAGACCTTTTGCTATTGCTTCCTTCATTATAGTCTTTGATAGTCCAGATACTTTTATTTCAGGTTTCTTCTCGACTTTTACTTCTGCTTTCTTAATTGTAGAATCAGGAAACATTTCTTTAAAGACTTGATTCAATACATCTTGTTTTTTGAATGCACTAAATGTTAGAGGCTTTTCACCTTTTAGAACTTTAGCCTTCCAACCATCTTTTGTTTCTTCTAATTTAACAACTCCATTATCTATTTGATTACCAACAACTCTTTCAATGGTCTTATCTGTTGTTTCATTTTTTAATGCTTCAATAACTCTGACTTCACCTTTTGCTTCTTCTACTCCAAAACCTTTAGGTGTTACGTCTTCAATTTTAGTTTCTACACCTTTCTGTTTATCAGCTATTTTTTGCAAATGTGGAGGAAGTTCCTTCTTCCCTTCCTGCGCCTTATTGAAGATTTCGGTGAGTTGTTCATCAGATAACTTTTCAAACTCTCTACTTGCGTTTATTTGTTCACCTGATAATTTACCTGTTGTCCTTCTTGCCTCATCTACTGCTTCTTTGTAAGTATCTCTAATTACATCTCCACTTGGTCTTCCTTCTTTATCATAAAATGTGGCTTGCCACTTTCCTTCTTCTTTGGCTGACTTTGTTACAATAGCATCAACATTTTTACCTATAAAACGTATAGGTTTTTCTAACATAGATTCATTTTGATTTGCTTCCAATCCAAACTCTTTCTTAATGAAAGATTCTATATCTGAATGGGTAGATTTATCTGCTCTCCATATATACTTATTTCCTTCCTCATCAAAAGTTGTCCTTACAGCAGGTTCACCTCTACCTTGTGGAAACTCTTTTCTAAATTCTTTAGTAAGTTGTCTTAAATCGGAATTAGAGGGATTCTTAATAACTTCTACATTTCTATGATAAAAAACTTCAGTCTTAATTTTCTGACTCGCCACAAAATCCTCAACCTTATCAAACTTCTTAGCTTCCTCGATGAGTGGCTCTGAGGTGTCTTTAACAAGCTTCTGAGCGACTTTCTCTGTTTCTGCTACTACTTTGACTGCTGTAGGCTTTGCTACGCCCTCAACCTCGTCCATTGCTTTCGTTAGTGGGCTTGCTTCTTTGATTGGTTCTGTTGCTTCTTTAGCTATTGGAATTTCGTCAGTCTTTTCCAAAACTGGTATTTCTTCTTTAGTTATTTTTGTACCAAATTTATTCTCTATTTCAGCCTTATAAGCTGCATGGGCTTTCTGCCATTCAGGACTATATTTTGATTTAGTTCCCCAAGCCATCATAACATCACTCAATATAGCAGGTGTTGCAGTTATAGACATATATTTTTGCCAATTAGGGTCATCATATTCTGCTGCTGTTGCTTTAGCCATATCAACCCAATCACTAGACTGTGTTGTTCCTGTGATACCAAGATTAAGAGCAATATCTGTCAGACGTGCTGCCCAGTTACCCTTGATTTGCATTGAAGCTGCTGGTGTTGCATAATAAGCAAAAGTTATTGCTGCTGTTTTTGCTTTCTCTTTTTCTGTTCCAACTGTTGTAACATAACGATATGCTGATACTTTACCTGCCTGTGTCAATACTGCTTTTGCACCCATTGACTGATTTTGCCACGGAAATGCTTTACCTACTACAAATTTCTGCATCAGTAATGATGGAATCATTTCAACAATAGTATCAGCTGTTGCCTGTACAGCAGCAAGAGGCACACCACCTTCTTTTAAAGCTTTTCCAATTCTATCTTTCTTGACTCCTTCTACATACTGCTCAAACTTTGTCGGTGTATTAACAATATCTTGAATTTCAGATAATTTATCATTAAACGGTATGGCGGCTGGGCCCGAAATTACAGGAGAAGTTTGTATAGCTGTTGATACTGTACCTTTAACTGCTTTAAAAACATTATCCAGCATTATTAAACCAACTTCACCTGCACTTTGTAAGTATTCATCTTCTGATGCTTTCTTTCCTGCTCTTTTGAATGGTTCTGCTACAAAGTCACCTATACTACTTAACTTCTCACTAACTATTGATAATGGAGATGTCTGTTCTTGACTAATAGTGCCGAATTGTTCTTCCTGTTGTGCTTTTTCACCAAACGGAAATGATGGCGCATTAGATTCTTGAACTGGTTGTGCTGAGAGAGGAGCAACCTCATCCATTAAAGAAGTAAGTGATGTATCTGGTTGAGTTGTTATACCTTCAACTTCATCCATAGCAGAGCTAAGAGATGTTGGCGGATCTATTTCGTCCATTACTGAAGTCAAAGAACGTTTAGGCTCATCGACTTCGTCCATTGCATCTGTAAGAAATCCCATATTATTTCTTTGCCTTTTTTAGATTATCAAGAACTTGTTTTTGTTTCTCTGGTGGAAGCGACTGAAATCTTTGAAGTTCTTCTTGAGATGAACCCTGTAAAAGTTTTATGGTTTCAAGCTGAGTCTTTATAAAAGCTTTCATAGTATATTTAGTCGGAAGTGTCTCTGCAGTCATTTCTTCACCACCTAATTCACCTGTTTTATTAAAAGTTATACCAAATTTATCTATAGCAGGTTGACCAAGTAAAGGATGACCCATTATTTTCTTTAAACTTGGTTGTTGTCCAGTTTCATCATCATACTTAAATACATATTCCATAACATCATCAACTGCTAATTTAAGTTCTTTCTCATCACCTTCAATAAGTTTTTTCTGCCTGTCAGTTTCAGCTTTAGCTATTTTAATATCTCTATCTTCTTCTTGCATTTCCTGATCTCGCCTTGCTCTTTTCTCACCTGCATCGCCTCTTGCAGTTTTTTTTAACTTTTCCATATATGCAGTAGGGTCTTTATAATATTTTCTAAACTCAGGCTTTGATAAATTCTGAAGAAACTCAGGAGTCCCCGGCTGAAAACCATCCCCAATCTTTGTACCGTCACCTTGACCTATGTTCTGAATATCTTCGCCAAGATTAGGAGCTACACCTATAGGAGCTATCTGTCCTCTATTCTCAGGTGTTGATACACCAATGGGGCTTATCTTACCACTATTCTCTGGAGTCGCTACACCTATTGGAGCAATATTGAATTGACCTTCTAACTGACTCGTCTTCGTTGCTATCTCTTTACCACGTTCAATGTTCTTCCATGCAGATTCTAATTCATCAGCTTTTTTCTTTGCTTCTTCCGTCTTAAATAAAACAGATTCAGCCTGAGAATTTGCGTACTTAGTCTGAGCCTTCTTATAATTAGCCTCAACCTTATCCTTCTCTTCTTTCTTCTTCATCGTCTCAATAAACTTGACAGTGGCATTGTAATCGCTTGTAGCCTTACTGACTGCCCCCGTAATAGCCTTCATCATTCCATACTTTGTTGTCATCCTCTTCTCCTTACTTTAAGCGTATGTCGGTATTCTTAAACGTGCTTTACCTCGTTTTGGTGGAAGTATAGATTGATTACTATTAAACATATCCCCACCTGAATATGTAGATTGCTCTGCTGTTATTGGTAAAATTGACTGTGAAGCAGAACCGCTATTCACTAATTCTCCCTGCAAAACTTCGTCACTTCCAGAAGGCTTACCCAAAAAAGAATCACTTGAAGAATCGCTTGAAGAAGACTGCCCTGTAAGACCTTTATAAATATCAATTCCAGTCGTGAAGATATCAGAAATATCTGTACCTATACCACCAACCATCTTATCTTCATAAGTATCTACTTTCCAATCAAAATCACGTTGACCAGTTTCTTTGTTCCATGCAAGCCTATCTTCCAAAAGAGCTAATTCTCTATCTTTCTGTTCTGCTGAAATCATTCCTAGTTCATATCTATCATTTATACTTTGAGCCTGTTGTTTCAATCCTTCTATATCAAGAATACCTGCTCTCTCAAGTTGAGCTTTACTGAGTCCATATTGATTCTCTACATTTGACATACCTGCTTCTGCATCACGAACACCGCTTAACATATTCGTACCTGCGCCAAGCAAGAACTGACGACCTGTTATCGCTCTAGTCATATCTTCCCAGCGAAGTTGACTTGAAATCTTGCCTACGTTCTCTGCTGTCACCTGTGCTAAAGTTCCGCCTCTACCTCTACCGCTTGCTACCTGTGCCTCTGCTGAACGTTTGGCTATATCCGCTGTGATTCCTGCCATCATATTATCAAAGAGTTTTCCGCCTACTTCACCAATCTCGCCAAAATAATCTCCTGCATCTCCGCCTAAAATATCTGTGCCTATCTTAGAAAGTTGGTCTTGAATCGTATCAAACTTTTTAGGACGCTGAAACTCTGGGACATCGGGCAATTCTGGAACATCATAACCAAATCTACCAGAATCGCTCACACCACCGCTTCTACTTTCAGGAGCTGAACTACTTTCACCACCAGTTATCTCAGAAATAGCTTGGTCAGGTGACATTTGTTTCTGACGTATTTGCCCACCATAATGATCTGCTGTACCTTTATCTAATCCATATTTCTGCATAAGCCATTCAGACCAATCGCCACCACTGCCCCAACCATCAGGGTCGTGACCTGTTATTCTACGCACTTGCTCACCCCAAAGGTCTTTGTCTGGGTCTTTGTTTTGAAACATGCTATCTATACCTTTAATAACCGCAGGTGCATATTTTACTGCTTTTGGAATCCACGCCGGATTAAATACCATAATAATTTCCTCCTATTCTTAATTATTTCAAGTTTTCATAATATACGCTAAAGCAAAGTAGGGAGGACGGTTCTCATGTGCTCCTCCTCCACCTGTGCTTGATGTTTCTTTGTTTCCTGCTGAACCTGATACACCCCACTGAGCTTCTGTTGCCGTTCCACCTGCTGCTGCAAATCTAAAGTAAGCATTATGACTATGTGTAGGCATTTCAGAAATTGTCAATGTATGTGTAGCTGAGCCACCTGTAGCGTTAACAGCATAAGTATCACCTGCACCAACTACAAATTTATCTGTTAAGTCTGGCGTTCCATTCGTTCCGTCACAAAGTGACCAACCTGAAGGAATTGAAGCCTCTGAGCCACTCCAAAGAATAATCATACCAATTTGAAATAAAGATGATGCCGGAATACTATTCGCACTTACTTGAGGATAATCGGCGATTGACGAAGATGTAATATCAAGACTACTGTCGTTGTCAAATGAACCTACTTTTTTATAATAAGTCGCACCAGTAGGAGCCGATGATGAAAGAGAAAATACAATAGTAAAAGTAGCGATATCCGTGTCTGCTACTGCGTAGACATAGTATGTTGCTTCGGCTTCACTTCCTGTATCAATATCAGAAAAAGTTGCAGCCGTAGCCGATGTCGTTTTTCTAAATCTGCGAATAGAACCAGCAGAATTACTCATAACTATTTCACCAGCAGCAATGGATATAGCGGAAGCACTTGTGTATGATATGCCGCAACCTTCTTTATAATTAGTCAAAAGTCTATCAATAGATTCATTATTTATCAATTGAAGCGTACTTATATCCGAAGGACTTTCATCTGATGAAGGTTCTAACTTATCCCATTGATCAACTGCCTGAGCAGGAATAGCGATAAATAACATTAATAAAGCAAGAGTAAATAATAACATAAATCTCTTTTTCATATCTTCTCCTTAAAAGTTTAAATTAAATTCTTCTGATGTATTCATTTCAACCTTCCAAGCCATAATAGCCTGAAATCTTGCAAGTATTTTTGTCTCTAATTGACTCTGCGTATCTGTATATAAATCCAGAGCAGAAAAAGTAAACTCTTTCTCTGTCGTTCCAAACTTAAAAGTTACAGTTGTCGCAGGATTAAAAATACCTCCGTTATTACTTGTATCAAAAACCTTTAAAACATCTTCAGAAAGCTTGTCTAATTCTGAATACTTATAATTTTTATCATTTAACGTAGCAATAAAAATCTTATTGCCATTCACATATCCTCGTTTGATTCCAAAAATCGTTGCCATTTCTTTCTCCTTTTTTGTATCTGATGTAATTCTTTGCTATCTTCTTCTGAGCATATATTCCAAAACAAAAAAACTAAAATACACAAAGAATATATACAAAAATACATTTTACTCCAAATCTGTTATCCTTGTTTCATGGTCTCTTATATCAGCCTCTATTTGCTCAAGTCTATCATTTAGAACAGCAACAGACCGAGGCTCAAAGTCAGGTATATTTTCTCCTGCAAAAGTAATTGCACTATAAAATATATAACCCAAAATAAAACCTATCATGATTTTTCTCATTAGTCGTATATCTCCGTAACATCAAACATAACTTCTATCCTTGAAACATCCCATTCAGTTATACCTGATTCGGTTATTTTGAATTTATAGAACTGACCTTTAGTATCTTCAGTCGTTCCGGGAATATGAGTATAAACTTTATAGTCTCCTAAACCAGTGTAACCAACTTCAGCATCAGGAGCTATTGAAAGGTCTATATCAAATGAATTAGAGAAACTACCTTCATCATTTGTATAAGCAATATTAAGAGTTCCTAAAGTTCCAGTATAGAATATTTTTATTCTTTGAATATTATTCTTAAAAGAAGGAATATCGAAATCAGTAAAACCGCCTTCCCAAATACTGACAATAGAAGTTTCATAAACTGAACCACCTTTTAAATAATCTATCTTCATAACAAATCCATTATCAAAATAGAGATATGGAGAAGTGTCTATGTCTGTTGTAGAAAAACTAGCTTTTATCTGAATATATATCCCTGCCGTTTCAGCAGAAATATCTGAACCTAAAGGATCTGTGTATGCAGTTGTTGTCCAAGATGTCCAAGTTCCGTCAACTGGAGTAACATCGCCAGTTCTTATTTGAAAAGTAACATCACCATCCTCTAATATCTCGTTCCAATAAAGCTTATTGAAAGAACCTGCATTTACCTGAAAAACAGGACTGATCCAGTTTCCGTCAGTGTCGGGTCTTGCTATTACAGCCGCTGGTAAATATGTTTCAATATTAGCTATCGTATTTATACTTGCATTTTTTGTTTGCAGTTCAGCAAGCCATCCGGCTATTGTGCAATCCCATCCTAAATCAAGTTTAGGACTGCTCTCTGTACCGTAACTATGTGTATCATCTTTCGTCCCACTATCTAATTCAGATTTAGTATCTATATTTAGAAGATCTGTTCCTGTTGAATAAGCTAGAACGTAACCGTCTGTATCAGATGAACCTGAATAAAGAACATAAGAATCAGTACCAGAATTAAAAGTAGCATAACAATTAACATACAAAATATCTTCAACATAAGCATCTTTGATTATATCGTATATTAAAACTCTATTATTTATTGTTCCGCCAGAAGCGTCTGAGACGTAAGATAAACGGTATTCATTGCCTAAATAAGAAGCTACGCATTCACCTATATTTACTTTTGAAATATCTCTGATATTATTAGTAACGCCTTCTGAAATAGGATTAGCATACTGACCATTGAAATTATATATATTATCCCAACTCAGATAGAATAATCCTTTAGGAGTCACTATAGCTGTATATGGAGCAGGGCATCCGACTGAAGTAAAAGGATCACTTATATACCAAGCTCCGACTGCTCCTTTAGTGTAAAAACTCTGAATGCTATTAGTCTTTCCGACTCTCAATATTCCAAGTAAAGTTTTAATGAAAGTTATAACATCTCCATCATCTGGTCTAACCTGCTCGTAATCAGTTCCAGTTTTGAATATATCTGGGAATAATTGCTCTGAATAATATATATCGCTCTTATATGTATCATTTCCTGCTATAAACAATCTTTGATCTACAATAGCGCCATACTTGCCGGTAGGAGGTGATACATCTGTTCCTGCGCTTGCTGTGGTCCACGTAGGAGCAACATCATTATCAAGAGTGGCATCTGCTACAGTATCAGCAAAAATGACCGTGGTGTTATCGTTAAGCTCATCTACCTTATATAATTCTTCTGCGACTAAAGCAGCTTTGAGTAAAGCTCTTGAGGCATAACCTTCTGTGCGATAAATAACTCTATCAGTCGTTCCAGATGCTCCTATAGGAATCTCTGTAAGGGCTATGTCTTGAACTGATGAACCTGTTAGTAAAGTATTGCTTGAGGTATAACTATTGCTGTAAAGGCTTGTAGTGCTGTTGTAGTAAGCTATTTGATAGGCATACCATTTAGAAGCTGTAAGATTAGCACCTGTGTTTTGTTCTGCGAAAGGAGCTCCAAGTTCTGCACAAAGATATCCGGCTGTTCTTGAACCATCTGTATTTGCCGTAGTTGTTACTTCGCCATCCCATTTAAGAAGATTATCGCCACTTTCGGGAATCATTATTGCTATATCTTTATATGTCAGAAAATCAACTCTGTCGGAACTCGCAAGTCCTGTATGTAGTGTTGTGAATGTACCTGTAGAATCTGTACCATAAGCTAATAAAGTAGAATATGCAGTAATAAGATATTTTGTAGCATCTGATTTATAATATCTAAAAAGACTATTTACTTTGAAAGCGCCTACTGTACCATAAGATAAAGTATTAGATCTTTTTGATAATGAACCAAAAGTTTTATTGACTCGAACATTTTGGAGAGTAATACCCTGATTCTTTTCAATAAGATATATACTTGTATAATTGCTGAGGCCTTTACTCCAATCTACAATACTATATGTTCTTGTGAATGACTGAGCATAAACTAATGAAGAACAGACAAAAATCAAAATCAAAGCTAAATAGTTTTTTATTTTTTTCATTTAGAACCTTTTGGGCATACGCCTCATTCTGAATCTCATTTTCCTGCTGTTGACTACATCTGGACTCATATTATAAAGAGCAATATTATAAGCTCTATCCCTGATGTATTCCTGCTCGTAAGCAAGCTGTATTTCTTTTGTTTTATTGAGAACTTTACTGACTTTCCATTCTAAATATTTCTGAACAGTATCATCAAAGATAATAAGATCAGAAATCTCAGTAGTTCCCTCAAATAAATAATCATCAGTGCCAGACATAGCTATAGGTTTCTTGTAAAAGTACGCCTTGAATCCACCGTTCAAACTATCTTCAGGCGTAGGATAGAACGTTATTGTATTTCCTTCTTTAAAGTAATACTGTGGAGAACCTGAATTGGCATTTCTCCAATCTCTAATATGCTCATCCATATATTTTCTTGTCACAGGCCACAACTGTAACCATACAGGAGCTGCAACAGTTCCAGTGTTGAAATATATACCGGACTTTTCCATTGTCAGAAATTTAGAACTAAGTTCTGTAATATTGTATTCCTTCTGATCAGCTACTACATTAAAAGTATTGTCATCAGGGAAAAACTTAGCTTCTTTGGTCACATCAACTCCGCCATTGTTAAGGAGAGTCGTTAAAAAAGTATCGGGAAAATCCTTAACATTCCTAATCTCCTTATTAAAAGCGCGAGCCAATGCTAAATGTTCACTTAATTTCATTCTTTGTTCTCCTTATTACTTATTCCATTTTTATCTTTTATATAATGCTGTAAATCAGCCATAAGAAGCTGAATCATAGTGTTTATAACATCTGCCTCGTTAACGATGTGCTTCATTCTGTCCTCAAGACTTATCTTTCTTTTGTCTTGATCTATACTCATTTATTTTCTCCTTCTTCTACCTCTGCCACCTCTTGCAGGTTTCTTATCGCCTTTTTTTCC
>Ga0307928_10004918_pt1 | contig 10074 bp, 20 predicted proteins | sample AceLakmetagen232_FD_201815 | JGI IMG/M metagenome (GOLD analysis project Ga0307928, IMG submission 201815) | Saline water microbial communities from Ace Lake, Antarctica - #232 | ecosystem: Environmental > Aquatic > Non-marine Saline and Alkaline > Saline | place: Antarctica: Ace Lake...
TCTCGGAGAGTATTGCTTCGATACAAGGTGCTGTTGTAATGCATATGCACTATACTGCTCCCTTCTTCGTCAGTTCTATGCGTTCTGGGCTTAAAGGAAGCACTCGGCTCTCTCCAGCCTGGGATTCTGCGATTCGTCGGGCTGCGTTCCAAAGTTCCTCGGTAAAGACGTGCCGTTCTTCGACCTGGTTCAATTTCTCCGCAGTTTGTGCGGCGATGTTGTTCTCGAACTTCGTAGCGCGGAAGACATCCTCGACCCAGCCAAGGGACTTAGACAACCACACGCCGTCGTCTCTTCCTACAAGCGTACCTGTGAGTGCTGTAGTGCCCATGGCTTCCTCTCTAAAGATAGGTGCCGACCTCCGTATTGGGAGGCCGGCACGTAGTTTTCTTGGTTAGTCACCTCGGATTCTGCGTAGTTCGTCGGCAAGATCAAGTATAGTGTCGACGCCGGCTCCACGGTCCCAAGTTTCCATGCGTTTGATCACGCCTAGGAGTGACCCTTCTACCGTGGTAGTTGTTTCTACGATGCGATAATGCTCCGGGTAGATGTCCCACCTTGGATGGCTAGGTAAACGATGCCACGTTCCGCTGGGGCCTTGTGCTTCAACTCGCTTCCCTGCCGCGTGTGCTTCTTTGAATTTGCGGTAGGGGTCAGCTATTCGATAGCGCTCGGGGCCAAGGTCCCATGACGGGTGAGTGCCGAGTCTGCTCCATACTCCGTGGCTACTTTGTACCTCGATCCCTTTACCTGCCGCATAGGCTGTCTTGATTTCTTTGAGAGGATCGACTTTCTGCACACGATAGTCTTTGGCGGCCAGTGACCACTTCGGATTTACTAACGGAACCCAATGGTCACAACTGCTGAGATACTCGATTATCTTGCCAGCCGCATGAGCTTCCTTAAGTTCGCGATAGGCGTCGGCGCGACGATAGGTCTCAGCTTTCTGCAGCCACCCAGGAACTGTCGTTTTTTTCCAAGTGTCTTCGGAAACACTACGGTATTCGATTACTCCGTCTTCCTTGTACCATGCTTTGAGTTGAACGAACGGATCGATTTCCTTTTCTGCTAGTTCTCCGAATTGGTAGCTTTCTGTGTCTCCATCCCATGCCGGGTCACTAAGCGTATAAGAGCAACCGTCGGATACGAGGTATTTGACCTCAAGGCCTTCGGCGTAGCCTCTTTTGATTGCGTACAGAGGATCCGTCGTCTTGAGGATTCTGTAGTTTTCAATCGGCTGATCGAACGCCGGACAGCCGTTAGCAATTCGGCATACTCTGAAGAAAGTAACATTTTCTTTCTTCTGCTCGATGATTTCGCCATCATCCCACGCGTCCTTGAGTTCGGCGTACGGATCAATTTCCGTTACGTCTTTCTGCCGTACGATCAAAGGTATGATACCGGGGAGAGTACAGCGGAGTAATGCCAGGTCGTTTGCGCCTGGGATTTTTTCCTTTGTGTATTCGTAGTTTGAGAATCCTTCCGATATATGCCGGATTCCATTGCTGGCGGTAACTTCAGCTCCGAGACGTAGCTTGTATCTCTTCGGTGTTTCGCTCATCTTTCGGTGTCTCCTTCGTTGTTAGTAAAGCGGAACGGGCAGCCGGATGGCTCCGGACTGCCCGCGGTGATCTTTCGTTAGTCGGTCTCGATGTAGTCGTGCATCCACGACTCACCATGTTCGTTGATCAACTGAGTCATCAGCTGTCTGGTTGTGTTCTCCTTCGTGGGCTCCGTACCTACTACTCGATAGCACTCGGGTGGAAGGTGGAATCCTAACGATCCCTTTGCGTCTGTGACGCTCCACACCCTGCCATCGAACCACTGGATGGGCCTTCCTGCATTTAGCGCATCTTTGACTTTCTGATACGGATCAACGATGCGATAGTTTTCTGGCTTGCCGTTCCACTTTGGAGCTGGGAGAGGTACCCAAGTATTGCTGCGTTTGTACTCGAGCTTTTTCCCTGCAGCAAAGGCATCCTTGAACTCTTTTCGAGGATCGACTTTCTCTTGTATGCGGTAACAATCTTCGCTGAGATTCCACGTCAGAGTAGGTGACGTGACGAGATTCCATACTCCGCATATACTGCACTCTAACGGCACACCTGCAGCATACTTGGCCCGAAGTTCTCGGATCTTGTCTGACATGATCCGGTAGTTACTTGGCCGCTCCGAAAATGTCGACTTGTCGAAGATAGTCCAGTAGCCGGAGGCGTCCTTCACCTCGACCTCTTTACCAGTACAGAAGGCTTTCTTCACTTCGTACAGAGGATCTGTAGTCGGCACTATCCGGTAGAGTTCCGGCGCGCAGTAGAAGGTAAACTTCTCTTTGGGGCAGACCCAGATGCGAGTTCCGTCTCGCTTGTCATGAAACTCAATTGGCTCCCCAACATCCTGTGCCTTCTTAAAGACTTCCGTCGGATCGATCGGTGCGACGAGACTGATGTTGCCTCGGCTTGTGATGAGCTTAGCTTTGAACTTGTCGCAGGTTAGCAGAACCATCTTGGTGTCTGCAATGTCGATAGCTGTGTAGGTATAGCCGCCGTTGGCATAACCATATGCAGTATCTTGTGTACCGGTATTGGTCGTGATCTCGGCACCTTCGCGGAGTGTGTATAAAGGTTCGGGCTTCTTTTGCGCTGCCCCCTGTATTTTGGCAAGAAGACGTACGAGGAATTCGTACTCTGCCAGCGCGGCACATCTTGCTTCGTTTCTCTGAGAGCCTTCCGAGAACTCTGCCAGCTTATGCGAGTCATAGACAGAATACTTGTCACACACTCTTCTCCACTCTCGGTAAGGCGTCGCTCCACATTGTGAGATTCCTGTAGCGGCTTTAATCGGACAGCCGTCACAAGTACTACTGTTGAAGAATTCTACGCAACAAGTACAGTCGTCCGGTCCATTTTCTTCACCATCCAAGTACAGAACGCCGTACCATTTTTGGACCGAGCCTTCCAACGCCGCAATTACTCGTTTCTGTTTATCTGTCATGTCTGTTACTCTCGTTTCCTGGTTTACGTACTTTTGACGATTACGTAGTTCGTCGACTTTCCATCTAACTTCATGCTGCGCAGATCTAACTTGTTACCTTCTTTTACGTAGTAAACGGTGTGTCCTGCGGCTAAGGCATCACGGACTCGACGCATCCACCGCCTAAGGTTACCCAGAGGGCTCGTGCTACCAGCACGATTGTGCTGAACGATGCCACTCCGATAACCAGTATCCACAAGATTGTTCTCTTCATGGTTTATTTCTTCCAGTAAGGTACGAAATCATATTGCTCGGCTTTACGTAGTGCATTTGTTGATCGCTCGTCCTTTCGAAGTGTGAACTGTATTTGGCCGTCTTTACGAACGATCATGTCGAGGTCGTGTGCTGAGCCGCAGTCGCAACAGGCGATGCGAAGAACGGTTGTCCTGGGATCGACTAAGAAGACGTCATTTTTGCGGTACCAGAGTTGCACCCAATCGTTTTTCTTCCTGGTCATGATACTCCCTTGCTTTATTGTGCGGCGAAAAATAGGCCCAACGACTCCGGGATAAACCGACGGATCGGATTAAGGGAGTCGAAGGGCCAAGGCGCCGTTGAGTTGGTTGGGAGTATGGCGCCGGAAAATGGAAGCAGTGGAAAATCCGCATGGGCTTAGCAGTCCGGTATGTTCTGCCAGGAGCCCGCTCCTTTCGTGGATCCACTAAATCAGGGGTTTGTTTTTCTAAGTCCCAGCAGTCGGAACAATAGGGGCCTTCACCTTCGTCGGTGTAGAGGCTGTCGTCGCCTCGGCCGGCACGTCCTGTTGGCTCTCCGCAAGCACAGCAGTATTCTAACGTGCAGCCGGGGTGACGCGCGTTGACAGCAGCGTGTTCGCTCTGCAGAAGGGATTTGAGGTGACCCGCTGCTCGGCGGGTGTGCTCTTGGTCGATCCAGTCCATGGTGTTACTTGTCGTCGTCGTCGACCTTCTCTTCGCGTCGTTTGAGCTGCGATTCGATGGCTCGGATTTTCTTCACGTTTTCGTCTGTGCTCTCTGAGGCGAACAGTTCGCGTCGGAGTCTCCACAGTTCCTCGGTTGACGGTTCATCTTTGCGCATAGGTTTTCCTTCCTTAGAGTGGTGGAGCGGGCCGGCTCCACGTTCCGGCTCCGCTCTCCTGGATATACATACGAGCCTCCTTCCGTGATACCGGTTGGCTTATCAAGATGAGATGCACAAGGATTCACCTAGTCCGGATTGGACCCGGTGGCGTCATTCAGTCGCGGCGGGTTCCGACAATTAGGATTTCTCCTGCTGTGGCGCTTGTCGAGCCATAGCTGTGCAGCCGTGCATTAAGATGAATGAACGCCCGAAGGGATGTGGAAGGCCAACCCGACGAAAAGAAGAGACGTCGAGACCTCTGGTGAAAAAAGGCGGCCCTGCTCCTCCGGACGTCCAAAGTGTTAAGGGTGAGGGTCGATCGTCCTGGTTTTTCGCAATAGCGGACAACCTTGTGCTTCGCATCGGATGTAGTCAGACGAGTATTTCTTCGATCTGTTGATGCACTTGCCATAGCAGTTGCGGTATGTGCAGTTTAGCCGAAGCAAGTTCCACCATACACGGTCTCTGTTAGTTACTGGATACATCCTTGCTCCTTAGAAAGTAGATCATCCCGGGGACCCCACAGACTCCGACACGTCGTGCCATGAGCTTTGAGTGTCGATCGTCCGCCACATAGAGGTTGATGATATTGCGGGTCCCGGGATGATGATGTGCTCAATGATTGCGGAAGTTCTGACTTCCTGGGCGCGTCAACACGAGAGAGGGACGACCTTTGTCCTCTTTCGTGTTGTCGTAGTGCTTGAGGCGGCCGGCGAGTTTGCGCTCGGCTTTCGTGACCTTGTCGGGTTTTCGCGGGGCTGCGGAGTTGTTGTCTTCCCCGGCGGCCTTACTTCGCGGCACACCGCCGTGGATTCCATGGGCTTGGCTGCCCTTTTCGTTTGTTTTGACCACTGTCATGGCGAGCAGTATGGTGGCTGCCTGAGCTAAGTCCATATGATTACTCCCTTTTCTTTCTGCGCGTAGGTTTCAGAATTTCTCGTACTTGGGCAAACATGGCTTCGTAGGCTCTACACAGCTCGAATGCGTTGGTGTTGCTAGGCCAATGCATGAGCGAACGGAGCTTCTGCGCTCGTTGTCGATCGTTCATTTCAGCCTATGAAGAGTTTGGCTATGCCAAGAGCGTGAATGACGATGCCTAGGATTCCGCCAAGAAGGAATCCGAGGATGAACCAGTTGTATTTGCTCATTATCCACCTGCCGCTGTTACAGCTGTGCGAAGAGCGTGAATAGTGATACCTATGAGTTCACCGGTGAGGATTCCGAGGATGAACCAGTCGATTTTGGTGAGTTTCATTTGTCGTCGACTTTTAGCTTGTTGCCAGTGACTACCAAGGTCGTATGGTCGTCAAGAATACGGACACGCATATTGTCAACATATCCGGTTTCGAACACATCACCGTAGCCCTGGTCCCAAGGTAGGCCAACGCCTACTAAGTGTTTACCATATCGCTGTACCAAACGGTCTTTCAAACCTGTGCCGTCGTCTACAACGACAATAGCTAGCTGGCCATCCTGCAGCTTCTTGATGGGTATGTCGATTGAGGGCTGGCTTTGTATTTTCAAGGGCATTGTGTGGAGGTGTCCTTTATTGGTCGGGTTGCAAAAGAGTGGATGGTACCGAGCAGGGCCGGCACCACGACGAACAGAATGATGTATGCTGTCATGATGTCGGCCCTCTTCCAATTTACGTATTGTCTTTGATGGTTAGCGTGACTCCGTCTTCCAAGACACGTATTCGCATGTCGTTGCCAGTTTTCGAATGTTCGAAGAATTTAGCCCAGTGGTCGCCTTCTCCTTCACCAAGGGTAAACAACTGTATGCCACACCGTTGAACGATTTGGCTTGCATAGGGACCGGAAGTGAGCATGGCGATTTGGCCGTCGCGTAGCCCATTTGCGTAGCTCGGTCGATTACTCGTGTCTTCTTTCAGTTCTACAGGCATGCTGGGTCCTTCTGGTTGTCGGTGATGGTGAGGTGTGTGTCGTTATCAAGTATGCGGACGTCGTTCGTATCCCAACTTTCGCTTCTACTGTCGCTGCTGTTATCAGGAAATATGTCAGTCCAGCTTTGACCGCTGTTTCTTCCTATCGCAATGAGATCAGTGCCATAGCGTTGAACGACGGTGGTGGCATATATCCCAGATATTACGATGCCTATTTGACCATCGAACATCTTGAGAGGCGTTCCTGATGTTTGTTCAGGAGACCTGGTTGTCATGAGTTTCACGGTCATGGTTTTCGTTTCTTTCCTCTTCTTCTCTTTTTGGTCTCGGCTTCTCGCCACAGTGTCCACAAACTTCGTGCTGGCTACCGTTCAGGTGGGTACACCAGAAGCAGATCCAATATGGCTCCTTGCGCTTCATCGCCTGTGGTATGCTTGTTGCTTCGGGGTAGCTTCTCCTCCGCTCCAGATCATGGGCAGATCAAAGGTTGCGCCGAAGTGGGGAGCTGGTTTCTTCTTCCGCTTCTCCTGCTCGCGGTGGTGTCGTGCGACCCAGTAGGCCTGCTGTGTCAAGGCTGCATCGGCCTGAGCAATTCGTAGGATCCACGTTTCGATTGGGTCTTGCGGGATGATGTTGGTCATGGACCGCTCGCCGGCGAGCCACGCTATTGCTTCTTTGTAGTCCATATTAATCTTTCATACGTTGTCCAGTACACTGATGGAAGCACTCGAGTCGGATTCGGCCTAGGATTAAGCAAGCGGCATATCCGATTATCCAATGCCAGTGCAGATCGCCACGGATGAGAAGGTATGTGCTCAGCCCCGGCCACGACCCGGCGGGATTCGAGGGTGACCCCGAGCTGGTCGGGCTGGCGTACCGCGCCACGGATGAATTGGGAACGCGCCCCGAACACCTCGTCACGATCTATTGGAGTGACGGGAGCTGGTGCTGGCCCACGCCACGGAACGAGATCACGATTGACAGTGCCGTTCGCGGGCGTGCCGTGGCGTATGTCCACGTCCGGCATGAGTGCGCGGAACTGGCCGTGTTCGACGGGCAGAACACGCCGGCGATCCAGGCGTTGCTGGACAGTGACCATGAGGCCAACTCGCCATGACGCCACGGATGCCATACGGACCGCAACCGGAGGGCGGGGGCGTTGCGGGCTGGCTACTCGTGTTCGCGCTGGTGACGGCTTACGCGGCATGGTCGGCTTTTTTGAGATGTGCGGCGGCGGGGTTCTGAACGGTATAACCGCGCAATCGTGCGGTTTAAGCATACGATATTATGCTTGGTGCATAACGGGAAGGGACGGGCAGGGATATGTCAACAACGGCAAAGGCGGCGATAGGGATAGTGCTGGCCATGGTCGGGTTGTCCCTGACGTTACTGGCCACGCTGACGGGGTGGGGCGCTACGTGGGGCGGGACGCGGGCCAAGGTGAAGCAACTGTCATCCTGCCAAAAGGACCAAGAGACGCGCATCAGGTCCAACGAGAAGTGCCTTACCGTTGTTGGCGAGGGGATGCCCCGCATAGAGGCCACGCTAAAGCGCATCGAGGACCGCCAAGAGACCGACCGGGAAACGCTACGCAAACTGACGGTGAACCGATGAGCATCAAATCATGGTGGCGGCGACTGTGGGCGCGAATCAAGGGGTGGGTCGCCAGTAGCCGTGATGCCCCGCCCGTACACCCCGTGGAGGGCGTAAACGCCGATAACGTCCTTGAGGGGGTGTTGCCGCAACCCGGCGCCGCGGGGTTTCCGTCCGACTCCACCTCGCAGAGGGCGAGGACGACGGCCATGATGAGGTTGGTCATGCACCCTCCATCGTGAGCACGAACGCTTCGGCTCGTTGATGGGCTGTTGCCTTGAATGTGGGCACCCGCACAGGCGTATCCGCGGTTGGCAGCATAGTGATCCGCAGATTCTTATCGTAGTCAGTGTCGTTTGGGCGAACCCCTGTGTAAAACGGGGCTATCACTTTCTCCGCCTCGTGCATGGCGTTGAGGTCATTCGGGTAGTCGGGAAGTTGGTCGGCGTGACACCGTTCCATTCCATTATCCCAAATAGGGTCAACAGCAGAGGCGTATATTGGGTCCAGCACATACCCGCACAGCTCCGCCACTCGTGTCCGTAACTCATCGTCACTTAACGCTTGGATTTCTTTGAGTGTCATTCGCCTTCCGCTCCTCTCTCTTTTGATCGTGCAGAAATCTTCCACACTTCACACACAACAGGTCAGTCGGCCAGTGAGACTCCCCGCAGATGCACCGCCAGAATCCGTCCGGAGTGACCGTGTGCGGGTATGTTTTCATATCCCCTCCACCTCCGATGCGTCCTCGATGAGTTCGCCGGCGTGATTCACAATGAGGTCATGCGTCTCGTCCGATGACTTGCATTCGCCAAGTCTCGTCACGAAATCCAGCAGCTCGGGCCCGTGATTGTACCAATGAGCGAGCAGGGCGGCGTCTTCTGTGTCCCGAGCCTCGGCCACTAGTCCACCGGACATTGATCTCAGGTACGGACCCTGTTCGCCTCGTTCCGCCACATACAGCGGCCCCGGTGTCGCCTTCTTCATGGCATCATGAACATTCATACTTCTTCACCTTATTCGGTGGTTTCCACTGCTTCGATGTAGGCATTACAGCGTTGGGTGGCTGAGGCTTGAGCAAAATGTACGTCGTCCATCTTTGTGGGCATGTCTCTATCCCACGTTCGGACTTCGGTCCAAAGTTCGTGCTGCCAACGACACTTCTGGTCAACGGTCAGGTGCTCCACGGCCTCGTGTATGGCGTTGAGGTCTTGAGGATAGTCAGGGACGCCGTCGGTTACGATCTTGTAGTCTTTTGGGGGTAGCCCGACGAGGATTTCTGGTTTATCGAGGTAGAAATTACGTCGCATCGAGAGTTTGGTCCAGCCACGTAGCTTGGCTACTGCGCGTTTTAGCTTAGCGTCTTTTTGGGCTGTCATCGCGCTGCTTCCTTGTTTGCTTTAGCGTCATACTTGCGAGCTAGCTTGATGTGTCGTTGCTCGTCAGGTGTGTCTCCGTCCTGTCTTGCCAGGCCAGCCATTTCTCAGTGTTGGTCAGCTTTACGGCGGAGTCGATTGAATTTGTCTGTGTGCATGATTACTCCATCGTTGCGAGAAAGGCTTCCGCGCGTTGGGTGGCCGAGGCTTTGAACGTAGGCACTCGTATGGGTGAATCAGCTGTTGGCACTATAGCGAGTCGCAGATTCTTGTCGTAGTCGGTATCGTTGGGGCGGACTCCTGTGTAGAATGGAGCTATTGATTTTTCCGCTACGTGCATGGCATTGAGGTCCTCGACGTAGTTTTCGCCGTCGTAGCTCACTTCGTTACCAATGTGAGTGACGCGCAGTACGCCGAGGACCCGGGCGATTCGGATGTTTGTAGGGTTGCCGAGGATTTCGTTCATATACCCTTCACTTCCTTTGCTTGGGCCAATAGGGTTCGACAGCGCTGCACGACAGGTGTTTCTTCGGGATTCCAGTTGCCACAGTCTCCCGAGTCCACGAGTTCGATGTAGTACTCAACCATGGCTTCCAGGGCGTCCACGATTCCGGCCTGGAGTAGGTTGAAGCCATGCGCGAGGACTGCTGCGTTGGCTTTTCGTCCAGCATGCGTTCCAAGAGTATGGATATCAGCTATGTCGGGTCGAGTGGCGTATCGTCCTACGCCGTCTTGTTTCAACTGCCTGTGGTTGTTTACGGCGACCAGTGGTCCGACCGTTGCTGCTTTCAGAGCGTCTTTGATATCCATCAGATGTCCTTCTGTATAGGCTGAGCAAGCGGACGTCGGAGAGTCCTAGCTTGGCGGTCATAGTATTACTCTAGGGCGCTGTATCACTGATCAGTAATACACTGTAAGTTGTTGGTGGAGAGTGGGTTGCCACAAGTCGTTGCGCGGCAACACTTTGTCATGCTAAAATCCTTGTCAAGCAGGTGGGATACAGTAGATCGCAAAAGAGCAAAGCGTTGGGTGTAAAGAGGTTAAGTGTGGTTGAAAAGGGGTGCTACAAGCTGT
>Ga0307928_10004919_pt1 | contig 10073 bp, 5 predicted proteins | sample AceLakmetagen232_FD_201815 | JGI IMG/M metagenome (GOLD analysis project Ga0307928, IMG submission 201815) | Saline water microbial communities from Ace Lake, Antarctica - #232 | ecosystem: Environmental > Aquatic > Non-marine Saline and Alkaline > Saline | place: Antarctica: Ace Lake...
GTTATTTTTGAAACCGATGGAACTGTTATTGGTGGCTTAACTGCTGATACGGTAGTTTATTATGTTATAAATAAAGCTGATGATACTTTTGAAGTATCAACTATAATTGGTGGAACTAAAGTAACTATTACAGATGCTCAAGCTACAAGTAATCATAAATTCTTAGAAGTATCTCGTGTCCCTGGAATACCAACTATTCATCACGATTATTTAGCCCGTAAGGCTTCTTTAAACTTTATGAAAGAAGACCATCCCAATATTAATAAAACTCTTGCTCAAATAGCAAGAGATGAAAATGATATAAAACAATTCTTTGGTCGTAGGAATAAAGACGAATGGAAAGGAATGACAATGGCAAGAAATAATTTCAGATAATATGGCAGACAAACCACTAATTTTAAACGCCCCCAAAACGGGTATTGCTCAATCTCCAAACGTAGGTATAGGGGATTGTAGAAATCTTGATATTGATACTACTTTAGGAGTTGTTAAATTAAATAATATATTAGCAAAGGTTTCTACTACCGCCGTTACAGCAACAGTTAAATGGATAGTAAGAGACCCTGTTACAACTTCTAAGGCGTATGCAGTAGATAGTTCTGGCGATGTCTATGTAGGCACTCTAACAGGCTCTACGTGGGCTTGGGTTGATTTAGGCACACAACCAACAAATGGTGGAGCAGGACAAGGTTTGGCAATATGGAAAGATTATCTATTTTGTGCTAGAGCAACAGCAATGGATTTATATGGACCATTATCAAGTTCTCCAGCTTGGCGTAATAGCTGGGCTGGATTAACAATGACAAGTGATAGTTTATGGCATCCAATGTTAGTATCTAAACTTGATGGAAAACTTTATATAGGTTCTGGAAGATATATTGATAGTGTAGCTGAAGTATCAGGACAAAACTTTGCTTGGAATACAGGAGGAACTTATACAGCGACCGCTTCAGCCTTAACTTTACCAGAAGATTATCGTGTTAAGTGTTTAGCAGAACAAGGTAATAACTTAATGATTGGCACTTGGATGGGGACTAATATTTATGATAATAGAATAGCTGATATATTCCCTTGGGACGGCTCATCAGTAACTTATGGTAAGCCAATAATAATGGTAGAGTTTGGAGTAAACGCAATGATAAATATAGGAGGTTATCTTTATATATTAGCAGGAATTGATGGTGATGTTTACAAATCAAATGGGGTTCAGGCTTGGAAGATTGCACAGATACCACAAACACTGGCTGATATATCAGGTGGTAAATACTTTGAACCTTACCCTGGAGCTATTGCTAATTATAAAAGTAAATTATTCTTTTCATTAAGCTCATCAGCAACAGCTGGTAAAATAATTAGTGATGGAGTAGGTATTTATAGTTTAGTAGAAACAAGTAATGGCAATATTTTAAACTTTGAACATTCTATAAGTGAAGGAATTATGGGAAGTGCTAACCCAACTATTATAGGAGCTTTACTTCCAACCTCAAGAGATACTTTATTAGTAGGCTGGAGAAATCATACAACTTACGGAATAGACGCAACCACTGCTACTTCTTATGCTTATACAACAGATTATTTAGGTTATTTTGAAAGTCCCTTATATCAAATAGGTTCTAACTTAGCTAATAGGCAATTTACAGAAGCAGAATTTCAGTTAGTAAAAGATTTAGCAACAAATGAAGGAATACAAATTAGTTATCGCTTAAATTTAACAGATAGTTTTACTGTAATGGATACTTATACGTTTGCTATTTTAGGAGCAATTACTTCACATAATACAGGTTCTAAAGGGATTAATATATTAGGTTCTGATAAAATTCAATTTAAAGTAGGTTTAAAGGGAACTACTACTACACCAGAGTTTAGAAATTTAATTTTACAATAATGGCAGAATTTAAAATAAAACCTAGCACGATTGAAGTTAATTATTATCCTATTGAAGTAAAGATAGAAACATCAAAGGATGGTTTTCCAATTGACGCTACTCCAGCAACTAATCAAGAAAATGTAGAAGCTCCTTCTAATTGGGATGATATTCAAAGTGTTAATAAGCCAGAAGATAATGCTACTAAAAGAGAAATATTTACTCAAGATGATGCACCAACTAAAGACTTTAAAGAAGGAGATTTATGGTTTGATACTGATGACAATAATCATATTTATGTGGCTAATTCTGCCCTTGCTTGGGTATCACAAAGAGACGGAACAATAGTAACCGCCGCAGGAACAGCTAATTGGTCAGAAGTTGTAGATGATGATAGTAATAAACCAGAGAGTAATGCTGATGTAACTGGAGACCACGAAGCAGATGTTTCTCTTGCAAATTTAGGTGAAAAATCTTTTGCTTCTTTAACAGCAGGAACTATAACATCAAAAGTTATTACTTTAGCAACTGATAATGCAGATGTTAAAATTCAGGCAGGTAAAACTGATTTTGGTCAAGACACTACTGATGGTTTTATTTTAGGTAGAGATTATAGTGATAGCAATAAAGCAAAATTAGAAATAACAGGAGGAACTATTACTGGAGGAATAATTCAAACAGCAACTACTGGTCAAAGAGTAGCAATAGGAAGTAATAAAATTGAATTTTGGGATTCTTCTAATAACAGTTGTGGAACATTATTAGGACTTAGTGAAGAGTTGAATATTGCTGGTGCAAATGTTTATATAGTTGCATCTCTTAAAATTTATGGTATTTTACAAATGGAAGATTATCCAATTTATGGTAATATTTTTCCTAATAAATGGTGTCTTAATTTTGATGGTTGGGGACCAGAAGATACTACTTATTGGAGAGGATGGAGAGAAACTGGAACAGGAGGAAATCAAGCAAATAATGCTTTACAATTTGGGGGTTATTTATTAGAAACAGGAGCTGTTACAAATAATTATGTTCAAACTTATGCTGCTGTAAATGCAGATTGGGCATTAAATTGGGACCAGAATCCTTCATTTCAAGTATTTGCAAAATATGGGAGTACTACTAGCCAAGATAGTTTTATGGGGATGGGCGATACAACTAATGGGTTTGGTTTTTATGTAGAAGACGGAACTTTATCTGCTATTGTTTGGACTGCAGGTTCAGAATATAAAACTACAATCACTGGAATTACATTAACAAATTTTAATACTTATGAAGCAATTTATAATTATGGAACTGATATTAAATTTTATGTTAATGGTGTTTTAAAACATACTCAAACAACTAATTTACCTACCACCGAATCTACAACTATTTTTATATTTTATATATTAACAAGTTCTGACGCAACAAGAAAATTATATATTAGAAATTTAAGAATTATTGCTGATAATTAAAAAATAATATGAATAAATGGCATAATTGGCATTTCATTGACTGGAGATGGAGAACCAAAAAACAAATGATTAAAAAAGCTATAATCAATATCCCTCTTATCATTGTATGCTTATATATGATAATATTTTTATAATAAATTTATGAACAATGAAAAACAAGAACCAAAACAAGAAGAACAAAAAGAAAAGTTAAAAATACGACAGATTATTATTGAAACCGATGGTAATAATATTAATATTGTTAAAGCAGATGTAGCTGGTAATTTAGAATTAACAGCAATTCTTTCTACAATTATAAACAAGATTAATATAAAATAATATGGCATATATACAACAAGGAACTAAGATGTGGGATACAGTCAGCAAAAAAATAATAACCGCTGGTGGAATTCAAAGTATCGGTGGCGGTTTGATGGGACAGGATTTTTCTAGCCAATATATCCCCTATGCTAATCAAGATATTCCCACTCTAGTTGCTCCTGTCACTCCTGCACAAAACGTAGAACCAACTGTTCAAGCGGCAGGATTTAAAGAACTAACTAAATATGGTCAAGAATTAACTTTATCTTCAGGACAACGAATAAGCCCACAAGACCCTAATTACGCTACTTATGCCAAACAAATGGGAATAACTCCAACAGCAGGAACTCCCAGATCAGTCGCACCAACTGGACAACGAATTTTAAATGAAGAAGATTTACAAGGAAAAAGAAATGAATTAACTGCGGCAGGTGTCTCACAAAGCGAATGGAATAAATATATTAGTTCGCCAGATGCTCAAGGTAATTTATATTGGACACAGCCAGCCACTCTAACATCTCCAACAGGCGAAAAAAAAGTTGTAGCAGTAGGTTCTGAAGAAGCTAATACTTTATTAGAGCAGAATTATACTTTAGGAGATAAATTAGGCGGGGGGACTGCTCTCACCAGCGATGCCTTAAAAGATATTACGCCTATTGATACAGGAACAGAAACTACTATTGGAAGTAGCCTAGCTGATGAAGGATTTTCTTCCGCAGAAACTGAAATTAAGAGTTTTAAGGAAAAGATAAAGGAAATGGAAGAATTATTAAAAACTCCTGAAAGTGATTTATCATCACAGGTAAGTTCATTGTTAGGCGAAGCAGAAATAGCCGCAGGAGAACTTACTGGCAGAGGTGATATGCAATTAAGCGAAGAAGAAAAACGAAACATAGAAAACAAAAAAACAGCAATGGCTACTACTGCCAAAGAGTTAGAAAAGAAACTAGCGGCTATTAAAACTTTAACCGCTTCTTTCCAATTAGAAAATCAATCAGAAGAAGGCAGACCTCAAACATTATCAAGACTACAAGGAGCTCAAGCTCGTAATTATAAAATGTTTTTAGCCCAAAAGAATTTGTTAGTATCAGAAGCATCTTATTTAGAAGCTGATTTACTAGGACAACAGGGTGAGATTAAAGCTGCTCAAGACGCTGCCAATAGAGCAGTTGATTTAGAATATCAAGATAGACAAGCAGAGTTTGACGCTAAAATTAATCAATTAAAGATATTACAACCACAATTAGAAGGAGAAGAAGCTAAATATGCTACTGCTTTAGGATTAGTTTTACAACAACAAGCAGATGCTTTAGCAGAAGAAAAAGCAGTTAAGAAACAACAAACAGATTATACCTTACAACAAATGGCTAAATACCCAGACGCAGGGATTAATTTAAATGATAGTTATACTTCAATTAATAGTAAGATACAAACTTCAAGAATATTTCAAAAAGCTACAAGAATAGCACCAACTGGAAAAACACCTAGCACTTTTAAATTTAGTTCCAATGATAACGGAAGACTACTAGCAGCTAACTTTACAAGTAGCGATATAACAGGAATACAAAGTGATATTAATGAATTTGGTATAGATAAAACAGTAGAGGGTATGTCGGAAGACCAAGCAACAGCAATCAGAAATATAGCTAGTGGAGTTACACCAACTCAAGAAAGTAGTGTGTCTGCTGATAAGAGAAAAGTAATTGGTGGAGTTAATGCTTTGATGCTTGATAACGCTAGTATGGATGAGATAAACGAGTATATTATTTTGAAAGGATATACAAAAGCAGATTTTGCAGATTTATTAATAGGTTATACACCAACTGTTTCTGAAAAGAAATGGTATCAATTTTGGAAATAAATGGCATATACAAGAGTAAAAGATAGAACTAGTATAAACAATTCGTTATCAACGAATGATTTTAAGATACCTACTATTGGTTATGTCCCAGTTAAAGATAGAGTTAAAGCTGAACCTACCATTAACCAAACACCTACTCTTGATTTTTCTCTACCACCAAGTGGAAATATGACAACTACTCCTTCTTTTATTTCTCCAGAGAAAAATTCAACGTCTATATTTAGCATACCTAAACAATTCGCACAGGAAACTATAGTTCCAGCTTTAGGCTTATCGAAAAATATAATAAAACAATTTGTAGGAGAAACATTTGTTCCAGCTTTAGAGCTTGAAGGTAAACTAATAGAAAAGATTGAGAAAGGTTTTGAACCATCAGGAGACCAGTTGTTTAATGAACTAAGTACAAAAGACAAAGCTATAGCCTTTGGAAAAGAATATGCTGCTAAAATAGTACAACAACCACAAACATTTGTTGAAGGTGGTTTAGGGGCTGTGTCTTCTTCGCTTGGTTATTTAGAAAGATTTGGCTGGGATGGAGTAAAACCACAAAGAGAAAAAATGCAAGAATGGGAGGAAGTATTAAGAGCAGAAGACCCTGATGCTACTACTCCGTTTGTTAGTGGTGCTGGTTCAATGGCAACTTATTACTTTGCTGGTAAACTAATTGGAGCGACATCTTTAGTTGCTGGGTTATCTCCAAAGATAGCAAATATTTTTGGTAACTCAGTGTTTACTTTATTGGAAAGTTCATCAGAGGCTGGTAGTGTTTACCAAGATTTATTAAAACAAGGAATTGATAAAAAAGAAGCGTCAAGACAAGCTGACTTAGATTTTGGTATAAATGTTTTATTACTAGGACTAACTAATAAATTTGACTTTACAAAACAAGGACAATCATCAATAGTTAAACAAATTAAAAATAGGTTGTTAACTGGTGGCAGAGAAGCTATCCAAGAACTAGGACAACAGGTTGCTAGTAATGTAACTACTTATAAGCAATGGAATGAAGGTTTAAAAGAAGCTGGAACTGTTGGTGGAGTATTAGGATTTATGTTTGGAGGTAGTGCTAATCCTAATGTTAATATAAATGTTGAAACACAACAAGAGATAAAGAACTTAATAGAGCAAGCTAAAAAATCTGAAGCTGGTTTCGCTAAAATACCAAGTATCGCTGATGTGTTCGGAGAGAAACAACAACCTATCCAACAAGAAATCTCTAAGGCTAAAGCAGAAGGTAAAACAGCAGATGAGTTTATAACAGTAGAAGCAGACAAAATAATAAATAATTTAATTAAAGATAGTGGTAAAGGAACAATAAAATTATATCACGGAACAGATATTGATTCATCAAATTTAATTAAAAAATCTGGAATATTTAAAAGTGGAGAGAATCAGCCATCTTTTTTTACTACTTCTAAAAAAGAAGCATTAGAATATGCTAAAAACAAGGGTCAATATAGAGGCAAAAAGGGAGATATATTGGAAATAGAAGTTCCTAAATGGTCTGTTACAAAAAATAATGCTGGAGAATATGAAACACATTTAAACATTCCTCTCTATCGTGATTTTAGTAATATTTATAAACCAAAAGACATTGATGTTTTAAAAGAGTTTGGTAAAACAGACATCTTTAAAGAAGCTAAGGGTAAAACCTTTGTTAGTGATATAGGTAAAGACATTGAAACAAAATTAAAAGCTAAAGCACCTATAATTAAAGAAAGAATAAAAGCTGAAAAAAAGATAACTAAAATTAAAACAACTGCCAGAGAAGCAAGAGATAAAATTGTTAATAGTATTAAAAATAAAGTTGGCACAGCCCAAGCTATAAGAGAAGATGTTGTAAAATATGCTAAAGCAAACCTAGACTTAAAAGAGAAAGGTAAACTTTTAGCTACTGTTAAAAACGCTAAGACTTTTAAAGATTTAGATAAAGCAAGGTTTTACATTGAGAAATTATCAGAAGAAGCTACCAAGAGGATGTTATTAGGTAAAATACATAAAGAGATTAAAGTAATAAAGGTAAGTGGAAAAAAACCAAAGGGGAAATATACTCCTGAAATACAGAATACTTTAAATGCAATTAAAAAATTAACTGACCTAAATCAGAAGAACGCTAATTTAAAGTTAGAAGAAAACCTAAAGAACAATCCGATTAAAGTTCCTCAAGAAATTGTGATGGAGAATTATCTTTTATCTTTATATACAGGAAGCGTAAAACAGAAACAGGAATTACTTAGCATTATAAGACAGTTAAAGGAAAAAGGCGAGATGGCTTCGGCTCTTAAGAAGTTTAATATTCAAGCAGATATACAAGCTAAAAGTGATTTAGTTGTAGATAGAGTAACTGGCGGTGAAGGGATAGAAGCTGGAAGACTGAATGGAGAGCCAGTAGATAAAACTAAAATTCAAGCAGTAAAGCAATACTTGAAAGCAATCGGTAAAAAGACAATTCTTGATTGGCGTGGTTTAATGACTACACTTGATTTTAATTCATCTGTAAAAACTAAACCATTAGCAGATTTCTTTTCTGTTAGTAAAAACGAAAGTAAATATAAAGAATTACAATCTAAATATAAAGAAGAATTTGATATTGCTTTTTCTTCTATTTATGATATTAAAAATAAACCTAACAGCATATTAAAAAAGATAAACAGTATCGCTACTGAAAAAGTTAAAGTTGATAAATATGAGATGACAAGGGATGAACTTATAAAGCGGTATATGGAAGTTCAAGACCCAACTTTAAGAGATAGTTTTATTGAAGGAAATAAATATACAGAAAAAACTTTAGATGCTATTGATAATAAAATAAGTGAACAGGACAAGAAATTAGCTGAATGGCAATTAAAGTATTATGGGGAAATGTATAACAAGGTAAACGAAGTATACAGAGTAATGAATGGCGTAGATTTGCCTTTCAATGAGTTTTATTCTCCAATTAAAAGAGTTGGATATACTGTAGAGCCAGGGCATACAGAGTTCTTAGACGAAGCCTTTTATAGAGTAGGAGTTACGAATAAATCTCTTATATCCCGTGTTAAAAACTTAAAGCCAATATCTAAGCAAGGAAGCATAAGTGTTCTAGACAGACACCTAACTGACACTAATTATTATATAGCTTGGGCTGAGAAGATAAGAGAGCTTGATAGTATTTTTACTAATAATAAAGTAATGGAGTCTATAAAACAAGAGTTTCCTACTAACATACTAGAGTCAATAACTAATAAAATACAGCATATATCTACACACGGAAATAAAACAGCATCAAGAATTGGTTGGGTAGATTATATAAGAAAAAACTTTGTAATAGGTAATTTGGCAGTTAAACCAACATTAACAATAAAACAATTAGTTTCTACTCTCGCTTATCTTGAAAAAATAAATTCTGTATCTTTAATTTCTGGTACATTAGATTTTATTAAGAACCCAGTTAAGAATTACAAGACATTACAAAAAGAAAGTTCCTTTATAAAGACTCGTGGCTCTGGAATGGAAAGAGATATACAGGATGCCTTAAAAGAAGGAGTATTTAGTAGATATAATAAAAAACAAAACTTAGCTAATACATTGATTTTAAATGTTAAACTTGGTGATAAAGGTGCTATTGTTCTTGGCTCTTGGTCTTTAAGAAAACAAAGGCTAAAAGAGGGCATCACGTTAGAAAATATTATAAATGAGTATGAAGAATTTGGAGCAGAAACTCAGCAGTCTGCTGATATATCAAGACTAAGTGAAATACAATTAGGTGGTAGTATAGAAAAGTTATTTACAGTTTTTAAATCATCGCAAAGAGCTTATTTGCAAAAGGAGTTAAATGCAGTAAAATCAATGTTCAGAAAAGATGGTTTCGGCAAAGAGAACGTAAAGAAAGTAGCAAAAACTTTATTTATATATCACGTTTTATTACCAGTTGTTTTCCAATGGATTGCTAATATGGGTGGCTGGGATGAAGAAGATAGAAAAGAATATAAAAGGGCAGCTCTTCTTGGAAGTTTTAATGGCTTATTTATTGCTGGAGATATTATAGATGGGATTATAAGGCAAGTAATGGGAATGAGAGTATGGGACACAGAAGTAATTATAGCTGATATAGGAGATGACATCCGTAGAATAATAAGTAACTTAACAGAAGACGATGTATCAACTGAAGATTTCCAAACAGCTTTAGATGCTATGGCAAGTGCTGGGACTGGAGTATCAGGGCTTCCAATAGAATATAGCTATGATATTTTAGAGAGTTTATATAAAGGTAATTATGAAACTAGTTTAAAGCAAACTCTTGGGTGGAGCGAATATGTAATAGGAGAACCAAAAAAAGGTGATAGTAAACTAAAACAATTTGAAGATAGGATTAAAAAGATAGAAGGTTCTAATAAACTAAAGGACTTTGAAGCAAGAATTAAGAAAATACAAACAAGATAATATGGAAAAATTAATATACTTTATTTTATTTATGGTTGCGATGTATGGAATTTGTAGGTTAGAGAGAAATAAAAAATCATAGAAAAACAATATGCCAATAGACAAAGAAAAATTTGAAAAGAAATTGAAAGCAATAGATAGTTTTGTTCTTAAAGAAGACTTTACTAAA
>Ga0307928_10004920_pt1 | contig 10073 bp, 8 predicted proteins | sample AceLakmetagen232_FD_201815 | JGI IMG/M metagenome (GOLD analysis project Ga0307928, IMG submission 201815) | Saline water microbial communities from Ace Lake, Antarctica - #232 | ecosystem: Environmental > Aquatic > Non-marine Saline and Alkaline > Saline | place: Antarctica: Ace Lake...
TTTTCAATACAAGGAAATATTATAACTGGTGCCTGCAATGGCCTTGATTGCAAAAGTGGGGAATTTTACTTTGCAATACTGGGGAATTCCTTTTGCAATACTGTCCCATTTAATTATGCAATAAATAGCTCACTTATGGCCGCAGTAATATAAAGAGAATCATAGAATGTTAATTTAGTTCTATCCGCTATATTAATTGATGTATCAATAATTTTTTTATTAGGGAAGAAGGTTTTGATTTATTTAATGAAGCTGACAATATACTTAAAGAAGTTGAAGGATAAAAAGTATTATGTAGTGAATAAATTTTTTGTAATTCTTTGTGAATGAATACCGATCTTACTTACCATATCAAAAACCCTGCTATATAATGCATATATAATATACATAATAAGTATTATTAAGGAATTGTTTGTGTTAACCTAAAACTCCCCACTGTTTCAGTTGAAAACTCCCACCTTTAACATAATATTCCCTATGTAGTTTAGACACAAAGTACAAGAAAGGTAGATTTGTTTGCTAGGTTTCACTGTAAAAAAATGACCATGATAGGCTATTATAGACAAGGTGAGTCACAATAATAAACTGCTCAGAATTCCTCTCGGAGGAACTCGAGCCTCATACCAATACTAAAATCAAGCTGCCTCAATAGGATAAATTCATAATAGATTCTCTCATCAAACCAGGCACAGACAAAATTTTTCAAAGTGATTGATGTTCTAAAAACTAAATCCCTCAAGAATAATTATGCAGAAATGATGTTTACTACTTTACCCTTTTTACTGTTTTTTATAAATTCAACTTTTCCATCAGCTCTTGCAAAAAGAGTATGATCCCGTCCTATGCCCACGTTAATACCTGGTCTGTATTTGGTTCCTCTTTGCCTTATAATAATATTTCCGGCAGTCACAAGCTGGCCTCCAGACTTTTTTACGCCCAAAAATTTTGGGTTGCTGTCTCTTCCATTCCTGGTGTTTCCTACACCTTTTTTACTAGACATAAGTTTCTCTCCTACTGCTATTGCTTTGCACTTATTTTATCCAAATGTAATACCGTAAGCAACTGCCTGTGCCCAACTTTTCTCCTATATCTTTTTTTAGGCTTATATTTAAAGGCAATTACCTTATCTCCTTTTATTTGCTTCTTTATAGTAGCTTTTACCGCAGCCTTTGCCAACATCGGCTTCCCGATCTCTACTTTACTACCATTACTGATAAGATTGACTTCAGAAAGTGTAATCTTATCACCTTCTTTGCCTTCAATTCTTTCCACTACTATATCTTTGTTTTCTTCTACTTTATATTGTTTCCCGCCACTGCTAATTATTGCGTAAATTTTTACCTCCATAGACATTATCCAATTTCAGAGTGCAATATTAGCATACATAATATTACCCTGTCAATTTAAACTATTAAAAGGAAAAATTGATATTTTTAAATATGAGAAGGAAAATTACTCCTTGAAGCTGACCTATTAAAATGTTTACTATTCACTTTAGCTGCATATTTCTGCCACAGCGCTGGTTTTGGATATAGATCTAATCTCTATTTTTAATCTCTTACCAATATATTTCCTTCCACCAATAATCTGTACAACACATCCATTAACTCTGGAAATAGCATCACTATTATTATGCAGATACGGCTCTTCTACTAATAAAACCAGGATATCACCAGCTTTAAATGGTTTAGCAGCCTCTTTTATCTTAGCAATTGAACCCTCAGCAGCTACTAAAAAAGAATCAATAGGCAGCTTTGAATCACCCTGGATATCAATATATTTTTTGGTTATATTCTCAAGATGTTTTAAATTCCTTCCATCCGGACCAATCACAAGCGCTGCAATAGCAGTGTTTAGCTTTATTAAAAAACCTTTAGAATCACTTCCCCTGGCAAGCTTCCTGATTTTTCTTTCAGTTTCAAGTCTTACGGTCTCCTCGGATTTTATATAGCCTAAACCTCCACAATGTGGACAGGTTCTGCACATAGTGCCAAGAATTCCGTCAGAGACGTTTTTTCTGGTCATCTCCAGAAGTCCCAGTTTTGAAAACTGTAAAACTTCAGTTTTGGTTTTATCACTTCCAAGACACTGCCGGAAACTTCCCAGAACTTTATTTCTGTCTCTTCCACTAACCATATCAATGAAATCAATCACTATTATTCCGCCAATATCCCTGAGCCTTAATTGGCTGGCAATAGTTTCCGCTGCCTCGAGGTTGGTCCTTAATATAGTGTGAGCTGAACTTTTATTTGAGGTATACTTTCCTGTATTAACATCAATTGAAGTCATAGCTTCTCCGTGATCTATTACTATAAAACCACCGGACTTCAGCCATACTTTTCTTTCCAGAGAGTTTTCTATCACTTCATTGATATTGAAAGCTTCAAATAAATCTTCCCTACCGTGATGAATTATTATATTGTTAAATCTAACCCCGATAGACCGCAGGAACCTTCCGATTTCCCTTTTAATTACCTTCTTATCCACATATATAGCGCTGAACTCTTCTGAAAACATATCCCGCATCAGTTTTATAACTATTGAATGTTCACTGGAAATTAATTTTGGACTGTTTAAACCAGAAGCCTTTTTCCTTATAAAATTCCACTTTTTTATAAGCTGATTTAAATCTTTTTTTAATTTAGCTTTATCTGATCTTCTAGCAGCAGTCCTTACAATTAATCCATAATCTTCATCTTTTATCTCTTCTGCAAGCTTTTTTAAATTCTCCCTTTCTTCACTCCTGAGCCTCCTGGAAACACCGATACCACTATTAAAAGGCGCCAGAACAAGATATCTCCCCGGAATAGATATAAAAGTAGTAAGTCTGGCACCCTTTGTCTTCATTGGATCTTTTGTTACCTGAACCATTATCATCTGATTAGGCTTAAGAACGTACTGTATCTTCTTTGGAATTTCTTCCCCATTATCAGTATCAATATCAAGACCAACTTCATTAATATACAAGAATGCATTTTTGTCTTCGTCAATATCCACAAAAGCTGCGTCCAGACTTGGAAGAACATTTTTAACCATTCCCATATAGATATTCCCAACTAATGACTTCTTACTTTTACGGTCGAAATAAAGCTCGGTAACCTGTTTTGACTCTAAAATAGCAACTCTGGTCTCATTTTTATCTGAACTTATTAACATTTCTTTATACAATTTTATCTCAATCTCCTTTACTGCTTTACTAAAATTACCTCAATTGGTGTCTTAAGTGCATTTCCTCTCACTGCAAACAATTCTTCCTTTTCTACGCCTTTAATATTAATCTTATATTTTTTTAACCAATTTTCAAGAAACTTATAAAAATTATTGAATTTAAAAAATTCATTATTTTCCTCTTTAAAAATTTTAGCATATCCAAATAGTTTTAGAAGAATAATTTCAGAAATTTCCTTATCCTGTTTTATTTTTAAATCAAATATAGAGCGGGAAAAATCAGATTTAACCCTTAATTTCTCATCTATGTCCATATAAAACTCCTTCAACAGATTTTCACCGGAAGATGATGCACAAAGCTTGAAGCAGTAAAGACTTATTGCTATATCATTCATGAGATTATCTGCTTTTATAATTATTTTTTTAGCTTCAGTAATTTGTATCTGCGGTTTTAGCTTGAGATTAACCATTTTTTTAAATTCATTTTCCTCAACACCACCATCAAGCAATACATCAGCATATTCCGCCAGGCTCACTACACCTAACGGAGTTGGCGGACTAAAATTTATCTTAGGTTTTGGACTATACCCATGACTATATTTTATTTCCATTCCCGCCCTGCTTAAAGCCCGGACTATTATCCTTATAATATCCAGGTGGGATAGGTACTTAAATTCATCCTTTTTATAAAATTTAAATCTTATCCTGGTCTCGAATGTATTTTCTTGATTTATCATATTCTTTCAATAAAAACTTTTTACTGACCCCGATATCAATGACATCCCATGGTAATATTTCATCATCAGCAAAACTCCTGGTTGTAAAGAAGTTAATATCCAGACCAGCTTTCTTGAATTCTTTTTCCCAGATATGAAAATTAAAAAAATCTGTCCAATTGTCAAACCTGGCTCCACTTTTCCATGCACCTTCTATGACCTCGCCAACAAGTTCGTTACCTCTGGCCAGAGCGCCCTCTATTATACTTCTTCTGGAATCTCCCCAGCTTATATTTACATATCTTCTCGGTACATTTTTTAAAATATAATTAAATTTACTATCCAGGCTTGCAGCATTATCCTGGCTGGTCCATTGAAATGGCGTAAAGGGTTTAGGACAAAAAGCATTTATGCTGATGTTGATTTTTAATCTTGATAGTTTCTTTTTAGAAATCTCGCCTTTAGCTGCCATAATTACCTTTTCTATAAGTTCTACTATCTGCCTGATATCTTCATTCTTTTCAAATGGTAATCCTATCATAAAGTAAAGCTTGATTCTTTCCCAGCCTTTGCTGAAAGCCATTTTTATGCAATCAAGCATTTCATTTTCTTTAATATTTTTATTTATTATATCCCTCATCCTCTGGCTGCCTGCTTCCGGAGCAAATGTAAGTCCTGTTTTTCTTCCGCCTCCAATAAGATCTATCAAATTTAAATTAAAACTATCCAGTCTCATGGAAGGCAGTGAGATTGACAGCCTTCCCGGTTTAAAAGAACTGTTAATCCCCTCCAGCAAACGTTCAATCTTACTATAATCTGACGAAGATAGCGATAAGAATGAAATTTCATGGTAACCTGTATTTTTGATCCCTGCAGCACTCTGCCTGATTAGAGATTCAACTTCTCTGGTCCGTACCGGTCTATAGATTATGCCTGCCTGACAGAATCTGCAGCCTCTGCCGCAGCCTCTCATAATCTCTACTATAAATCTGTCGTGTACAGTTTTGATATTAGGTATTACAGGATCCTTAACTACTCCAAATTTATTTAAGTCTTTTACTATTGCTTTTCTTACTTTTCTATCTGGCTTAATATTTTTAATACTTCCATCAGGAAAGTAGTGAAATTTATAAAATCCCGGAATATATATTCCACTCAGCTTGCTGATCTCTTTTAAAAACCACTCTTTATCTTTATTATTATCTTTGTAAATCTTAACTCTTTCCAGAATAGACATAGTTACTTCTTCGCCATCTCCGACAACAAAAAAATCCATAAATCTTGAAAGTGGCTGAGGATTTACAACTGCAGGACCACCTGCACATACCAGTGGAAATTTATCTCTTCTGCGCCTCGAGTTTATGTTTATTCCGCCAAGGTCCAGTATATTTAATATATTAGTATATAGAAGCTCATGCTGTACAGTAAATCCAATCAGGTCAAAGCAATCCAAAAATATCCTGTTTTCCAGTGAAAATATTTTTACGTTTCGCTCCCTTAGCCTCTTCTCAAAATCTATCCACGGAGAAAAAACTCTTTCAAGTGTAAAATCTCTATGCTTGTTTACAATGTCATATAAAATTTGAAGCCCCAGATTGGACATACCAACTTCATATATATCCGGAAATACAAGAGCCATAGAAACTAAATTGCAAAAATTACTGACTGGTTCCATGCTTTTGCTCCTGGCTCCAACTTCATTATTTATATACCTCCCCGGCTTTTGGATATCTTTTAAAAGTTCTTCAAACAGGTCAAAGTCCAGCTTTTTAATTTTATTCATATTTAATTCTCCTAAAGACTACTTAAGCTCTTGATAAGCTATCTCGTAATCTTTTCTTACTTCTTTCCATATATAAACATTTTCTACAAGACCAATGCCCAGAAACAGACTTACAAGGCTGGAACCTCCAGAACTCAGGAAAGGTAAAGGAATCCCAATTATTGGCATTATGCCTATTGTCATACCTATATTTATAACCACCTGCGATAGGATAATAAAACCTATTCCAGAGCTCAGAAGCATGGCAAAACTATCAGAAGAGTTTGAGACTATATAAAAACACCTCCAGACAATCACAACAAGAACCAATAATACCATAACAGCCCCCAAAAATCCCAGTTCTTCCCCAATAACAGAAAATATAAAATCAGTATGGTGCTCCGGGATATAATTTAGATTTGTCTGTTTTCCAAGAAAAAGACCCTTCCCAAGAAAACCACCGGAGCCAATTGCTAACTTTGACTGATATAAATTATAGCCAGCGCCTTCACTTGATACTTCTGGCTTTAAAAAGACAAGAATCCTATCCAGCTGGTATTGCTTTATTAAACCGGACTTAAGAGCTATAAAAAATCCACCCGCTGTCAGCCCAAGCGCTGACAGTAAATAAAGAAAATTAGCTCCGGATAAAAACAACAAGCCTATATAGACTATAAAATACACTAAGGCAGTTCCATAATCTGGTTCCAGTAAGACCAACAATATAAATACGAGAGCTATAACTGATGAGATGGCAACTTTTTTAAATGTAACCCGGTAAACTTTTTCACCTTTCCATTTTGACATAACAGCAGCCAGGGATATCACCATAAAAATTTTTGAAAATTCTGAAGGCTGAATAGTAAAGAATTTTAAATCTATCCAGCTTTTTGATCCATGCACTTCATAACCAAAAATAAACACAGCAGCAAGCGAAAAAACGCCTATAAAAAGAATTAGCCACCAATATCTTTGAATCTTTCTATAATTTATAAATTGAACCGCGGCACATATAACAATTCCAGCTGCCAGCCAAATCGCCTGCCTTTTCAGATAATATTGAGGGTCAGTCACTCCCCCCGGCAGAGTTTCTCTTGTTGCGCTGTAAATTATTAGAACCCCAAAGGAAGAGATAACAATCACCAGAAAAAATAATATAAAATCAAATTTGACTCTTCTCTTCTTTTTGTCAAGACTTTCAAAATCACTAAAACTTTTTTTTCTTCTTTTCATCATTTATAATTTTATAATTATTTCTTAGTCAATATTAAATATATACCTGTATATTTTTTCTGCTATAGGTGCTGCACTGCTTCCACCAGAGCCAGCCTCCTCAAGCATTACCACTACCACATATTCAGGGCTGTCCACAGGAGCATAGCTTGCAAACCAGCCGTAGTCCTGTCTTCCCTCAATCTCTGCAGTGCCAGTTTTTCCCGCCACCGGTATCCTGTCCAGCGGAAAGTTCCTAAAAGCACCCGCGGCAGTTCCACCTGGACCGACTACCTGAACCAGACCATCTTCTATGATTTCAATGAAATATTCATTTAATTTTAAATCCTTATATTCCTCCCCTAAACTACCCGGAAATAAATTGCCTTCAGTATCTCTGATATCTTTAACTATATAAGGAGAATATTCTATTCCACGGTTAGTCAGGATTGAAAAGGCCTGTGCCATCTGAAGAGGAGTTACCTGCAAGTCTCCCTGGCCTATTGCCATATTAACAGTATCCCCTGGAAACCAGGCAGAATACCCCGGCTGGCCCTTGAAATAATCTTTTTTCCATTCCTTATCCCCAACCAGCCCCTTATCTTCATAAGGTATGTCTATTCCGGTTTCCGAGCCAAAACCAAAAATCCTGGCGTATTTTTGAAGAAGTTCTTCCGCATTATTCAATTTCATAAAAAGCTTATATCCGACCTGATAAAAAAAATAGTTACATGATTCTTTAATAGCACCTTCTATATTAAGACTGCCGTGGCTTTTCCAGCAATATTTAGGAAAATCTTCCCCCAAACCCAGCCATGTTCCTGTGCAGTTTACCTTTCTTCCTTCATTAACTATATCTTCTGCAAGCCCACCATAGGCTGTAACTATTTTAAATGCTGAACCTGGAGGGAAAGACATAATTGCCCTGTTGTGCAAAGGACCATGACTTTCCGAATCGTTTAGATTATCCCAATCCGTTTGCGATATCCCACCTACAAATAATTCAGGATTAAAAGTGGGATAGCTGACCATAGCAAGCACCTCGCCGGTTTTTGGGTCCAGTACCACCACTGCTCCACCAGGCACTCTGTAACACTCATCGGTATCTTTATCCTTTTTCTGCCTAACTTCTTCAATAGACCGGTAAAGAATTTCCTCTACTACCCTCTGTAAATCAATATCAATAGTCAAATACAAATCATTTCCACGAGTTGGACTGGTTTCTTTCAATATATCTACAGGCATTCCCAGAGGATTGACTTCGTATACTATCCTGCCCTTTTTGCCTTTAAGAATACTCTCGTAAGCCTCTTCCAGACCAGTAATACCTATCTGGTCCCCGCCTTCATAACCCTCTTCATATTTTTTTGATCTTAATCTATCCTCATCAATCTCTACTGTATATCCCAGCAGGTGTGACGCTAAAGAATCAAAATTGTATCCTCTCAGGTACACATCAATTATTTCAACTCCAGGAAATTTATTGCTGTTCTCTGCAAGATATATAATAACAGAAGTATCTATATCCTGTTTTAAAATAACCCTATTGATATAAGATACATTGCTTTTCTCTAGTTTTTCTTTTATATCCTGGTAAGACATATTCAGACAGTCACTCAATGCTTCCATTTCATCTTCGTTCTCCAAAACAATATGGGGTTCTGCAGCCACTGCAGTGACCGGAACACTCTTTACTATAAGTTTACCGTTCCGGTCATAAATATTCCCCCTTGGAGCTGCTACTGTTTTTTCTCTGGTAATACCCTCAGATGCCATTTCCGCATATAGTTCCCCGCTCATTATCTGCATGAAGTACAGCCTTAAAATAATCACTATCAATATCACTACCAGCAGATAGAGAATTATTTTAAATCTTATCTTTATATTTGAGCCCAAACTCAGTCTCCCTCTTCATACCAGAACTTATAACAGGAAAGATAATAAACATTAAAATAATATTGCAAATTGGCTTTGTCACCATCTCTAGACCCATGCCTAATATATTACTATCAAAGTTAAATAAATAGCGGATTAAACTTACTATTAAAATATTTACTTCCGTAATCAGGAAAACAATAAAAGAATAAGCCAGGAGTCTATATCTAAATCCAGCTACAACTAGCCTACCTGCCATAAATGCATCCACAGAATAAATAAATGCGCTTATTCCCACTATACTACCCATCATAAGGTCCAATACCATCCCAACTATAAATCCAAATAGCATAGCCCAAAAAACATTATCAAAAAGGGCAATTGCTATTATAGCTACCATAATTAAATCAAAATCTACATAGAGCAACTTCAAGTTTTCGAAAAAAGTTATTTGCAGCAGCAAACAAATTATTAGTATAAAGAAATATAAGATCCTATAAAAGATTTTCATAGTCTGGGTGTTATTTTATTTTTTTATTACCAGAACATACTCTATTTTTTTAAAATCAACAAAAGGTTCAATTTCAATTGCCTTATATGGGCTGCTCGTATTTTCGGTTACATTGCTTACCCGTCCTATTAAAATCTCTTCAGGAAGATTTCCATATTCCGATGTAATTATTATATCACCTTTAAATACCAGCTCTTCAACAGGAATATAATTCAATGTAATTTTTTTATCCTGGCTCCCCTGAATAGTCCCCAGTTTCCTTGAAGACAAAATTCTTACTCCAATATTGCTCTGTGGATCATTTATAAGCCTCACACTGCATGAATCATTTCCAGCCATTTTAACCACTCCTATCAACCCATCCTCATCAATGACTCCCATCCCTTCCAATACTCCATCGCTCATTCCAACATTCAAAACAACCTCAGACTGCCACCTGCTTTCATAACAACCTATTACTTTTGCAGGTACAGTTGTATAATCTTTCCTCAGCTCTATGCCCAGCAGCTTTCTCAACGAATCGTTTTCAAACTTTAGATTTATATTTTCACTATATCCTCTTCTTAACTCTGAATTCTCCGTCTGAAGATTTAAGTACTTTCCCCTTAAATTTATATAATCTCTAATTGAATTGATAAAATGCGTTATAGGGTTAAAGAAAGAGTAAAACTTCTCCTGGATAGGTTCGAAAAAATCAACAGTCTTAGCTTTGATATTATTAATTAAGTCAGATTGCTTAAAACTTACAGTAATAACTATCAGACATAAAACAATTATTATAGCCAGAACAACAAAGTTTCTAAATCTTCTATTAAATACCACCATCAGT
>Ga0307928_10004923_pt1 | contig 10070 bp, 6 predicted proteins | sample AceLakmetagen232_FD_201815 | JGI IMG/M metagenome (GOLD analysis project Ga0307928, IMG submission 201815) | Saline water microbial communities from Ace Lake, Antarctica - #232 | ecosystem: Environmental > Aquatic > Non-marine Saline and Alkaline > Saline | place: Antarctica: Ace Lake...
AACGGAAATTATTAATGCTCATTGAGAACAAAGTTTTGAAAGATACCAAGTTGCCGAAATTCTACTTTGGTAGCAATATACAAGAGGACTGGGGGGCTTTTACTAAAGGGGATGTCATTGTGACAACGAAAATGTCGGAGAGTTACATCAAGCACGAGGCAGTTCATTTTGTTTTGGAGCAAAATGGTCGACCTGTCGACCCTAATCACATTGATGAAATTGGTATAAAATATTACTGGAGATAAGGAAGATGATGATACTATTAATAATGACAATGTTAAATTTTAGTTTGCATTTTACACCTGCACAGCCGTTGACGTTCGAGCCCGTTGACTTTGTTATGCCAGCGGAGGATTCGAGGGCTTGGTATCTGATGCATTATAAAGATGAGATGGAAGAATTTTAGGGTTCTCCCCCCAATCGTCAATAGGGCACTAAAGCATAAATAAGCGAAAGCATTAACGCAAAAGCCTAGACGAGGGGGAGGACTTGTTTTTAAACAGAAAGGGCGATATGCCAGAAGATAGAAACTTTACGATACGTCACCCTTACGAGGGGCTAGTCACTAAGATAAGTCCAGAGAGTGCTGATGTCAAAAATACAGTATTCCATGCTAAGAACGTGGAAGGACGCATACGCAGAGGCACAGCTACGTTTGGTAGTAGAGACAAGTATGAGAGTGCTTCGGATGATATCTATGTTACTCCTACTGACCCAGAGTTTTGGGCGATTGGCAGTGCTGTTATTGCCATTGGTGATGCAGCGATTTGTGCAACATATACAGAGCCGGTGACGGAAACACCAGTTATTGATACTACTGAACCAGATAAATATTATAGAGATAGGGAGATATTGAAAAGTGAAAACCTTACTTTTTTCAGTCGTGTGCATGATTATGATGATTGGGATATTGGTGCTACTAGGGAAGATGCTTCAAGAGCGGCTGCCCTTCAGACAGATGAGTCTCCTGGAGTTTCAGGGACAGTCACTTGTGTTATACCTTTCAACGATCGTGCTTGTTGGATATTCACTGCTCGTAGTGTGTGGTTGCTTGTCGGAGATCCCGTAGACACTAATAACCTCCAGCTAAAGAGTTATGATGTCGGTACGTTCTCACAAGGTTCTGCTGATGTTACAGATGTTGGTGAAGTCTATTTTCTAAGCAAAGAGGGATTATGCTCGTGCGGACTAGAGGGCAGAGTTCAGAATGTTAGTGAAGAGAATCTTCCGGGAGCCTTTGCGGAAACTGATGGACTTGTGGCTTTTGATGATTTAAGACAAAAGGTTTACGCATTCACTGCTTCTTTCTCTTGCCAGATGGATATTCGTAGTAAAGCATTTTATGAGATAGAACTGGATAGTCTACCTGTCAGAAGAACTAGGAGCGATGATGGTGTTCTACTATTCGTAGATGAGGATGGAGTAGCTAAGAAATTCTCTAAAGGCGAGATATGTGAGACAACGTGGTCGGTAATCTTCGGCCCTTACTCAATAGCACAGAATTTTAGGACTGGTGTCGTACACGAGCTACAGGGGGCGTTAAGTGGAGGAACGTGTAACATGGAAGTCGTTACGGATAAGAGTGCTAGTGCTTGCTTAACAGCCGCTAAGGCGTTCTTAGGTACTACTGGTAGTTTTACAGCTACAGCGGCATCATTTAACAGAGTTAAACGACCAAGGAGCAGAGGCTCATGGTTCTGTCTGGTTCTTCAAGGTACTGGACTTTTTGAGATGGAGAGATTTACAGTGATGACAAATATGAAGGGGAGATTAAGATAATGGCATGGACAAAAGAAGCAACAAGTACGATAATAGACAAGCCCGGGGCACAGAGTATAGTTCCTGCAATGGTTGCGAACGGGTGGCTTGCTGTATTATCAGCATCAGCAAGTGGAGGCACATCAACAACTTTAACGCGAGACTATGTAAACTTTGGCGAGGTGTTGACAGAACTATATGCGAAGTTTAACTCTAATTGGTCTGATGGAGCAAAGTCTACTGATGATATTATGGAGGAAATTGTTGGTTTAGAGGCAGTACTTAAAGACGTTTCTGCTTCTATAACCAAGGGTACAGCAGTAACAGCTTCTCCTACAGCTTGTTCTATGGGAACAGTTGGTGGTGGAACCGCTGCGGCAGCTACTCCAACAATCACAACCATTTCGGACGGGTGGTTTCCAGAGGTTGATGCTGAAAAATATGATATTGTTATAACACCAGTAGCTTCTCCTGCAACTGATATAACTAATGCTTTGACAGTTGCTAAAACTGCAATAGATTTAGCTCGTACTACTTTTACTACAAAAATAAAAGAGGCAGCTGGTTTAGTTGACAAACGTCTTGATAAATATAAATATGAGATGCAGAAAGTTGGTACAGACTATAATCCAAAAATACAAACTGTACTTGATAAGTTTATAAACGATTTTAAAGCGTATCAAGATACAGTAAGTGATGAACTAGATGATTGGGGAGTTAGCGAAAAAGCCGTTATTGATTTGGCATTTACAACCGAACGTTCTAAACGTCAAGCAGAGATGATTGATAAACATACCTACAATAGTTTGACATGGGCGCCGATTTCAGCGGGCATTACAAGAGAGCATCAGATGGCTCTTACAAACCTTAGTGATAAGCTCGTTGAACGTAGGATTAACCTTGAAAAAGACTTATACATTAGTCAAGAGAAAGCTAGGGCAGACTTGATTTCCGGTCTTGAAAGTATGAGAAGTAACGATTTACAGGAAATATCAACTATTATCCCTCATATTATGAAAGAAGTAGATGTACTTTCTCAAGCTTATACAAACTATCTTAATACTGTTGGCTCTCAAGAGATACAAACTGCTGGAATGACTATTGATTCTCTGTTGAAAATATATGATGTAGACACTCGTATGGCACAGTTTGAGGCAGATTTAGGATTGAAAAATGGCGAGTTGACTCTAAAGGTGGATGAGATAAGAGCAAATATCGCTGCCAATAAAGCCAGTGCTTTTACGTCCGAAAATAGCAGTGCAAGAAGTTTTGCTTCTTCTATTGCTTCTAGCAAAAACTCTCTTACCGCTTCTAAATATGGGAACGAGTCAAGTAGATCAATTGCCGATGCTAGTAATAAGACTAATGTAAGTGTTGCAAAGGCGAGAGCTGAGGTAGACGTAAGCATTGCTAATGCTCAAATGGAAACCAGCGTGAATACTCAAGAGGCTAACTTAGAGGCTCAAGATGTTATGGCTCAAAATTCTATTCAAGCTCAATTGACTAATGCGTTGGTTAGTGCTTATTCACATCAGATGTCTAATCTTCCCAAGTTATCAGATTTAGCTGCAATACTGGGAGCTGCTACGAGCATCGAGGGAGTTGAATAATGACTACTACTACTGGATTTCCACTACATAATAGAGGCGTTTTAAGTGAGTACGCAGATTTTGATAGTAGAAACTTCTCGCAATTAGTGACTGCTGTTATTAGTTATGTGCATCCTAAGAGGCAGTATATTAAAGTGATATTTAAAATTACAGCGAAACAAAGTGACGTTATAAGTTCCGCAAATTATGGAGACTATTATGAAGTTCCTGTTCAGGTTCCTTCGGCTGATAGAGGTGGTTATTCACAAAGATACAGAATAGGTACAGAGGTCTTAGTTGATAGACTTAAAATACCTGCTGTAGTAGAGATTGAAGATGATGTTCAATATGAGGTAGAAGAAGAAGTTATTCAACTGAATTATGCTATAGTAGGACAGGTCGAGAATCAGTTTAAAGGGAACTTTGATTTCCTTGCTATGGAACAAGAAAATAATGGGGTAAATGTTACTGTATGGATAGGTGAAGGAATGGTGAAGGTTAAATACCTTGGGTATTTTGTTTCAAACGATACTCCAGCAGAGCTTAGCTTTACTGTTCCTGTTGACGGCGAATATTTTATATACGCACGAGTTGCTTCGTTTGATGCTTTAGGTCCTTCGAGTACTGGTTACGGATGTTCGGTTGTCCATTCCGAATTGATGTTGGTTGATGAAGTTGCGGAGGGAATCATTTTTATGCCGATTTACAAGCTGGTCAGTGAGCCAGGGAAAGATGTTAATGATGAAGATATTACAAAGATTACTGTTTCTGATCTTCGTTTTGTGCCTGTGCTTTAACGCAGTTGCAGATACACGCCAAGAAGAATTGTCTAAATGGAGAGAGTGGTATATAGACCAACTATGGACAGATCTGAAATGGGGTCAGTATGAAGGTGATACGCTAGACAAGAATATAGATAGTACTGTGTCAGAAAGTGGCTATGTAAATCAGACTTTTGAAGAGGATTATCCGCAAAATGCAAATCCTGTATTTTACACTAATAATCTATTTATGGGAGACATGCTTTTGCGGACGTATCTAGGGCTGTTCACTACCGATTATTTAAGTGAGAAAAAATATTTAACGCCGGCTACTGGTGTGCAATGGTGGTTTGATGCTAAAACAAATGTGTATCCAAAACTTGAAACGATGCTGTTTGAAGAGCAACTAACCAATTTTGTATATTTTCAAGAACACGGATTAAACACAAGCAACACTACTGCTTATTTGAAATTATTTACTGTACCAACAAACAGTTATTCTTTGGCTTTGCAGTCTTATTCTTATCAAGTAAAAAAGTGGTATTGGTGGTTTTTATATGACTTCGGCCCTTGGGATCCTCTTTGGACTGAAGCTGTTGAAGCCGAATACGTGGACTGGGATATGTTTGTCTTTGATACTAATAGATATTTCTATCACAATTGGAATCCAACTAAGAAGTCTTATATGGGACTGCCTCAGACTCAAACAAATTACACATTGATTAACAATAGCAGTAATGCTGTCAATGTAAAGATGTATTTTGACTTAACTAACAAAGTTGTTTCTGTGCCTGTTGGTACAAATAATTTTACAAGTCCTTTTGGATATTATGAACAAATATGGTTTGAAGTTACTAACGATTTTTACGGTACTTTTCAGTTATTGTATAGTCAGATGGACAATGATTATCTTTGCTATTCAACACTTAACCAATACGGTAGAAAAACATATCCTGCTTCTTATTGGATAAATTTAAACGAAAGACAAAACTTGTTGCACACTAGAAAATCTACAAACGTAGTAAATTTGGCTGTAGAAATAAACAGTATGGAACATACCTTCGAGGGAGTTGATGCCTATACTTCAACTCTTTTAGCCGACTATCAAGTTATAAGCAATGCTTGGGGGCTCTGTGAGGGCTATGCGTGGGTGGACCCAGATAATCCTAGTCCTTATACTACCGACGGTACTATACAACAAGAAATGGTCGCTGCGGCTTATGCTAACGCAATTACAAACATAACGACAGGTTTTTCTTCTCCTATAGTGTCGTATCCGACATCTTATATTACAGTAAATTTGAGAGAGATTTCTAGTGATAACATTAGTATATCTATAAGTTATAGTTATCCGTATATGGAAAAAGCTGTTGTAAAGAACTGGTTTGACGACGAGGCTTATAATTATATGCCTTCTAACGATGTTTTTTATGCCCGATTTGGAATGAAATACCAAGAGCCACCTGTTAGGTATAATACGTCGGTACAAGAAACAAATTGGTATGAGAATTTCGGCTTAGATATTACAACTAATATTTTTACAGAGGTTTTTTATTCCCCTCGGTTTCCTGATTTTAGTTTGACGAACATGATCCCTAATGCCTCAACTAACTCATATTCTTATTCAGTAACTAATTTGACTTCGGGCTTGAATATTGGTTTTAATTCTATAAATATACTTAGTAGTTTGGGTGATTATGGAGTATATGCTACTAACTATTTTGATACTGGAGACTTTAATCCTAATTATTATCGCATAAGAATGGGGTATTTTGGAGAAGATGAACACTCATATATTACGAAGAAAAAAAGAGAAGAATAATACTTAATTAAGGAAAACAATTATGACAAAAAATCAGAAAAAGATAGAAGCGAAGAGGAAAGCAGGACTTAAAAAGGCTCAACAGCATGCCAAGAATGTCAAGGCAAGCAGACAAGTTGGAGGAACTGGAAGTAATACTTTGAACAAGGTCATCGCAGCTCGTAATCGTTTTGCAAAGCCTACGACATTGGAAGATAATAACATTGGTAGTGGACTAGCAGGGCCGACCAGCACGTTACCTGGAACTCCGGTAAACCAGCAAACAAGAGATAACCGTTTGCAACTACAGCAGGATAACGTAAATACTCAAGGCATGGATGCTCAACAGAAACAAAATTACTATGCACAGCAGAGAGATGTGAATCGGATTGATGCTAGGCAGGGTGGAATTCCTACTCAACGTTTGGGTAATGTTCAGAGTCAGCTAGGCGGTTCTCAACAGCAAGCACAGCAACAGCCACAACAGCAAGCACCGCAGACTCAACCAGTTGTCAATAATGCTCCAGTGGTTAATCCGCAAGATGCAGTTAATATTGCTAAGTATGGTGCTCCATCCCAGATTCCGCAAGCAGTAGACCAGAATGGTGTGGTAGCACAGCAAGGGTTGCAACAGCAGACAGCAATTGGTGCTACTCCGACTGCAAACGCTATCAAAATTAAACAAGAATTTGCAACTAAACTAGAATCACAACTTGGCTCCTTGAAAGCCGAGTATGATAAAATTGGTGAGAACAAAGATTTTATTACAGCAGATGGCATGCAAGCAAAAGAAGCAAGAGCACTAATTGTTGCTCAAGCTAGAAATTTGCAGGCGTCATATATTAATGAAGATTCAAAAGCATTTGATGCAAGTATTAATGACTTTGACTCTCAAGCTATTGAAGCTAAACAGCCAGAAGAACCTAGACTTAATGATTTGCCTATATTGCAACAAAATGAGATTATAGATAGTACAATGAAATCATTGCCTGGGTATACTAGACAGAACATTATAGATTATCTCAATAGCAGAGCAGATGGAACACCGTTTGAAGAACCTGTAGACCCACAGGTAGCTAAAGATGAAGTAATATGGAATAGACAGCAAGAAGCCGATAAAATGAAAGGTGCTCAAGAACTTGTCAAGAATACTGCTGGTTATGCTAATGCTGTAACGCTGAAACAAGCTTTAGAGCAAATGCCTCTGACAGACAGAGAAAAACAGGCTCAACAGCAGACACAGAGTTTGCAACAAGGCTCTCCAATAGTTAATGGTCAAGTGACTCCAGAGGTTGAGAGTGAGTTCTTTAAGCTTTACAGTCTAACGAGAGATAAAAAAGTTGAAGGAACAGAGACTATAGCATCTCAAGAAGCTAGAGGAACAGATAGTATAACACCTCAAGAAGATAAAGGAACTAATTGGGAAGCTCTCGAGAAATCGGATGTTGGCGAACCAGCTAAAGTTCTTCCTAAAAAGAAAACAGAACAAGATGTTATAAAAGAGAATGATGCCTTAAAGAAAAAATTAAGTAGAGCTAAAAACAAGAAGGAAACTTTGGCAATAAGACAGCAATATGCTTCCGAACTAGAAGCTAATAGATTAAAAATTGTTGCAAGAATTCCTCGTTTAAAAAAGAAATTAGCAAAACTTGACAAAACGATTACTAAAAGAGAGGGAAATCAGACTCCTTATAATACTGCTACTGTTCCAAGATTGAAAAAACAGAGGAAAGAGCTTGTTGAAACACTGGAAGAATATAAAAGCTACGATACAGATGAATCTAAAGAACCTAAAAAAAAGACAATAGATTCACAGTTAAAGAAATGGATGAAGGAAAACAAGCAAATAGCGTAATAACAGGAATATTATATGAATAATAGAAATAAAGAAATTGAGGCTTGGGCAGATGGTGCAATAAAGTTTAATGCTCCTGATGAAGCTGTTTTTGAAAATGCTCCTTTTATATCAGAAAATCCAGAGTATGTACAATATTATCAAGATGTAAAGAGACAGAAAACTAGGCAACGTGTAGCCGAGCAAGTTATGCCGGAAAACGTTACTCAAGAGTATCTCGATTCTCGTGAAGCTTTTGAACCACAGTATCAAAACCTTGTGCAGAATGACCTTGAAGGTGCTTTCAAACTCATGGATGAAGGTAAAAAGGATGAGGCATTGAATAGATACAAGATTATCAAACAATCTGATGCAGACTATCAAGCAAAGAAACAGAGAGAAAACGCCGTTTTCCAGCAAGGAGTTGACCCACAGGATAAACCGTTCTTCAGGGCAGGTGATACAGCAGAAAGCGTTTGGGATGCAGTAAAAGGTCTTGGTGTAACAGCACCGTCAGCATTCTACCAGTTGAAAGAGGGATTAGAACGTCCAGACAAATATTCCGACAGAGCAAAAGAAGCATTTGCAAAAAATGATGCTTACCTACAGGATATGCAAGAAAAAACCGAAGCTAATCGGAGAGCAGGAACAAGTAGTTCTACTGGTGAATCTGTAAGAGCAGCAGGAGGAAGCATTTCCTTCTCTGGAATCACAATGGCTGGTACTGCTATTCCTGTTGCTCTAGGACAGATACCGCCTTTTACCGCACTCCCAGAGGAAGCACTTACCGTTCCCGCAGGTATGGCTATTAGTGGAACCATGGCTTATCGTATGGCTGGTGCATCATTCCTTAACGAGTCTTGGAATAACATACAAGAACAATCTATGCAGGATAACGGTCGACTTATGAACGAAGAAGAGATGAAAGCCATCTATGACGTTCTTCGACCTATCGCAGAAAATACTGCTTGGGGTGAAGCTATACCAGAAGCAATTGGCAATGCTGTAACATTTGGAGCAGGTAAAATTGTTTTTGGTTTTGGCAAGAAAAAGATAGTTGGTAGTTTCGCGAAAAAAGCATTAACGAAATTAGGAATAACTCTTGGAGGTGTAGGTGTCGAGGTTGGTGGTGAAACAGCAACGCAGGTTATACAGAAAACTGACCAGCAAAAAGCGGAAGCTATTGCTAGAGGTGAAGATTACAGTAATATTAGAGCTGATTGGAGTCCAGAAGGTGTTTTAACGGCAGCTAAAGAAGTTATCCCCCAAACGTTAGCACTGATGTTTATGATGGGTAGTGTTGGATCTGTTGCTGGTGGCGTCAATAAGGCTATCAAGTCAAGAGGTCAAAAGGCTTATGACGAAGCAAGAGACGCTGGTGCTACACACGAGGAAGCAATGGTTCCTGCAACGGAAGCTATGGAAGTTGACAATGAAACAAGGTCACGTCAGCAGATGGGTGATATTCTTGGTAATCAACAACAAGGGGGTTTGATAGTTGACAACAACCCTGCACAGCTGTCGCAAGAACAAATCGTGGAGAATGACGCTTTAGACCAACAGTTTAATCCAGAGAATCCAGCGTTTCAAGGTGATGAGGTTGTTGAAGAGGTCGCTCCAGAGCCAGAGGTTGTCGTTCCAGTCAAGCAGAATATCCCAAAAGAGGATAAGGCTGAAACTGTTATCCCGAAAGAAGATAAGGTTGATTTGAATGAGGAAGCTAGAAAGTTTGATACTGTCGAAGAGTTTATTGAAAATCAGGAAAAAGTCTACCATGGAACAGATGCTAAGTTTGATTCCTTTGAAAAAAAAGGGGGAAGTAGAGGTATATTGTTTAGCAAAACAGATGTGCCTTCTAATGGTTTTTTCTTTGCTCCTTCTAAAGAATCGGCCGAGATTTATGGCAAAAATATTATTGAATCTAGGATTGAATTAAATAATCCCTTGATTAGAAATAAAGAAGGTATAAATGGAATAAAAGATAAGAAAAGAGTAGAAGATTTGAAATATATTCTTGAACCTATGATAGAGACATTGAATTATTATGGGAGGGATGTAGGAGAACATATTGATATAGGAGTACAATCATATCCAATAGATAGAGAAAACAATCCCGAATGGTATATGATAGGTGTAGGGGCAGATGGTATAATGTGGGATGTTCTTGATAATTCGGAAAGTGTTAAACGTATGGCTGAACGTGGATATGATGGCACTCAAGTTGAAGAAGATGAAATAAAAGAAGGATTTTCTTATTTTGTTATTAATGAAAATCAAATTAAGACGAATCAACAACTCACAGATATATACAACAAAGCGAACGAACA
>Ga0307928_10004924_pt1 | contig 10069 bp, 9 predicted proteins | sample AceLakmetagen232_FD_201815 | JGI IMG/M metagenome (GOLD analysis project Ga0307928, IMG submission 201815) | Saline water microbial communities from Ace Lake, Antarctica - #232 | ecosystem: Environmental > Aquatic > Non-marine Saline and Alkaline > Saline | place: Antarctica: Ace Lake...
TGCTATATTTGTTGCAGTTGCACAATCAGTTCCAGCTTCAACTAAGTTAAAAGTAAGCCATCTAATATTTCTTTTAGAGGCTACAAATTGGTCAATAGGTATAATTCTTGTTGTGTCTGTTCCTGTATCAATTTCAGAGCTAATAGCTAACTCTGCTACTCCTGCAACACTAGAACTTGAAGCAACTTCATCGCCTGTATTAGTTCCACTTTGCCCTGTAAGATAAGTTTGATTTATTGCTGTTCCTTGCCATGTTCCAGTTCCTATTGTTCCAACTGTTACTAAATTAGCACAAGTCGTTATACCCGCCTGTGTTGCTTGTGTTGTAGCTGTGTCTGGTGCTAATCCTGTTATTGTTGTTACTGTTCCTGCATTACCTGTCACAGAGCCTGCAATAGCGTTTGTCACTTCTAAATCAACTAACCAGCCCTTTCGCCATTTTATCCCAGTGCTTCCTAAGTCATATGTATTATTTGTATCTGAAATAAGTGATTCATTAATAGCTACGCCAACTAAATTGTCTAACGCTTCTGTAGCACCCGAAGTAGAAACACCTCCCCCACCACTACCTGCTGGATTTGAAATATTAATTGTTGGTATTAAACTATCAATAAACTTACCTTCTTTATCAACTAATTTTACTGCTATTGCATTTTCTTTCTTTTGATAATTCTTTGCTATTAATATTATTCTTTTTGCTATTGAATCTGGTATAGAGGTAACTACTTCTTCTATCTTTGTAAAAAGTGGTTCAAAATTAAATGGTTTATACCAAGTAGGTTTTTTAATTCCTATATTTTTATCTATATCTACTTTAATTCTTTTTTTAGGAATTGGGAAGTTAGTAACCTCAATTTTTTTTGGATAATCCTTTTGTTCTGGAAAATTTGATATTTCTATTTTTGTTTTTTGTTCTGGGAAGTTACTAACTTCTATACTCCTAGGAAATTCTTTTTGTTTTGGAAAATTATTTATTTTTATTTCTTTTGGATATTCTTGTTTTGAAATAATTTCAATAAGGTCACTAAGTAATTTCTCTAGAATATCAACTGGAATTTCTTTATCTCTTATTTCTTCTAATAATATTTCTAAATCAACAAAATTACTTGTATAATCTTTAAAATCAATTTTATCTAAAATATTATTCAAATCTTTTTTAATCAATTCAAAATCTTCTTTATTACTATTATTTTTTAATATTTTTACTATATCTTTTAATAGTCTAAGAGTTTTTGTTTCTTTTATTTTTGGTTCATCACCAATCTCTTTATTTATTTTTTTGATTAAGTCTAATTTATTTGACATCTTGTTGAGTATTAAATTCTTTTACAATTTCCTTTCTTAATTCTTTTAATTTCTCTTTTTCTTTTTTAACTTGCTTTTCTTCCTTTTTTGTTTTTCCTTCTATTTTATTTATATCTTTCATTTTATCTTCTAGTTCTTTTATTTTTAATTTATATTCTTTTTCTGTTTTATCTACTTCAACTATAATAACTTCTTTGAGGTTTGGTTTTTTAATATCTTTTTTTGGTTTAATATCTTTTTTAATTGGTTTAAATACAGGAACCAAAATACATCTGCAATTCGGATGTAAAGGAGGATGTTCTGTACTATCATAATCTAAATTTAAACTACCACCATCATTTCCAGAAGCAGTATCACCTTTATTAAAATAACTCTTACCTAATCCAATTGATTTACCATTTAAAGGTTGACAAAATTGACAGGCTCCAGGATTAGCAAACCATTCTTTAGATTCTACTACTTCACTATCTATAAATGCTTTCTCGGATGCTGAATTATTATATCTTTGTGTTTCTGTTTCAGCTATTCTTTTTGCTCTATATTCCTCAGCTTTAGTAAACATCGTTCCTAATCCTTTTTGTAAATCTAACATTGAACCACCTTCTCCAATTATATCGGTGACTAAAGTTTTTATAGATTCATTAGTTGTTAATGTAGCAGCTTTTGCAAATTTCCTAGTGTCAGCTTTTAATAATTTTCTTGTTTCAGTATCAATTTCCATTTGCATTTCAACTTCTAAAAGTTTGAATGTTTCATCTCCTGCATCTTTAAATAATTCTTCAAATATTGGGAATTCAATTTTAAGAGTTCTAGCAATTTCAGTATTTGTATTTAATTTTATATCTTTATAAATATTAGTAGGAGTAGCTTTTATTGATTTAAGTTTATTTAATTTACTCATTACAATTTTTCTTTGTTCTCTAAATATTATTTCTTGTCCATCTTTAACTCTTTTTAAATATTTATTAAACATCACTTCTTTCTTTTCCCATACTTTCATTTTTTCACCATCTTCTAATATCCGAACAGATGTTTCCCCTTCTTCTAATTTTTTCTTTATTCCACTTTTTACCTTTTCAATCATTTCTATTTTAGTTTCTTTTATTTGTTTCTCTATTTCAAAATATTTTTTATTTCTAGCTTTCATTGCTACTATTTCATATTTGAATTTTTTAGCAGTTTCATCCACTGATAAAGTAGTTCCTAAAGCAATCATATTCATTGGTTGATAAATAACATCACCACCATCTACTGGTGCTAATCCTTCAGTATCTCTAACTTCATTGATTGTCATCCAACCAGACTTTAAAGCACTTTCGTGTTTCTTTATTTTTAATTCTTCATCTTCTGGTACTGGACTTGTGAAACTAAAAAACATATTTTCAGTTCCAGAAAACATGGGTAATAAAAATTCATTCAACTGTGCTACCAATCGAGTCATCTTTGGTTTAATTGTAAATCTTGAAAAAATATAATAAGCTGCTTTTGCCGCTGCATAATTTACCCCATCTGTTTGTGCTAATATAGCTTTAGGAACTCTAAATATTCCTAATATTTTATCTCTTGAAAATTTTTGTTGTTCTAAGAAATCCATATCCTTCTGTGTAGAGGATATTTTTTCAAATTCCATATCACCAAATAATACCATTGTCTTATGAGAATTTTTTAGTGATGCGTAATTCTTTCTTAAACTTTTTTTCAACTCACCTCGTTGCTGTTCATTCATTTGAGTAACCCCAACTTTAAGTACTGAGTCAGGATGTGCTGAATTTTTATAAAAGTTTTTATTCCATTCTTCCGAATAATTATCAATATCAACTGAAACTCTTGCCATTTCTAATGTTCCTATTCCTCTAAATGGTTTTGCTGGATTCGGTATCTTTAAATAGATGACTTCATCTAATCCAAGTTTTATTGATTTACCATTTCCTATATCGTATTTATAACCTTCAATTAATTTAGTTGAATCTGTAATTAATGAAAATTTATCTGGTCTTAAAAAATATATTCCTACTATCTTTCCATTTTCTCTATCTAAAAACCAAGGACTCTCACCACATAATTCTAAATATGATTGAGTAACCCAAAAATGGTCAAACTTTGTTGTAAAATTATTTATATTATATAATAAATCTAACATTGGATGTTCTGTAACTTCATCAATATCTCCGTTAGTATATTTATATAATTTAATATCTATTGTTCCTATTTCATCGGCGATAGCACTTACACAAGCACCAACCCATCCTTTCATTTCTTCTAAATACAATCTACTCTTTGGTTGTGATTCTCCTCCTGAATCAACACCATACGCTTCAAATCCTGTAGCTACTTGTGGTTCAGGTTTATCTTCTTTAAATAGTTGTACGAATTTTTTAAAAATTGACATAAAAAAAGCCCTTATCTTGTTAGATTATTTTAATCCTCGTAAGATAGGGCTTAATGTTTTATGTACTTTCCTTGAAAAGTATACACTATACCATATTGTATTATATTTAATTCTATATACTATAATTATATATTATTTATTAAAAAAAGTCAATAGGGTAAATAATCACTAATATTAAATAAATATTATTTTTTTAAATATGTTTCAATATTTTTTTTATTAAATTTTTCAATTTCACTAAAATTATATAATTTTCCACACTTTGGACACTTGATTTGTCCATCCAATAAAAAGGGTTTTTCTGTCTTAAAAAGTATAGTACCATTAGATGTACAATCTTCACTAGGACAATGCCAAATGTAACTCATGTTTGTAAATATTATTTATTATTTATTTCTTCGATAAGTTGTTGATACTGTTTTATACTATATTTAATATCCCATTTTTCAATGAGTTCTTTTCTTCTTTTATTAACTTCTTTAATTCTTTCATCACAATTAATAAACCTTTTTAGTTCTTCTACATTATGTGCTACTGGCATATCTATAGCCCAAGAGGTAAGAGTTTTATTATTACTTTTAAATTTCCATTTACCATTATTTCCTCTTGGATTAATAACAAAATCTGATTTTAATATATTTTCATTAACTGATTTTTCTTTCCATTTTAAATTTTTAACTTCAATTTTATCTTGATATAATCTAGAAACATTAAATTGACCATTCGATATAACTAGTAAATCTAAATTATTTTTCTTTAATTGATTAATCACTGGTTTTATCATATCATAATTATCACTATATCCATACCAACTAACTCTTTTTGCATCACCTTCGTGTATTTTTCTTTCTTTAAATAATTCTAAATCAACTCTATCTGGAATACACAATACTGGTTTATCTGTAAATTGTCTTAATGTTATTGCTAATGCTTCTGTTGATGTAGTAATAGCATCACATAATTCAATCATTTCTTTAGTTCTATATGCCCAATGTAACCAATCTGGGTCACAAATATCTAATATTTTTATTCCTTTAAATACTTTAGCATGTTCAATAAAATATGCTTTTTGATATATAACTACATCATATTTTTCACCTTGTTTAAATAATTTAGCTTCTTTCCAGTTTTTAACTAACCAATGGCCTCTTATTCTTGAAGAACCTAAATCTTTTCTCCCATGAAACATTTCAAAGGTACAAATTCCTATTTTCATAATTTTTTTGATAATAAATAAATTATAATTAATGTTACAATCTCTATTCCAATTATTTTAATAAATAATATTCCAATCTTATCTGTGTTTATTTGCATAATCTTCAATTACATGTTCCATAAAGTTTCTCCAATCTTTTCTATATCTATCTCCATCAAATTCTTTCAATGCTGTTTTCTTTCCTTCTTGTCCTATTGCAACTGCTTTTTTATAATCATATAATAATCCTTCAACCATATCAGCAACTACTCTTGGATTACGAGGTATTATAAATCCATTTTTTCCATTCTCTATAAATCTATCAGCATCTTGCCAAGGAGTAGTTAATACACAACAACCAGAAAACATTGCTTCAGTTCTTCCTCTACTCATTGGAGCTTCTTTCATTGGATGAATATAAATTAAACTTCTACCAATAAATTCTCTATATTCTTCAAAACTAGAAAATCTTACATCTACGGTTATCTGACAAAAATGAATATCTCTTTCTTCTAATTCTTCTCTTATAGCTGTTAAAAAACTTCTATCATAATACTTATCTAAACCAGCTGGGCTTAATGTTGTTATTACTCTTGGTTCTTTTGGTAAATCAAACCATTCTTCTTTATCTTGTCCGTGAATAATTGGTTTTCCGTGTCCCCATTGTTCAGCAGCTCTATATGAATTAGTAACCATATAATTATTACCAATTACTTTTTTACATGTATTAATTAAATCTCCACTCATTCCAATTTGTTCTTTTGTATATCCTAATGCTTTATAATTCTCTTCTTTTATATTACATTGAAATTGTTCAGGATAATATGGAGTTCCATGATTAATTACTATTTTAGGAATATCAGTTATTACTTCATTTAGTTCTTTATATAAACTACCTTTACCTCTTTCCCATAAATTTTCTTCAAAACATTGTTGGTCAACATGTAATAATGCTAAATCATATTTTCCTTTTTCATAATGAGGAACAGTTTTTAATCCAAACTTTTTAACCATATCACCTCTTGGAACATTGCTAGTTTGTCTTCTATGTTGTGCTACCCAAGTCCATTCTGTATTAGGAATCTTATATAGCTCATATTGATGTGCCAAATGGTCAATGCCAGGGGTAATTGAGAATTCGGATTTTTCGTCCGCTCTCACACCCCTGGCTAGTTTTATTTTTCATAAATTAATGAAATTATTTTATTAAAGTATTTTGTCCACTTATTTCTATTTGTATTAACAGAAACATTACACCTGTGACACAATGTAATTAAATTTTTCTTACTACAATTTTGTTTATCATAATCAATATGATGAACAGTTAACCATTCTTTTGAAGATACTGGTTTTATTTTCCTCGGTTCTATTATTCTAACTCCACATTTTTTACAAATATAACTATTAAGTATAGCTCATCAAAAAGAAAAAGTCAATAATATAAATTTAATCTAATATTAAACATTCAGTATTTTAATTTTTTTCATATAATTATTTTTTATTTATAAATATCCCAACTTCATTGGTATCAAATAATTCAGCTTCTAATTCCCCTCCATTTCTATTTATTATTCTTTCTACTTCTTCCTTTAATAATTCTGGATAAGTGTTTACACTTAATATATATACCTTTTTCATATTTTTTTATTAATGATTATTACCTTCGTACATTTTATATAATTTATGTTTCATATTAATTATATTCTTTTTTCTATCCTTTCCTTTACTTGCTTTAGTTAATTCAATACAATTTGCATCTTTAATATATACAAAATTTCCACGTTGGTTAATCCATCTAGTTCTAATCTCTTGACTCATACCACCATAAGCATTTATTCTTTCACAAAACATTCCAAAAGTAAAGAAATCTTTTCTTAATACGAAACTAAAATTTTCTACAAATGATTTTTTATCACCTCCTTTATTTCCAAATAACCAATTTTTTTGTTCATTGTTTTTATTTATTTCTACTGTATAAACAAATACTGCTATTGCATCATCATCCATCATTAATCTACTATCTAAGAATAATAAATATTCACCAATTGATTCTATTGCTCCTATATTTCTAGCCATTGCTAAACCATAATCATTATTATATGTTATATCACTTTTAATAGTTAAGTGTGAATATTTTTCTTTTATTTTTTTATATTCTAATACCCAATTATTAACCATACTTATACTTTCATCAAATATAATAATTACTTCAAATGATTTGTATGTTTGATTTTTTAAACTATCTAATGTAGTATATAATTGCTCTATTCTTTCAAATGTTGTTGGAATAATAATTGATACTAATTTTTCATCATATTTAATACTACTATATAATTTACTATATTCATATGCCATTTTTTCTTCTGACATATTCTTTACTGTTTCCCAAGCATTCTTTCTAAGTGTTTTTCTTAATTCTTCATCTTTCATTAACTCACTTATATTATCTTTCAGTAATTCATAATCTTCAAATGGTGTCAGTAAACAATTTACTCTATCTTTTCCTATATCATTAGCTACCCCATTCGGTGTTGTTACTACTGGAACTCCGCAAGCCATTGCTTCTAAATATGGCATTGTTCCCTCTTCATAACCATCTTTTGAATTACCAACATATATTGTCATACTTTTATATGCTTCTCTTCTATCTTCATCTTTACAATCATAAAAATTAAAATCAAATACATCTTTATATCCAGCATCTAATATTTCATTCCAATATGTTGGCTTATCTTGTTTACCCATGAACTGTAATTTATATCCTAATTCTTTACAAGCTTTTGCAACTTCTTTTAATCCTTTCCAAGGTACAATTCTTCCAACATATCCAACCTTCTTTTCTTTTGGTTCTATTCCTTCATAATAAAATTCATCTAAATCTATTCCATGATTAATAACTGTAATCATTTTTTCAGGTTGACCACATTTTTCTACTAAATATTTTTTACAATTTTCAGTATGTGTTACTAAACTATCAATACCATTCGCAAACCAATCATAACTTCTTAATGCTTTTGTTCTTTGATTATGATGTGTAAGTATTAACTTTCTACTTTTTAATTCTGGTAATGCTTCTAACAATTGTGAACAAGTTCTATAAAATTCAAAATGAATAATATCTGGGTCAAACTCATCTACTATTTTTTTAAATTCATCTTGTATATCTTTTTGTCCTGCATCTCTTGGATGTACATATTGTATTTTCCAATTAATATGAGGATTAAATTTTACTTTTGCTTTTGCTAATCTTCCTATTGCCCACGTTTTTATGTCAGGAACTATTAATACTTTCATATTTTTATTTATTACAAGTTACTTTTAATTTATATACATGTTCTTTAAATTCTATATTTTTAAATCCAGCTAATAATAATTCTTTCTTTAATTTCTCAAATGTGAATATAGCTAAATGTGAATCATATTTATGTTTTTGTGCTCCTGTAAAACTATAAAAAAATCTTTTAGTATTTACTATTGCTCTTCCTTTACATATCGGACAATTATTATATGCATGAAATCCATGTCCAGTATCTTTATAATTAACACAATCACAAACTAATCCTTTTTCATAATATTCTATCATCTTACCACAATCAGGAACTTGAATATGAAGTACTCCATCTTTTTTTAATATTCGTCTTAACTCAACTAATGTATTATGAGTTTTATTAAAGCTAATATGTTCTAATACTTCAATCATTTGTATTCTGTCAATTGAATTACTTGGTATTATTTGAAAATCTTTATTGCCTTTTAACCATTTTAATTTATTCTCATTTCTTACAAGAAACATAAATGGGATTATATTAAAATCACATAATGCATCTACATTTTCTAATTCTAATCCATCAACATTAATCCAATCATCCCCAATATTTTTACTATTACTTCCTAGATTTAGTTTAATCATATTGTTTTTTTATTTGGAGTTAAATTAAAGTATATTAAATTACCTTTTTGTTCTATTTTATTTTCAATCCAAGGTAATACACCATAGTCTGCGTATCTAGGATGATAAGGTCTATTCTCCATAGCTAAATTTTCACCGCATATATAACTAAAGCTCTCTATAATGAAATGTCTTTTATGTGTTATATCCATAAAATCTTCCTTACTTCCAGCTACTGGAACCATACCAATTAATTGTCCATTATCTTTTAAAACATTATGCATTTCATTTAATGCAAATATTAATCCATCTCCTAAATGTTCTAAAACATTATCAACTAATATTTCATCTACTGAATCACCTTCAAATGGTAATGGTTGTTTTTCTACATCTAATACATGGTCAACTAATTTTCTTCCTCTACCATCTATATATTGAACTATATCAATATTAGTATAACCACTTTTTGTTTGTCTTCCTGAACCAATATTTAATTTCATATCTTTATTTTATATAATCTTTGTCCATTTAATTTAACTTTGTCATTTTGTGGAGTTGATACATCATAACATTCTACCATTTCACAGATATGATAAACCCAACTTCCGTTATGTGCATTGTGTGTTTTATCTCTATGACCATATTTTCCTTTTCCTATTCCTTCCCATAACCACAATTCTTTTTTTGTAACTCTTAACAACTCATTTAATGCTTGTCTTATATTGTCTGGATGTACATGTTGTAATACTTGATAGGTATATACTAAGTCAAATGAATTATCATCAAAAGGTAAATCAATTATATCACCATAACTTATATTTACTTTTTCATATTTTTTTGTTATATAATTAATCAATTCTGCATTTATATCTACACTCCAACATTCACTATATAATTCTTCTGATAATTTTCCAATTAAATGTCCTGTACCTGAACCTACTTCTAATATTTTATTAAAATCTTCTTTTCTTTTTTCTACTTCTTTATATACTATATTTGGTTGTTCAGTATATGTTAAATCGTTCTTATGTTTACCTACTTGGTCAATCCATTTTTGTGCATTATTGGGATTACCCCACCAGTCTTCGGGTTTATTCATATTTATTTAAACCATTCCCAACAATTAAATCCTTGTTGTTCTGGTGTTATATTTTTAATTTTATTTTGTATTATTTTAGGATGATAATTTAAATCCGCATTATATTGTACTCTATTTATATTACCTTTAACTTGTTTTTTATAATCATTCCATGAACCATCTACTTCATTAAAAATTCTTTCTTCTATTATA
>Ga0307928_10004925_pt1 | contig 10069 bp, 12 predicted proteins | sample AceLakmetagen232_FD_201815 | JGI IMG/M metagenome (GOLD analysis project Ga0307928, IMG submission 201815) | Saline water microbial communities from Ace Lake, Antarctica - #232 | ecosystem: Environmental > Aquatic > Non-marine Saline and Alkaline > Saline | place: Antarctica: Ace Lake...
CTCGGTGGTCGTATAAAAGATTTTTACAAAAACCAAAACAGAGATGTTTCCGATGATAGGAGCGACAGAATTAGAGCCATTTTGGAAATTGAGCAAACTAATAATTACTGGACGCATGATGATGATGGATGTAAATTAAATTCAGAAATTCTTGAATGGTTACTTAAGTCTCCTTTAGTACACAAATTTAAAATATTAAAATATGTTGAGCTTAATGAAAACAAAGTGATGAGCTATGTTGGTTCTGTAGAGAACTTTTCTGAGATATCAATGGTGATTGAATACAAAGAAGTTAAGATTTTAATAAATTGCAATGTGTCAGGCGGCAATGATAGTATCAAAAGAAAATTTTGTTCGTTTAATGGTTTATGTGTCGAACGTTCAGTAAAGTTTAATAGATTTGAATTTTTGAAATCAATCTATCTTGAATACCTTGAGACTCTCAATTTTAGAGAGAACGTATTATCATATGACCATGATATTAAAAAACGTTCTCGTATTAAAGATTGTGATTTTGATTTTCAAACATTGAATTTCAAGAAATTGAAGAGTGAAATAATCACCACTCTTGATAATGGGGAACGTAGAGGTTATATTCTTGCTGGGAATCCCGGAACAGGTAAGACTTCTGTTCTGTTGAGATTGGAAAAGGAATTAACAAAATACCCAATTCTGTATGTGGCTCCTCATAATTTACAGAGTGACAACACAATTAGTATTCTTTTCTCGTTTCTAAAAACAATCAGTCCTTGTCTCGTGGTTTTGGAAGACATGGATAGTTATGCACTGAATGATAAGAATGAACGTACTGGTGCGTTGTTATCTTATATTGATAACAGTAAGGACCCTATCGAGGTAGTGTTCATTGCAACTATTAATGACAGTTGTAAGTTGAATTATTCTATTGTACGTCCGGGACGTTTTGATGAAATAATTGATGTACAAGAGCCGAAGTTCAATGGAGAAATTTATAATGTGATGAAGACACATTACAATAAACAGAAATTGAAAAATAAACATTATGCTGATAAAGAGTTTATAAAACAAAGTAAAATTTCTTGGATGACATTCTGGAGACTAAAGAAATATAAATTCACTCAAGCTGAGTATTGTGAAATAGCTCAGAAAATAATGTTACAAAAATGGAATTTCAATAATAAAACTTTTATTAACAGTCGTGATAAGTTATTGGATTCTCGTAAATCAATTAAGAAATATAAAAGAGAAAATAACAAAGGTAGAGGTTAATGGATGTTAAACAAGTAATTGTTAGGTGACTTGTGATAATATTGATGTTATGTTAGAAAAATCAGTGTATGGTATTCTAATTAAGTTAATATTATTTTTTAAACAGAATTCATTTTTTATTTTATCATTATGTTGATGTAATTATTTTCAAAGTTTGGGAGGTTGTGATGTATAAAGGAATTGCTGGTGCTATTAAAATATTGTTTATTATTTGTTGTATAAGGAAATTAGTTGAGATAGCAATATGGTTATTTAACCATGTAAGTATAAATTGGAAATAAAGGAGTAACAAACAATGATTCAAGAAGCTGTGAACACAATTGTTGAAAAGATTGCAGATGCAGAAGTAAAAGCTGCTGTTAAAGAAAAAGTTGATAACAGAATTGACTCTTTGGTAACAACTCAAATCAATAAGGTTTTGGAAAAAGGTATTGCAGGTGCAATTGAAAAGACCCTCACTAAAAAGTTCAACCCAATCTTGAAACAGATTGAGAAAATAGATGTTACGTCTATTGTTGCTAATATTGCTAAAATTAGTCTTGGTGATGAAATTGATGGGATGATTACAGAGTTGAGTGGCATTATCAAATTAAAAATCAAAACTGGTATTGAACAAGCAAAACTCATTGAAGTTGACGTATCCTCTGTGAACGTGAAAGCCAATGAAATAATTGCGGAAGAGATTGAAGACATCCTTGATGATGATGACGATGTTAAAGATGTGATTCAAAGGGGTGTGGTGAATCATCTTAAAGAAAAATTGAAGGTGGAATAGTTATGGGTTATAAAACATCCTTTAGTGGGTCATTTAAATTAAATAAACAACTTTCAGTAGAACATCTCAAGAAGTACAGAGACTTTTGTAACACCCGACATGAGAATGAATGGACTGCAAAGGTAGGTTCTATGTATTGTCAGTGGATAGCAAACGAAGATGGTACTGAGATTGAAGCTGAAGGTCAAATATTTTATGAGTTTCAGAAATGGATTAAGTTTTTGATTGCTAATTTCTTTACCACTCATGGATATTCTTTAACAGGGATTGTTAAGTGGCAAGGTGAAGAGATTGGTGATATTGGAATAATTGCAATAAAAGATAATGAAGTAAAGATACTATTCTTTGATTTGTTTGAAAAGTCGGATGATAAAATCTTTGCTTCGATGTTTCCCGACCCTGTTACTATTGAAAATAAAAAATAAACATTGACATTGAAATCCCCCTGAATTAATTTTAGGGGGATTTCTTTTTATGGTGGTCAAATAAAAATAAAATAAGTCTTGACATTGATTTGACCAAATATTATATTAAGTTTGAAATTTTAAAGTACTTGAAAGTTGGTGGAATAATGAGTCTTTGGTATGATGATGTAGTTGAAATTGAAAAACGTTTTAATGATGGTCGTAATAAGCTACAGTTCTTAAATGACCTATTTGATGAAAGAAATATTGCTGGTTATGACCGTGAAGAAAGACTATCTGAGTTTTATATATTGTATCAATGGAGTTTAGATACATGTGGTAATGCGTTGAAAATTACTAATTATGATAGAATGATTTTGGGTAAGCCGGATTTTGGATTACCTGATATTTTAATTCAAACAAGAGAGCAGATATTTGAAGAGTTAAAAGCTCATGGGATTGATAGTGTTTGTGCTGAAAGTAGTTCAGATTTACCTGCACATGATATCCAGTGTTCAGTGTGTGGTGATATGTGGAACATCGACAACTGCACAGACGTTCATGTTGGTAGTGATTATGAGATGTTTGATTTGAAAGACTATGTTGGGAAACCAATTAGCTTTGTTCAGGAAGAATTAAAAAAGAAACGAAACGCGGAATATAGATTGTTCTGGGGTGACAGCAATACCAGTATTAAAAATACAAAATATATTGATTTGACTCCTGAATATAAAAACCCGAAAAGTGATTATCAAAAACGATGTGTCTTGAATAAAAATGGATGGATTGGTAAAAAATACGCTGATGAACATTTCGAAGGTGAATATATTATTCAGGGGGGTGATGAAGCCAATATCATTATTTATAAGTACAGACACAAAAAATGCAAACGTAATAGTATGGTGGAAAACAATTTAGAATTCTTTAAAGAAATTTTCAAAGAAGCAGGAATAGAAATTGTTAAAATAGCAAACATTCGGAATCAATATTGTGATTGTATTGAATGCTCACCGTGGTTAACTGTTACAACTAAAAAGGGTGATATCACTCTTGGGTGGAGAAAACGAGTAATCAATATAGATTTTGGTGCTATGAATGATACAGTTGATATACCGACTGTGTTTGCAAAGGAAGACGTGACAACAAGTTCTAATTCTATTCATGCATGGGGTAAAGACAAATGCGTTGAATATTTGAAGACATTTTATAATTTAATATAATTCAAAAATCTTTTTCAAAGGGGGATGTATGAATAATAGTTGGTTAATGTATTGGATATTAATACTGGTTATAATGTTTGGTGCATTTGATTCTGATGGTGCAACATTTTCAGGAAACAATTATCCAGACTCACTTAAATTGTATGAACCAATTAAAAGTGATTATCAAAATAAGCATAGACCGTTCATTGATGTGGACTTCTATCTTAAGGGTAAAGTAATTGAGTCAAAAGAGACAACAATTTCTGATGATTATGTGCCTGTGACATACTATTGGTTGTTTGTTAATACAAAAAAGGGAATTGCTAATTGTAAAGTTGTTGATAGTATTTATAACAAATATGATGTTGGTAATAAAATTGGTGTGGATACAGCAAAACCTAAAGCCGAAATAAATCAGGGAAATTCTGACAATACACAACCACCACAAGATGATGATGTCCGTGGTTATGGTATCATAGTAACTATATTTATTGCGTTTATAAGTGCTGTGTTATTATTTGGAATAATTACATTTTTTATATCAATGTTGGAGGCGTAATATGAAATTATTTAGGAAACATTGTATTGAATCATTAGCGGATACAGATTTATATAAATTAACTATGTTGTATGTATTCTGGAAAAAATATAGAGACCATAAAGGTACATATAAATACACTTGTCGTAGTGACCATAATTTGATACCTTATAAATCAGAAATATTTAAAGAAATTCATCACCTATCTACATTAAAATTTCAAAAAACAGAATTGGAATACATTAAAAATCTTGGTTTATTTAATAATGATTTTATGGAATATTTAAAGACATTTCAATTGAATATTAAAGATTTAAATATATTTGAACATAATGGTAAATTACAAATAGAAGTAACAGGAAATGTTATAAATTCTATGATGTATGAAGTATACATTTTAGCAATCGTATCTGAAGTATATAATAGAAATGTGTATGACGGTATAGATATAACTGAAGGTGAGAAAAGATTAAAGACTAAAGTTGAAACTATACATAGTTCTAATATTGTTGGAATATATGCAAAATATGTTGATATGGGAACTCGTAGACGATTTTCTCATTTGTGGCAAGAATATACTATTAAATATCAATTAGATTACATTAAAAATCTTGGTTTATTTAATAATGATTTTATTGGCACAAGTAATGTATATTTTGCTATGAAATTTGGGTGTAAATGTTACGGAAGTCAGGCTCATGAAATTCAAAGTTTTTATCAATCCATGTGTCATGTTAAAGATTCATTAAAAAAATGTTTTGATGATTGGATTGATGTGTATGGAGCTACGTTAGGAACTGTATTGTCTGATACATTAACAGTTGATGTGTTTTTAAAAAATTTTGATAAAAAATATGCAATATTATTTAATTCTGTCAGAGAAGATTCTGCTAATAATTTGGAAGAGTTTGTGGACAAAATAATAAATCATTATAAAAAATTGGATATTGTCCCAACAACAAAATCTATAATATTTAGTAATAGTTTAAATTTTAATAAAGCAATACATATTGCAACCTATTGTAATGGTAAAATAGGATGTTCGTTTGGAATAGGGACAAATCTTACTAATGATATGGGTGATGATGTTACTCCAGTACAAAGTGTAATGAAACTTATTTTTGCAGGTAAAGAATTTAATGATATGAGACCTGTTTGTAAACTTTCGGATATATCAGAAAAAAGTTGTGGTGGCTCTCAACAACAAATTGATTATGTTAAGCATGAACTTGGATTAATTTAGTAATATGTTTTTTAAAATATCATTTATGTTATTAAAATTTCAATATGGTATAATATATATTTGTTTAAAAATGAATAGGAGATATAATTATGATAACTGTATTAACAAAGGAAGAATGCATACAATTTAATTGTGAGAGTTATGCTAAAGAAAAGAAGTTTCTTGAGGTATTAGATTATCATAAAACTAATAACACTGGGAAAACATTAAAAGTTTCATCAGAGCAATTCGATTTGGGTGAAAAGAAAATAGACCCAATGGATGTGGACTTTATTGAACAAGAAAATCGAAAGTATTATTCTGAAGTGGGTACTGCTATCAAAAATTTGATTGGAGATTTGTAATGGTTAAGAATTTACATACAGCAAATGTCAGGAACAAATTGTCTCCGTTACAATTGGTTATTGATTTGCTTACAAATAAAGATTCTAAAGTGACTCTTGAATTTATACAAGAAGTTGCTAAGCAGGGGAAGACATCAATCCTTGGGATTTTAAAAGAGCTTGATGGAATAGAAGCTCATGGTAATGAGGTTATCGAGAATCCCCTTATTGAAAAGGCTACTGATAGAATATTGCCTACCAATCTCGAAGATGTGCTTATTGATATAATGAGAACTGCTACTCCAGAATCTTGTACGAAATTTAAAAATGTCCCTGAAGACATGTGTGGTGATGGTGGGTATGTTTTCAATGGTCGTGCTATGAGAAATAATTATGACCTGTGGATTAAATCTGATATTACAAAATGGTTTGCCGAACGCAATGTATTTTATGCTGATGACTCATGTGTTATTATTTTCAGGGCATTGTGGTATAAGTTAAATGGGAAAGAATATGATATGGAACCTGATGTTAAAAGATTTCAAGCACATTGGGATTCACTTAATCATGATATTAAAAAAGAATATAACGAAAGGAATATATAATTATGAGTCATTTTTGCAGTATTAGTAGTTGGAGATATGATGTTTAAATATTTGGGAATTACAGGGGCACCTGCCTGTGGTAAAAGTTATTTCAGCAAAATGGTTGTTGAAGTATGTAAAGAATATTTCATAGAAGTTCATCACATTGATTTTGATAAACTCGCTCATGATATATACGTTGATGATTATATGGGAGTGTGTTATAAAATTAAAGAACAATGGAATGGTGTTGTTAAAGTTAATAATCTCAACACATGGATTCAATCAGCTACTGTTGACAGAAAGAAACTCGGTGAGATTGTTTTTAATAATCCTGGTTGTCTTAGTACGTTAGATGATATTATGAAGGAACCAATGAAATGTAAAATAAAAGAAACTCTTAAAGATAAGACTGGTCTTATTCTTATGGATTGTGCTTTAATGGCGGAACATAAGTTGTTTGATTATTGTGGTGGTAAATGTGTTGTGATTGATGTTCCAAAAGAAATTCAACACAAACGATTAAAAGAGCGTGGGCTTTCTGATGATTTCATTGAAAATATGTTGGGTAGCCAATTGCTTAGTAAAGGTAAAATGAAAAGGTTGGTAGATAATGATGTTAATGTTTGGTATGAAGATTTATATCATAAAAGGAAACCAACGGTTCAGAAATTAGTTATAAGAAATATATTAAGAAATTTGGTTTTTAATGAAGGGGACTTGTTGTAAATGGAACAAATCATATGGACTGATGAACAGGAAGCAATCATCGGAAGCGAAGGAGACATCAAAGTGAATGCGATAGCTGGGTCAGGTAAGACATCAGTGTTGGTTGAATACTGTAGAAGACGACCGGATGTAAAGTTTTTATATCTGGTATTCAATGCTTCAGCCAAAGCAGACGCTATTATTAAATTTAAAAATGCAGGTGTTAGTAATGTGGAAGTGTACACTGCACATTCATTAGCATATCGAAAAATTGTATTCCTACATGGATACAAGGTTAAGAACACTTATAATGCTTACGAAATTAAAAATATTTTAGGACTTGAAGGTATTGGATATTTTGGTTTCATTTTAGCGACTCATGTAAGCCGTTTGATGGAGCTTTACTTTAATTCAACATATGAGTCCCCTGATGAATTAAAAGACCGTTATAAACATGCTCTGTCGTCTGAGGAGGCAGTGGTATTCTATACAGCTAATAAAGATATTATTATGAGTGGTGTTAAGGAATTAATAAATCGAATGGATGATGGTGACATGCCTGTGACCCATTCATTTTATCTTAAGAAATATCAATTGGGTAATCCTAAATTACCGTATGATTGTGTACTCTATGATGAAATGCAAGATAGTTCAGGTGTTATGATTGATATTTTCATGAAACAAAAATGTCAAAAAATCTGTGTTGGGGATGATAATCAGGCAATATATGGATGGAGAGGTGCTGTAAATGCTTTAAAGGGTATACATTTTAAAGAATTACCATTAACATATAGTTTCAGATTCAATCAGAACATTGCTGATAAAGCAATGAGGTGTCTTGATTTGAAAAAGATTGTTAATCCTAAGTTTGAAAGGTCTGATATTGTTGGGACTAATACTAATCCTTCAAAAGAAAATTCAGCAACGGCTGTGCTTGCCAGAACAAATCTTTTATTATTTGAGGAAGCTATGTGTGTTGTGGTTAATGATGATACTAAAAAGATTTATTTTGAAGGTGATTTAAAAAGTTATACATTCATGAATGGAATATCTATTTATGATGTGTATAATTTACATTATGGTAACAAGTCTTACATTAGAAATCCTCTTATAAAAATGATGAAGAAACCGTCTGACTTGGATGATTATATTAAAAAAACTGAGGATAAAAACTTAGAGATGTTGGTGAAGATTGTAAACAAATATGGTAAAAGTTTACCATCGAAGTTCAAAAGATTGGGTGAAATCAATCTTCCAAAAGATAAACGACATGAAGCAGATATAGTGTTTACTACAATTCATAAGGCCAAGGGCTTAGAATACCACACTGTCAAGCTAATGGATGATTTCATCACAAAGGCAAGTATTTATGAGAAAAAGAAAAAGAAAACAGATAAAATTAATATTGCTGGGATTATAGAAGAATGTAATATACTTTACGTTGCAATTACCCGTGTTAAAAATGAATTAATTTTACCTGAATCTTTAGAATTTTTAAATGAATAGATAATTATCTATATGTGACACATTATCATTTCTTGAATTATGAATTAATTTAATGATTAGATTTAATTAAATTTTCTTCTGCGGTTAAAATTTGTAAATTAGAATAATGAAAACAATGTTGTTGCTCTTCAGGCTTTGATAAATTAAAAGAAGTACATGGTTTAACGTGGTCAATATAATACAAAAGGAGAAGTTGATAAATGGAAACGGAAACAGAAAAATTAAAAGAAAATGATTGCAAGTTAACCGACGCTAAAGGAGTAGTTGTGAAAACATTTAGATTGCAGAAAATATTGGGAATATTTGGAAATGCTTTAATGATTTATTTGTTGCTTGGGTTTGTGGAACCAAATCGAATGTTTCAAGTTGCATTAATGTTGGGATGTTTTGGATATGTTAATGCAACGATTTGGAGAAATTATGGATAAATCAATTTTAATTACAGGTGGATGTGGATTCATTGGAAGTAATCTCGTAAGGATGGTTGCTAACCGATTTCCTACATCAAGTTTAATTGTTGTAGATAGTTTGACATATGCCGGAGATAGAAAAAATATTGAAGGTGTTGATGTTATATTTCATCAGTTTGATATTACAAATTCTGTTGAAATGGAATTCTTGTTTGCTAATTATGACATTAGGATGGTGTTTCATTTGGCAGCGGAAAGTTTTGTAGATAATTCAATTGATTCATCTAATGTGTTTGCGAAAACAAATGTTCTTGGTACTCATACATTGATTGATGTTTCTAATAGATATTGGAAAAAGATTGATTATGGTGAATGTAAATTTATTCATGTGTCTACAGATGAAGTATATGGTGCATTAGGTAAATATGATGAGTCATGGACGGAAGAGTCTCCATATTTACCAAACAATCCATATTCAGCGTCAAAAGCTGCGTCTGATATGTTTGTTAGAGCATATGTTAATACATATGGGTTTCCAGCTATCATTACACATTGTAGTAATAATTATGGCATTTATCAACATACCGAAAAATTAATACCAACAGTTATTGAACGTATATATAATGATGAACCTATTCCAGTGTATGGACAAGGATTACAAATACGAGATTGGATTCCGGTTGATAAACACTGTGATGCATTAATATTCATTGCTAATAAAGGACGTGATGGGGAAGTTTATAATATTGGTGCAGATAATGAAGTGACTAATATTGATTTGGTTAAAAAGATATGTGAGATTATGGGAAGAGAACCTGAAACTCTAATATCATATGTCAAAGACCGCCTTGGGCATGATTTTAGATACTCTATAAATAGTTCGAAGTTACAGGGGCTTGGGTGGAAACCTTGTGTTGAATTTAAATTAGGATTGGAAGAAACTGTTAAATGGTATGTTGATAAATTAAATAAGGAGTGTAGTGATGGGACCAACGTATAAAGAAGCTGATGTACAATGGAAGTTGCTAACTGATAGGATTGCAACTATTAAGAGAAGTGTGGGATATCTAATTAAAGAACATATCTTGTATAGTGTGGTTCAAGAAAGTGTTGACCACATTGATGAGA
>Ga0307928_10004926_pt1 | contig 10067 bp, 23 predicted proteins | sample AceLakmetagen232_FD_201815 | JGI IMG/M metagenome (GOLD analysis project Ga0307928, IMG submission 201815) | Saline water microbial communities from Ace Lake, Antarctica - #232 | ecosystem: Environmental > Aquatic > Non-marine Saline and Alkaline > Saline | place: Antarctica: Ace Lake...
TGATTCTTCTTCTTTATCATATGCCGCACCAATTTCATATAATATGTTACTAAGTTCAATCACAACATCAATTCGCGAATCTATTAACTTATCAATAATTTTTTTCTCGTTTGGTTCATGATTTAAAAAATATACAAACGCATTCTGCATTTGTGCTAGCTTTTGTATCTCATCTTCTAGTCTATCAAACATATTGTCTGTGGCTTCTGTTTCTTTTGATTTTTTATTTTTCATATTATTATTCCTTCTTATATTTATTATCTATTGGAAAAGCTAAAATATGTTCTTTTGTTGTTTCTTTTAAATTTTCAATTGACTTTTGTTTTGTCGGACCATAATTTGATACTGCCACTTCTACACAAGTTGCCACGTAATTTTTACCTTCTTTCTGAATATTTGCTGTAAATAGTTGTCCAGCCATAACAAAATTTTCTTTCATTTTATCACTTGTTCTTTCCAATGCGTATGTAACTTTTATATAATAGTTTAATATATAAACATTTCTTTGACTAAAAAAATTACAATTTAACTACATTATTATCCATAAATTTATCTATATCAATACAATACAATTTGTTAATCCATATTTTAATTTTCTCAGTGTGTTTTTTACCAAGATTTTTCCTGTGCGTAAGTTTTGGCATTGGTATCACAAACGATGATTTCATTTTATAGATATGATGCCAGTCAACTTCTGTATCATCTGGAAATGGATTAGCCATAAATGGTGTGAAACCAAGACCACGACGTTTGTATCTTGCTTTTTTAAAATCCATTTTTACACTTGGTTGTTGTCTATATGCTCTCTTTCTTTCAATGACGTCTGGCTGTTTGTTGTACTTTTCACGATATGCCTTGTATTTTTCTGTTTTCGTCCTATCACTATTTCGTTTTTTAACCTCTGGACGTTTATAATATTCTTTGTTTCGCTGCTTAACTTCAGGTCGTTGATTATACTCTTCCTTATAATCTTTTCTTCGTTTTCTAGTTTCAGGACGTTTGTTATACTCTTCCCAATATGCCATTCGCTTTGGTGTTTTTTCTCTATCCTTGTATCGTTTAATGACTTCTGGTTTTTTGTTATGTTTTTTCCAGTATGCTTTAGACTCAGATGTTTTTGTTCTATCCCTATACCACTGAATAACTCTTGGTTGTTTGTTATATTCATCACGACGTTTCTTAATTTCTGGTTGTTGGTTACGCTTTTTGATTCGCTCTTTGTTTTTTTGATAGTATTTCTTACCTTTTTGCTTAAGTTTTTTCTTATTTTTTTTATAATATTTTTTATTATATTCCTGTATGTCAGCTGTTATTAACTCACTTTTTTCTTTTGGCATTGTCTTATTTTATTATAAACAAATTAAAGTTTTTGATCTTTTCTAAAGATATATTCTGATGGTTCTTCGCGCTTTGGCATTTCTCTACTTATATGAATAGCCTCCTGAAGGGACAACGGGAATAAAGTGAAACAACCATCGCGGAGTACAATCCAAAGATCGCTAAGCGGTATTTCATATGAATCGTTGAAATAAGTAAGTGTTACTTTTTCGCCTTTTATTCCAATCATTTTTAGGAGCATGGTGTGTAAGCTGCCAAGTGGAACCTCACGTTTATCTTTTGCTGTATAATGAATTCCCCTTTGGCCCATTGATAATAATGCACTGGAAATTAATGAAGGAAAGGTTTCTTCTTCTTTGAATGACAACCCAGCATTGGCTTTTATCTTATGTTGTATTAATTTCAACAATTCACTTTGTGAATGTAACGTGTCTGTCACGGTTAATCTTATGTGTTTTTCTTTGTAGTATGCCATTATTTTGTATCCGTTCTTTTATCTCCATCCTCAATAACATGTGCATCAATATGATATCCTTTTACTGGAGCATATATGTCTACAAATTTACCAACACCAAATTGGCCCATAAGGTCGACGTAGAAACTGTTACCAGCTGGGCTTCTACGGAGATTGTCAACTGCACGTTGTGTGACACGGGTTGTCGACCGACTAACTTTAGCACCAGGTAAGAAGAAATAACACATTATTTTTTGCCGTACCCTATAGTCAATATCCATTAATGTTTGTGTATTACAATGAACATTCATCATACATTTTCTAATATCCTTCGCAACAGTAGAGAAATCTTGTATTCTTCTCCATAGTTCATCACGTGATGTCCCTGGTGTTATTTCACCAAGTTCTTCAATAAACACATGGACCCATTCTCCAACACCCCTGAGATATGCTATAAATTCCATCCACGTAAATCTGTCCCCAAAAAAAATCGGATTAATCTTTCCAGGCTTTGCTTTTTTCCATAAATCGTCGAAATCATCAAAATATGTTACATTAAACTTTATTTCTTCTAAATGTTTATCTCTATCTCTAAAAATTATGTTTTGACCAGACTTTATTAAAATGTTCCATTTTTTTGGATCTTTGATTTTGAACCATTGAAGGGGAGCATTGTAACACTCACTCCAAAATACCTTTTGCTTTGGATAGCTCATATTGGTATGCTCGGCAAATGCCAACATTGAACTTGTTTTTCCAACACCTTGTCCGCCAGTAGTCATACTAAATAATCCACCAGCATTTTTGTCTTGAATATGGATACGATTAATTATTTCTGCAGCTATAATTTCCTGCTTCGATACCATCCCTATACCTCAAAAGCACTTTTATTTTGTACTTTCTTAGCACTCTTAATATGCGGTTTCTTTTCCGGTATCGGCGGCGGCAACGCCTCTTCAACTGTAGCTTCTTCAACAGGTTCATACTTCGGAACGTCAATTTCAGCAACAATCGGCTTCTCAAACGGAATCATTTGGTTTTTTCCCATAACATTAACAACCATCTCTAAATAATCCTTCCGTGTATCCCATTCTATTCCCTCAGTTTCACTAATTACAAACTTTCTCTTCTGAATTTCATTATTCGCATACTCCGCCATTGCCATTGCCTCATTGATTGCAGCGTTTGCTTTTCCAAGCAATTCATTTTTATACGCCATAATTTCATTATACGCCGGTGGCTTCAATGCCAACAACATTTCCATCTCTTCCAAAATTTCATCAAATAAACTACTATCTTCGCTGTCTTGCGCCTCAAAAATTTTCTCTAGCCTTCGCATCAACAATCCCTCTAGTGTTGGTAAATAACGTTCTTTTTCAAGCATTCTATTTCACCTTTTTCCATGTTTTATTTAATTTTTTTATATCCGCTTTCTTAATATCAAAAACCTTATCAAACGAATGATATCCGAAAATAAGATAATCTTTCTTTTTCTCTTTTTGTATTTTGTAAAAAGCAACAACAGCCATAATAGCGTATCCAAGTGCTCCAATCATCATAATAACAGGACTAACTTGTATAAAACTATATGCTAGCGCTAAAAACATATCAGATTGATACGCATTAAGAAACAGCACCGCCGGAGTTATAAGACTTACACCAGCTAATATGATAACACCACCAAGAATAAATGTCATTACAAAGAATACCTCTGCCATTATTAACATAGAGTTGTAGTCACTAAGAACTAAGTTTCTTTTTGTAAGAAAGGTACTTAACTTTTCTTTTTCATTTACTGACAGCTCATCATATGTTTTCATTTTATCCTCCACCAATATTTGCTAAGCATGTTTCAACGGATATAACATTGATTGTCTGGTTACCTAACTGCAACGGAACTTGTTGACCATTTGATGCTTGTTGCGCTATTTGCATGACAGCAAGGTTGAAACCACTCTCCAAACCATCCTGATATGCTTTGTCTCTTTCTTCTTCTTGTGCTATTACGGTTTTGTCATATATCATATATGTCAATAAACAAGCAACAAGACCAATAAGCAAAATGATTGTTACCATCTGTCCTGATATCTTTTTCTTACTATCCATTTCTTCGCTCATTTCACCACTCCCGGAAGCTCATTAACATTTTTTTCATATTGAACCTCTTTTCTCCTCTCAATCCATTTGTTAAATATTTTCTTTTTCATTATATATCCAAGTATTGCAATTCCAAAGTAAGATACAACTATTAATGCTATCCATTTTGCAACTTCAACAAGTGAACCAGTATTTCCTTCAACAACCGTATATTGATACATGAACCAAATCAAAAACGTTGGTACTGCGAATATCACTAAACTGAGTAATCCCCATGCAAAATAAGTTGTTGTTGTAATGAGAAACTGAAAAACTTTCCCAGGTTTTCTATAGCGCTCCGGTGTACTAACAAAATAACTTAATAATGATATGATTGCCATAATTGCACCAATTACTAAAACTATTCCAAATATATTAAAAACTGTTGAGCTAGTATTCGATGTCACATTCATTGTTGCACTATGTTGATAATCTGGTGTGCTGTTCATTACTGATATATATGCGAAATATCCAATCGCGCATATCGATACTGCTACAACAACCAAAAGGCCTACACTTAACCCTGTTGAACTCATTTCTTTTTCCTCCTCTTTGATATATTCTTAATTTTTTCTTTATCATTCTCTTTCATTTGTTTTCCTTTTGCCAAACCAGATTCCCACATTAATTTCAAATATTCACAAATTGCTCCCAAATTTTTCCTCCATTATATTTTTAAAATCATTTACTTCCATTTTGTGAATTTCATGTTCCCATAATCTAATAACATTATAACCTGCATCTTTCATTTCTTTATTTCGTATAGTATCTCTCTCTATTGCTTCAGGCCTATTATGCCAATAATCTCCGTCACATTCGATTACAGTATTGTAATCATATAAAAATAAATCACAACAGTAACCATGTTTAATTTTAATATATTTATGAGGCTTATATCCAATATTTAATTTCTCACAAAATTTTTGTATTTTTACTTCAATTGATGTATCTCTAAGAGGAAGTATAAATTTAGCTCGTGCCACTTTCATTTTTTCTCGTCTTTCTTTTGAAAATTTTTTACCAACATGTGATTTAGACATTTTTTTTCTTTGTTCTAAACTTCTTTTTTTTCCTTTATTCGCGATACCTATTTTGTTTTTTGTCTCACTAGTCATTTTTTTACCAGTGCGTGGATTGACATAACCATTCCTATACTTTTCTTTATGGTTTTTACTGATCCTTTTTCTTGTTTTATCAGAACACTCTTTACCATAACATGGATGTGTTACTCCTTTTGACTCTCCACGTGTTGCTTTACACATTGCACATTGGCAATCAACTTTATGTTCCAAATATTCGCCACGTAATCTTTTGCAAACACCACATTGACACTTCTCTCTATTATGGTTTTTAGAATTATATGACATTTTCTTTCTTGTTTCTTTTGTAGGATGTGTCCCGTATGCATAACTATTTTTTCCTTTTAATTCTCCTCTATGCGCTTTACACATACAACAGTGACAATCATCTTTATGCCCAAGTTCTTTGAGAGATTTTCCTTTATTCACTAATGACATTGTCTTCAAGTATTCTTCTGTTCTAACATATTTTCCTTTTGGCATTTTCAGTTCCTATAAAGTATTAAATTCCACCTTGTAACATCTCAAGGATTTGTGGCATAAACATGAGCATAAAAATTCCAAGCAAAGCCATCCCGATCATTACTATTATTATAATAAGAGTACTCATATTCAATTTTTTACCACTACCAAACTTAGTATATCCGCGAATCTCCTCAATCGTCCGTGCGTTGTGATATCGCATTAATGTTTTCAAACCATATGGACTAATCTTTGGTATGTAACTCTCCAGCGCATGCAAATCAACAGGAATTCCACTAATCATTGTTTTATATGTTCCTTTCGGTGTTGGTAGTGCTTTAATTTCATCCAAAATCGACAATGGTCCTTCCTCAACATATTGCGGTCCCTGTGGTTGCTGTTGTCGATATGGATTAATATGTTGTCTAACCTCTTGTTCGGCCGGTTCTTCGTAATATTCTTCTTGCGGTTCTTCGTAGTATTCCTCTGGTTGTGGTATTTCTTCATAATTTTTCATGTTTTCTTGTTGTATATTCCCCGCTTTCTCAGAATATTTTTTAATCCTATTATCTAATCGTCCCATTTAATCACCCATCTTTATACATCATTTCTTCTGTTTCATACGATTTTGTTTTCATCATCCCAAACCTATTAAAAAAACTTTGACGAGCTTCTCTTAAACCAGCAAATCCATATTTTGTTTTCAAAAATGATGCATACAAACACATTCCCAAATCAACAGCATGGCCGGTTCCTTCCGGAACAAATCTAATAGAATGGTCAAAGAGCTTATACGATTTTAATTCATGAATCAATGCATCAAGCTCCTGAGAATACAAATGTCCTTCAATCTCACGAACCGATGGAGTGATCTTTATCGAACCATCCTTATAAACATAGAACCAAATAATCTTTCCAGGTCTTCCAAACTCCAATAAATGCGTTGCTCCGGTCTTTACTGCTCTACCTTGTAAAATTATCAAACCAACAAGTGATATTATGAATCCGACTATAAACAGCATCAATCGTAAAAACATTGGAATACCAATGAATATGTTAGCTGGCATCAATCCCGACATTCCAGCTAAAAAAATCCCGAAAAATAAAAACATATACGCCAACATAAATATCATTTTTTACCACTACTCCAATCCATAAGTATATTGTTCATCACGTGTACTTCCTTTCTTCTTTCCAAACGCGCCGGATATTTTACTGGCCAATCCCTTCTTCTGTGTTCGTGCAAGAACACGTTGTATTTCTTCTGTTCGTTGAACACCTTGTTGTCCATACAATGTCCAGAATCCACCAACAGACCGCGACAACTGCATTTTCATTAATTCTTTTCCCATAAGTTTTCTCGCCTCGTCATATAGTCCAGTTTCAAGTAACATACATATTTCTTCAAACGCCATAATAATCGGAAAAATATCAGTTCGTTTAATATTACCAAGCGCCATAATTTTAGAAAACATCAGATAAAAACGTTGAAAGAATTTACGCTCAACCGGAGGTACATCAGGACTGAGCATAAATTCTACAACTGTCAATGCGGTATCTCTTTCAATATCAGCAGGATACGCTTGTGGATACTGACTCCCGTACGGCATTATTCACCAATTTCAATTCTTTCTTTTTCTCGGATATATGCAATAGCCGTTGCAATAGCCATTATTCCACCAAGTAAACCAATAAACCCACGAACATACATATCCATCGATGTTGGTGTTAATGCTATACTTACCAATGTGATTGAAAACACAATTCCTAAAACAGATGCCAAAAACATTAATGGCGGCACTTTCTTTGCTTTTCGATGCCGAATATTATCGACAGCATTCCGAAAAAGTTCGCTTCTATTTATATCCTTGTTTTCCTCTAACCAAGAATACATTTCGTTTGGGATACCAATTGATATCCTTGTTAAATTTTTCTCATCCTCCATAAAACCACCTCAATATATACTGGTTGTGTGATGAGTATATAATAAGTAATCATTTAAAAATCTTACTTTATTTTATAAAGTATTAAAACTAAGACTAATATTAAATAGCATAAGTTTTTGATACCATTAAGTATTTTACAGCTTCCAATTATATAGTGGTCGCACAGGTATTGTCTTGATACCACGGCGGGACCGTCTTGCTTTTCTGCTACGTGACGACGACTTTCGTCTTCGGTCATAGCTTCCAGGATACATTGTTTCAGTAACGCCACGTGCGGTGTGCGCCAATATACCAAGTCCTATTCCCATTCCGGCAATACCAACTACTGTGCCTGCTGTTCCACTTACATCAAATCCATTTGTCATTTTTTTTCACCTCCTTAATCTTCTACAATATCATAATGGTTTAATTGTCGTTCATATTCAGATTCTGCTCTGGTAATTTCATCAAATTCTTTTGAACCAAGATGCCCTCTTTCGTCACCCCAAGATACAATATATTTTTTCTTATAAGAACGACCATATACTTGTTTTGTTGGTTCTTCTGTTAACTCAACGTAATATCCCGGTGTTCTATACTCATGTCCTCTCTTCGTTGCATCAAATGTTGGTTGTTCAGCAAACCGTAAAACTCTGCTGCCATCAGCCTCTATAACAGGAACACGTTTTATCATTTTTTTCACCCCTTCTTTATTTTTCTTTCAATCATTTTTCTTATCTTATTCCAAAATATTACATTCTTGCCACCAGCACCAGCAGCATCAATAAATACTGATTCTAAAAAATCGAGAACATCTTCCCATGTTTTTAACTCAGGTTCTTCATTAAGCATATCATCAAGATAATCTTCGTAAACATACCAGTCCATTTCTTTCTCAACTTTTTCAATCATATCCAAAAGCTCTTTCACAAACTTATTTCTTCTTGCTTTAGCAATCCGTGCTTTTTTTCCTACGCTATAATAATCTGGTGGATTAAATTTTTTTGTCACTTTTTCGTTCTCCTTTTTTATTTTTCTCACAATTTTTTCAATTCATTTTTTGCTTGTTTTAATTCCTCTTCTAATTGTGCGATATGATTTTTTAGTTCTTCTTTTTCTGTTGTACCGGAATATGATGTATTATATCCATATCCACGACCAAAGCCTCTTCCAAACCGTGGTGTTTCAAGACCTCGGTCTGAAAACCCTGAACAAAATCCGAAACCTCGTCCAGTTCTTGCTCCACGCCCAAATGGGCCAGTTCTATCTCTTTGTAGCATATTCTTTCACCTCCTTCTCCGCCATATGTTCTTAATATTGAAAGTTGACTTAAAACTACTTTTAACACTGCTCGCCATTGATTGTCCAAAGCCTTTACCTATGTTTTCAATATCTCTATTTCTTTTCCACTGGTCCTTAAATATTTCTTTCATTTTTTTCACCTCTTTTTTATTTTTCTTACCAATGTGGTGGCTTCATACCAAGCCAACCTTTTTCCATTCTTGCTTTTTCTGCTTGTTTGTTAAATTCACTTTCCGATTCGATAAAAAAATCAACCCCAAGATTTAGGTCAAATTCTTGTATAAATATATCTCTTAGTTCTCTTTCTAATTCTTTTTCGATATTTCTTGTTGTTTCGGTTAATGAAGAACCAGTTCTTCCAAGCTTTTTTAATCTATTAAGTTCTTTTTTTGTGTATATTATTCTTACTTTCATTTTGTTACCTCACAAATACATGATACGGAAAACCACCAGAACCCTTCGAGACTCTAACGAGTTTTCCTTTGTTTTTCCACATTTTCTTTTCTCTGCCTGCACCAATTTTTGATTTATGCACCGTCTTTAAATAATAGTACCTGCCTCCAAATTTTTTCTTACCACCAGTTGGAAAATGTTTTCCAGCTATAAGTTTTGCCATTTTTACCAATCTCCTTCTCTATGTGTCTCAAGTTTCCATTTTCGTGCTTTAGAGTCCCATACAAACATTATTTTTAATCTTTTCTTCATGGATGGCATATAATATGCTTGAACGCCAAGACTCCCAGCAATATACATAAAATTTCCTTTTGTATATTTTTTTGCATATCCTCTACGAATGTCTGTTATTTTTTTTCCTTTGCTTCTTACCTCAGTTACACCTGCATTTGGATACGGTTTTTTCTTAGGATAAAGTTTCTCAAGCTCTTGTAACCTTTCCTTTTTTTCTTTTTTTTGTACTGCTTTACTAATTTTTCCTTTATGCGGTTTTTTTGACATTTTTTTACCTCTTTTTCCTTATTGTTGGGTGCCGACATGTGCTTGTTTGATTTCTTCCTTGGCCACCTGCTTTTCTACCTGTTTGTCTACCATCTTTTTTACCTAATCCTTTTCTTGGTCTTCTCATTTTTTATCACCTTTTTTTCCATATATCTTTAATACTAAACATATTTATTCCTTATTTTTTCCTTGTTCTTGCAAAAACATCATAACCTTTTTTATATTCATAGTTTGGTGCTTTTCCACTTCTTTGTTTTAAAGAGTATTTTATTTTTGTAGCTGTATATCCTTGTTCTCTTGCAAGTTTTCTACCTTTTTTTCTAGCTGCATCATAATTCTTTGCAAATACAACACCTAAATGTCCTCTCACCATTTTTTTCACCTCCTATCCCAAAGAATATTTTTTAGTTTCTCTAA
>Ga0307928_10004927_pt1 | contig 10066 bp, 14 predicted proteins | sample AceLakmetagen232_FD_201815 | JGI IMG/M metagenome (GOLD analysis project Ga0307928, IMG submission 201815) | Saline water microbial communities from Ace Lake, Antarctica - #232 | ecosystem: Environmental > Aquatic > Non-marine Saline and Alkaline > Saline | place: Antarctica: Ace Lake...
TGAAACGTGTTGCAGTATATAGTATAAGAGCGTCTTACTCTAACGAGTGAGGCGTTTTTTTATGGTCTGTTATAAGTTGAGTGTAGACCGAGAAACCAAACAAACCAAAGGAGACAAAATGAAACTAACATTAAATAACGTTGAAGATGTATACAAGAGCAAGAAGTGTAGCATCGGGACAATGGAGCTAAAAGGGTATGAACTCATTGACGATTTATTCGTGGACAAGTCCGGAATGGGTGCAGACAATGAGCCGGCTTTAACAACCGACCAGTTTATTAAGCAAGTGGAAAAAGCTATTGTGTTAAATGGCACAATATATAGCACGATAACCAATGAGGGACAATTTCAGTTATACATAGGACTATTTAAGAAGTCCGGCAAGTATAAGTTACGCAAGTTAGAGAATAACACATATGAGTATAATGATAACGAGGGCTTGAAAGTACGATTGCATGATACAGATATTCTGTCTTTTGTAGGAGACAACGTCACGCTATCAACCGGTGGTTATTACACAAACACCACGAAAGCACGAATGAATAAGTATTTACCAATGGGCTTTAGTATATATCAAAAAGACTTTGAATGGTATATAAAGGCTTATGATAAGACAATAGACTTCAAGGATAACATAACGCTTGACATCAACACCGGCCTTGTTATAGGTTGAGTGTAGACCGGTAACCAAACAACGAAAGGAACCCAATGCAACACCACGAAATCGTAGCAACGTTTGAGAGGGTATTTAAAGGCCAACCTAACTTCATGACGCCGGAAGTTATAGGTTATGGACAACGTGGAGACTTTATATTTGAATGTAGCGAGGGCAGAGGTATAGAGCAAGAGCGTATATTTGGTTTAACTATATTAGACCTTGAGGGTACAAATTACCCTGAATATTCCGGAATGTATAATACAAGAGCCGGCGTGAATAATGCAGTCGCAGACCTTAGCAATAAAGATATACTCCCTATCACATAACGCCCACCGGAAGACCAACCAAACAAGAGGCCTTTACTCCCATGAGTGAGGGCTTTTTCTTTGTGTGTTATAAGTTGAGTGTAAAACAATAACCGGTGAAAGCCACAAATAAAGGGGTATATTATGGGCAAGTTAAAAATGTTAGTATGGTCAGAGTGGAAGACAGAAGCGATAGCGTCATGTCCTTATAGGATAATATTGCATAAGAAGGGCAAAGAGTTTGTTACTCATATCCAATGTGATAGCACAGACGGAATATACGAGGTTTCCGGTAACTACTTCCAAACGTTAGAAGACGCCGAAAAAGACTTTGAAACGCGTTGCAGTAGCTATGGGATTGAATGCCCAATAACTACATAAACCCACCGGACAACCAATCAAACAAGGCCTTTATTCTAACGAATGAGGGCTTTTTCTATGGGTAAACCCTTACCTAATCAATAAACGTGGCTTAAACAGGCCTTTAAACGTACCATTTCCGGTGTTTAAACGTAACCAATACACTAACAAGAACAACCTACCAATCAGCCGGCGTATTTAATGGATCCATAACAGACATAGAGACATAACAGACAACCATACAACCACCGGAAACCACCTGCTACACCTATGCACACATACACCCACAGCTAAAACCCCCATTAAATAGACCAGTCCACACACAAACCGGTGAGCATATGCCCACCAATACAATGCCAACAGATAGGGGGGGTACCCTATAAAGACACCCACCCCCCTTATTATTGCATGCGGCATATATCCCAAAGCCAAATCCAATGGCTGCAACGCGTTTCAGTGCCATTCCCTGTGTGGGGATGCTGAATTATTAAAGGATTGGGGTGTTTTCTTTAGTAAAGGGGTATTTAATTAAAGGCGGATAATCTCAATAGTTAGTTATGTGATTTTGCAGTTTGAACCTAGATGTTTCGATTTTGCACGCGGTGGGTAATAATGATTCCTAACAATGTTTAGGTGGCATATGCTCATTAGTTGTACTGCAGCTATTGACAAAGTACCATTTATAGTGTATATTGTTTATTATAAGGAGGTTCACATATGACAAAGGAAGAGAAGAAGAAGTTAAAGGCGCATAAGGCTAGGTGTCAGATATGTAAAAGCATACATAGGGAAGACATAGAGATGGATTATTTACATTGTATCCCTTGGTCACAGATAAAGTCTAGATACGATGTTAATACAAACAATAGTATAATGAAGCATGCGGAAGCATTAGGGTTAGATAAGAAACGTGATAGGAAGCAGTTCTATTGGAATCTTATAGACCATGTTGATTTAAAGGGCGTTAAAGTGTCTGATGCTATTGAGAGTGCAAAGCAGTTAGATAGGATAGAGAGGGTTATAGTGGATAATCCTGTACCTTCAAATATACAAGTTGTGTATTCGTTTACAGAGCTTACCAAGAAGAAAGAGGAGAAGGTTGAAGAGCCTGTTGATAGGTTAAAGCTTGAAGAACCAGTATTGGAAGATATTAAATTAGACCGTAAATAAGGAGGATTCATGAAGAAGAAGGTTCCATGGAATAAGAAAACGAATAAGGTTGCTAGAAGCAAATCTGCTGGTGAGGCAAGAGCAGCTGAGAGAAAGAAGAAGGAAGCGAAGAAGAATAAGGAAAAACAGTTTATGTCTAAGGTAGTTGGTGGTGATAGAGCATTCAAAAGAAAGAAAAAAGAGTGGAAAAGGGTCTTAGCACAGAGTGAGGATAAAGAAAGAGCAATAAGAAAAACGAGGTTACATGGTGGATAGTAGTGTCTTAGAAGTTAAGATTGATTATGAACCCTTGCCAACACAATTACGGTTCCACCTCTCTGAGAAAAAATTTCGGCTCTATAGGGGAGGATTAGGTTCAGGTAAAACGTTAGCAGGGTGTCACGAGGCTTTAAAGCAGTCATTAGAGCATCCTAACAATTTTGGTGTTATCACTAGAGCAACGTACCAACAGCTTGAAGATAGTACAATGAGAACGTTCTTTGAAAATGTATGTCCGCCTGAGCTTATTCAGAAGTTCAATAAACAGAGTAAACATTTATATTTGTTTAATGGTTCCGAAATAATCTTCAGGTCACTTGACGCTCCAGAGAAATTCAAATCAGATGAGTTTGGGTGGTTTTACATTGATGAAGCATCTGAGGCTAAGGAAGATGCGTTCAAGTTTCTTATGGGTCGTATTAGGCGCCCTGATATAGGTAGGTTATGTGGGTTCATGTCAACTAACCCAGTGAATGTTACGCATTGGATATACAAATGGTTTGTAGCGCAGAAGAAAGAAGATTTTGAGGAGTTTCATGCGGCAACGTATGAGAACAAGAAACATTTACCTGAGAATTATGTAGAGAGTTTGGAACAAAACTATCCTATGAGTTGGGTAAAGAAGTATTTGAATGGTGACTGGGGGTTCACAGAAGGTGGGCAACCATGTTTTACTAATTTTAGAGAAGATTTGCATGTTAAGAGTCTTAGGTACGTTAGTGAGCGACCTATCTATGTAGGTATGGACTTTGGATTTAGAAGGCCAGCAGCCATATTTACACAGATTGATGATAAAGACAGGTGGATTATATTAAAAGAGTATATGCCTGAGAACATAACTGTACATGATTTCGCTAGACGTATCATAGAATTGCAGAATAAAGAGTTTCCGTTGTGTAAAGAGTTCATATATTACGGAGACCCAGCAGGCAGACAGATAAATGATAAGAGTGAGCGTACATCAGTTGAGATATGTAGAGACCATGGTATAAACGTTTATTCAAGGAAGAGTTCTCCTGTAGCAAGAGTGGAGATATTCCAAAAAAAGTTACAAACATTTCATGGAGACACACCTTCTTTGTTAATAGATGATAGGTGTACATTTTTCATTGATGCCTTAGCTGGTGGTTACAGGTATCAAGACAGGGCTGACAAGGAAGTTATTGATAAAGATGGGTTGTATGACCATATAATAGATGCAGCAGGGTATTTAGCAGTTGGTTTGTTTTCACAGGCTAATGCAAAGACGCTTAGGAATGATGGTTCGCCAAGGAAATTGGCTAATTGGGCAGGAAAGAGGTAATGGTAATGGTAAGAGCTAATGCTCCAAGTTTATTAGGTGCGAAGAAAAGGAAACGTAAACGAACTAAAAAGAAAAGTAAGGCGGTCAAGAAATTGACTAACTTATATTTCGGTAAAGGATAATTATGCCAGAACAAGATTTATTAGATGCGTTAAAACCTGAAACGCCTGAAGTAGATACGCTAAACGACCCTAAAGTTATAACCCTTTCAGGGGAAAAAGAAACTGCGCTTGTAGATGCAGTAATAAAACATTATGAAAAGGCTAAAACAGCCACCGCTTTTGTAAAAATGATTAAAAACCTAGAAGATTGGCACAAAGCCTATCTTGGTACGGTAGAGAATACGAGCTTTCCTTGGGAAAATTCTTCTAATATAGACTTAGGCGTTGTTGAGATGGTAGTTGACAACATTAAGAGTAGATACAAACTATCTACAATCGGTGCTGCACCTATGTTTAATGCTATTCCTACTACAGAAATAGGGGAAGATAAGAAGGATGAAGTTACTGATGGCATGAATATGGTTCTCGCTGAAGATATTAGGATGGATGATGTTATTGATACTATAGCACAGCAAACTGTTGAGTATGGTACCTGTATAGGTAAACTTTTCTGGCAGAGAGACATATTAGAAACTAAAGAATACGGTAAAATCAATGACGTAGTGTTCCCACAAGACAAGAGCGAAATTAAAGAGAAAGCTGAAATAGAAATTATAAATCTTGAAGACGTCTTTGTACCTGAGAACTGTCCTGAGAACATAGACAAGTCACCTTGGGTGTTTCACAGGGTTTGGTATTCAGTATATGACCTTGAGAAGAAGGTTAAGCTTGGGTTCTTTAGTAAGGCACAGGTAGAAGAAATCAAAGCTGGGCTTATTACACAGAAAGAAGCAACAGCAAAGACAGCCGAAGAGAAGGCCAAGTTATATAATGAGCTACCAGAAGAAAAGGTAGAGATATTAGAGTGTTATATGCGTAATGACGCAGATAATGATGGACTTGAAGAGGAGTGTATCTTTTGGATATGCCCTACAACCAATACATACTTAAAGGGTTTTTACTTGAAAGACATATATTTCTCAGGTAAACGCCCTTTTTATATTTGGAGATACAAAAAAACAGGGTCGTTCTATGGTCGGGGTGTGGTAGAGATGGTTTCGCCTTACAGAACCTTAATGAACGACCTTTTTAATTATTCGGTAAACTGTATGATGTTACAGGTATTACCTTGGGGTTTCTATAGGATAGGTTCTTCATTTAAACCAGAGGAAGTCAAGCTTTCTCCTGGCGTGATGATACCTATAGATGATATTAATGATGTAAAAATGGCGCAGTTTCCTTCTAACGCACATGTAATGGATAATGTCGTGATGATGATAATGTCTTTTGTTGAGAGACAAACTGGTATATCAGCACCACAGATGGGTAAAGACTTTAGCTCCCAGAAAACTGCAACAGAAGTGCGTACAGTTATATCTGAGGGTAATGTCAAGCATGAAGACAGAATACAAGTGTTTCAGAGCGAGGTCGCAAGGCTCTTGAAGGGTGTGTATAATATATACAGACAAAATCAAGGAAAAGGTCGTCAAGGAAGGATTAATGATGGAGAAGATTATAAATTCGTTAAGTTGTTCTCCGCGTTTGACCAGCTCGCTGACTATGACTTTATCATACTCGGTACCCTCACCACAGGGAACAAAGTTATTGAGCGAGAAGATACAATGGCACTCTACTCAATCACCGCACAAAATCCAATCTTCGCTGAATGGCCACTCGGACAGTTTGAAATGCTCAAAGAAGTCTTTAATACGTTTGGTAAACGCAATATTAAGCGCTTCCTACCCCCAGACGAGCTTATAAAGCAATATTCAGATGCTAAGTTGCAGAACCTACAAGGACAAATGCAGACATTAGCGGCAGGTGGACAACCTGGACAACAAGAACCACAAAAAGAGACAGCAGCAGAAGGTGAAATATCCCCTGAAGCAGGTATGCCACCAGTTCCTAACGCTGGAGGCGGTCAATGATAAACGATTATTTGATGTCAGAGTTAAAACCTATTATAACTGACCCAGGTTGGGAGATAATAGTGAAACGCGTTGCAGTATTACTGGACAATGCTGACAGAGATGTGCATGCAGCTAAGACTTTTGAAGAGTTTAATAGAGCGAAAGGAGCTTATGATGCAATAAATATAATTTTTAGATTGGTAGAAGAGCCAAATCTATTTGCTGAAGACGGAATTGTAAAGATGTCTCAGAATAAACAGGCGTAATGGGGTTCGCCTTCCCAAACTAACACAAGGAGTGTAAAATGGAAGAAGAAGTAAAAGTACCTGTAGAAGAAAAAAAGCAGGAAAAGCCACTTGAGAATGAGTTGGCAGAATGGAAGCGTAAAGCTGAGGAAGCAGAACGTAAAAGTGAAATGGGAAGAAGAGAGAATGATATGCTACGAGAACAGAGACTAAGGGAAATGGCAGTAACGCCAGCGCCTGTAGTTACTGTGCCTGAAGAAAGTGATGAAGATATGGATAGATTATTTAATGAATCGCCTTCTAAAGCTGTACAAAAGCTTATAAACAAGAGAGCGAATGAGTTTAATACTACTATTCAACAAACAGCACGAAAGATTTATGCACAAGAAGCTAAGAAGGCAGAAGCGATAGCGAAGTTCCCAGACCTTAGAAAGCCTGATAGCGAGTTTTTTAAAAAGGTTTCGTATTATATGGATACGAACCCTGGTAAATATAACGAGCCAGAAGGATTGTTTGATGCGTGTACTAGGATTTCCTATGAAATGGGAATAGCACCTAAGAACGTTGAGACAGATAAGGCTAATGAAGCTGTTCGTAAAGGTGTTTCTTCTACAGCCGCACAGGTAGCAAGTTCAGGAACAGCACCAGCGAGTGATGCAACAGAATTAGATGCTAAAGGCATAATGTTGGCAAAGAAACTTGGGATAGACCCAAAGGATATGGCTGAGCGTCTCGGCAATATGACAGAAGGTAAGGGCGAGTATGCTCCTACTCCAGGTAAAACAGGTAAAGCAACATTTATAAAATAGGAGGAATATTATGACAGAAGTAGCAAAAAAGTCAGCTAAAAGAACAAAAGGCGACTTAATTAAAAACGTACAAGATATGACAAGACCGAGTAAATTAAAGATACCCCATAAGAATCCAACCTTAAACTATAGGTGGATTAATAAAGCTGAAGAGAATATAGATTATATGGAAGCTAAGGGGTATAGAGTAGCCAATGCTGAGGAAGTAAGGCATGCTCAATTAAAACCAGGCGTAGATGGAACATGTTGTAGAGGAGATTTAATTTTAGCAGTAGAGCCTATGGTTCATCATTCTGCACATAAAAATGCAGAAGCTGAGTTAAAGAAACGACAGAGTAAAGCTAAGCGTCAGGGAGTTAACCAGAGAACCAGAGCCGGTGGTTTTGGTTTTGAAGAGACGATTAAACAAAGTTAGTTAAAAAAGGAGATATAATATGGGAGCAACAATAACAGCAACAAGAGGTGTACCAACAGTACCAGGCGAAATCAGATGGTTTCCAATGGCAGCATCTCAAACGTTTAAAAGAGGTCAGTTCTGTTACCTTAATGAATCAGGACTATTAGCAGTATGCGGTTCAGACCCAGGTGGAATAGCAGGTATGGCAGAATGTGATGCAACAGAAGCAAGTGGTGGAGAAGCTGTTACATTAAATGTAGCATGTCCTATTACTTTAGCTAAAAGAGGTCAGCAGTTCACGCTTAATGTAAGTAATGGAGCTTCAACTCTAGCTACTTCTAACGTTCAAGTTGGACACCAGGCAGAGATGTATGTAGCGAGTAACATTTGTTACTGTGATTACGGAAACCAGTCTAATCTTAGACTTGTAGTAGATGATATAGCACCTGACAATACAGTAGGTGACACTTCAGGTAGATTGATATGTGAAGTAATAGGTGATTACGCACAGTTAGCGCAAGGCACCTCATAAGGAGAATATATGAGTGATTCTGTATATAATAGACAGAAGGCGCCATTAGCGCCAACAACAGATAAAGACAGCGTAGGGGGTTTCGCTGACCTCGATAAGCTTTGCTCCAAGTGTGGGGTTAGGGACAACAATGGGCGAATTTGCAAGCATTGTGACCAATGGTTATGTAGAGAGTGTTTTTTTGAGAAGGAACACTACAAAGAATATTTACAGGTCTATGACCTACACAAAGGAGAATAATAATGAGTTTATTAAGAGCAAGTGCTGATGATTTACTGCACGTTGGCTTAGATGAGGTACTCTTTAAGAAATATAAAGAGATTAATCCTGTCTATGCGCAGATATTTGACGTACGTTCATCGGACAGAAAATATGAGAAAATAACTGGTTTCTCAGGGTTCGGAAGTTTGATAGAAAAAGCAGAGGGTGAGACAATTACTTATGACAACCCTTACCAGGGATATGATACGACGTTTACGCACAATACATATGGCCTTGCATTTAGAGTTACTAAAGAAATGCAAAATGATGACCAGTATGATGTTATCAAAAGGATGCCATCTTGTTTAGCAGAAACTGTTATGAGGTATAAAGATACTGTAGCAGCTTCGTTATTTAATGATGGATTTTCTGATACAGGTACTGATTTCATGACAGGTGGAGATGCAGCAGAGTTATTTGATGCTTCTCACCCTTTAACAGGTGGTGGTACATATGAGAACATAATTACAGCAGCTGACTTGAGTGTGTCAAGTTTAGAAGAGGCTTTGTATACAATGAGATTAACAGTAGGTGATAGAAATGAATTGGTTGATTTAGAACCTAAGTATCTTTTGATACCTCCACATTTGGAGAGAGTAGCGCATGAATTGTTAAAATCAACAGGTAGACCAGATACAGCTAATAGAGCTTCTAATTGGTTAGGTACACAGGGGCTTACTCCTATAGTATGGAACAGGTTGACAGATACGGATGCGTGGTTTTTATTAACTGAGAAGTCAAGACACAATCTAATTTTCTACAACAGACAAGAACTTGAAACAGATAGTGACAGGGATTTTAATACAAAAGACCATGTTTATTCTGTAATGACAAGGTTCTCTACTGGTTGGGCAGATTGGAGAGGTGTATTCGGTTCAGCAGGGGCATAATTAATTGGGGAGTGTAGCTGGCCTAAGGGCAAGCCGAATGTGCTTTGGTTAGCACAGCTCCCCTTTTTTAAAAGAGAGGTTAAAAATGGCAGATACACAAGGTAAGTTAGATGCAGGGGTAACAGTAATAGGAAAGGGTGATAATCAGAGTATACTGGTAGTAAATACAGCAACTGTTGAACAAAAACCTTCTATTATATGTTTATATTCCTCTACTGATACAACTGGAGCTAAGACACCTTATTATTTATGGGTAGATAGCACAGGAGATTTAAGGTTACATACATCAATTCCTACTGATGAAGATAGTGATGGTAATGTAGTAGGGGCAATGAGCTAAGAATGAGGGTTCTATTTGTAACAGAACCATATATAATTGAACCATTAGGTTTGGGTTATTTGGCTGCAACATTAAAAAAAGACGGGCATGTCGTAGACCAGCTACGCTACTCCGAAAAAAACTTTCTACATCAAGTTCGGCTTTTTAACCCAAGCATAGTGGCATATTCTGTTACAACAGGTAAAGAGAAGAAGTTCCTTGAAATAAATAGGTTGATAAAGACAAGATTTAATATTTTTTCTGTTTTTGGAGGGTCGCATCCAACATACTTCCCTGAGTTTGAAGCTGAAGAAGGTGTTGATATGATAATAAGGGGTGAAGCAGATAAATCGTTTGTTAATTTCGTTAATAACTATAAATCGTATGAAGAACAGCCAAAGGTTATAGATTTCGACAAGTTAGAGCAAGATTTAGATAGCTTACCTTTCCCAGATAGAAATTTCATGTATAAGTATAAAGAGAATAGAGATAATCCTATAAAGAACGTTATGACAAGCAGAGGTTGTCCGTATGCTTGTCCATATTGC
>Ga0307928_10004928_pt1 | contig 10065 bp, 23 predicted proteins | sample AceLakmetagen232_FD_201815 | JGI IMG/M metagenome (GOLD analysis project Ga0307928, IMG submission 201815) | Saline water microbial communities from Ace Lake, Antarctica - #232 | ecosystem: Environmental > Aquatic > Non-marine Saline and Alkaline > Saline | place: Antarctica: Ace Lake...
CGCTATCTCCTGACACGGTAATGTGCTTTTTGTTCTGCTCGTTGTATTCTACCATTACATTCATATCTCCCCCTTTAGCGCCTTCTTTACGCGCTTTAACGCTGCGGTTGCTTCCTTCTTTGTGCGGAAGCAGTTGCTGCGCTTGAAGAAACGCTTATCAATTCCAGTCCCTGACCAAAACCAACTCATTACATATAGTTCATTTACAGGCCCATTGATAATCCAATACTTTTCCCCGACCTTCGGTTTCCATTTCATCCTTCCCCCTTTGTATACATTACATCGTTGCTTGGATACAAACTCTCTGGTTTTGTTTCCATTGCCGCTTCTGCGGCTTTGAGTGCTGCTGAATATGCACCTTCTATTTCCTCTTGGTGTTCTTTGTCCCACCCACCATTCCACATCCTAATTGATGCCTTCGCAACTTCACGCAGGAGAGCGTTGTCCTTCTCTAACTTCTGTGCGTGTTCAAGGGCTTCCCTGCTCCACGTCAGTTGGTCACGCTGCAACTCCTCAATATAATCCAGCAACTTCGGGAGCGCGCGGAGTGCTTCGTACATATTATCAACGGACCAAGTATCCCTCATCTCCCTCAACCTTGCTATCGTTTCTTTCATTCCCCCTCCATTGCCGCTTCTGCGGCTTTTAGTGCTGCAAGCAATCTGGGCGCTCCATCTCCCATCGGATCGGTGACTTCTCCCCAAGCGGCCCTCATAACCTTGCACATTAGAGCGTTGTCCTTCGTCAACTTCTCAATCTGCTTCATGTGGCTATCCTCCCTGCGTTCTAGTTTCCCGATATGCTCACGCATGAGCGCTGATTCATCCTCCCACACCCCATACTCGTCCTCACTTGTTGCATTACAATCACAGCGTTTAGGCGATAAAACTATCTTCCCTACTATTGTGTCTTTCATTTGACCTCCATCGCCGCTTCTGCGGCTTTGAGTGCTTTGCTATAGTTTTCCCATGATTCCATCGTTGCCTTAACAAGCGCACGCAGAACTGTGTTGTCCTTCGTCAACGTATCTATCTGCCGACAATGCTCATCCTCTCGACGTTCTAGTTTTGCTGTCGTGTCTTTCATAATACCCCCACGGCTTTGAGACACGCCATCGTAATTGCAAGTGGTGCTGTGTTGTTTGCCTTGACAAATGATACACCGTTCAAATCTATGACGGCATCTGGTGACTTGTCTGAAAGATAAATCTCAACCTCATGTGTCCCCTTGAATGAATATACTGACGTAATAAACCCATTCTCAATCATCTTCTCAACAAGCAACCACGCATCTGCGATTGAGGTGCAGGGGTTCCAGTCATGAATATTGTAATCCGTTAAGGCGTACTCATCTGTGCAACTACGGCCAACGACCCAATAGCCATCGTCTAAACGCCATCCCATCACCGTCTCCGCAGCCAACCTGTTCATTTCGTCGTGTGTCATTTCACCTCCTTGCGGATTGCTGCTGCTATTTCGTCTACTGTTATCGGTGTGTTTCCATTCGCCCACGTTTCAACCATCTCCGCAGCGCGTTCGAGGCCAGCGTTAAAGGCTTCCTTGTCCTCTATGTGCGTGATGGTATACGTAGGCACTCCGTTCAACATCCCAACGTATTCGTCGCTGCCGTGTACCGCTACAAACTCAACCCCCGAATCCCTTGCCAGTTGAAGTTCTTTATCACGTATTGTCCCGATCCTATAATATTTTACAGTCATAGCCCCTCCTACTCCCCGTGCCTGCCTTTAACAAACCCACGATTGTTTGAGCGTCTACGCCCATCACTCCGCCCGAATTTGAACATTTACGGAATGGTAAGCGCTACCGTCGTCCCGCCACGTCACCCCGCCGACATTTCCAACACCATTCAACGCTTCGAGTATCGTGAACAGGACTGGAATCTCGGCGATGAACGCCTTCCGACGATCCTCTGGAATCTTTAGAATGTCCGAAATGTGTTCGATATGATATTCGTTCATCGTTCCTCCTATTCAGACGCATCGGCGGCTGACTCTGCATTTAAGCGGCGATACTGTACAGCGTAACCGCACCGCCTAGCGCCTACTTAATACAAACATAACTGCAAATATAAACAAAACGATTAAGATCTTCATAGTCACTTCCCAGGGTTTAACTACAGGTACAAAGGCCGTTGTCACAGATACAACTCGTTACTGTTCCATCATCATTCACTATGATAACATCTGTAGTTTCTTCAGCGAACGCCTGTGTTGATACGAGGACTACTGCAAAAATGAGTAACCACTTCATAATTCCTCCCTTATTTGCCTCCATTTATTTAAGTCATCTACCTTTGCTTCCCATCTACTTCCAACCTTACTCAATATGGACATGAACTGATTGTCCTTTAAGCCAAACTGATAGAACCATGATATCGAACGTCCGATATGCCTTGAGATCCCATTGGCACCTGCAACCCACATCACCTGATGCTCTATGTTTAGATAGCGAGGTTCTTCATATTCAGGTAGGGAGATGAGCTTCAGGTTGATACAGGGTTCTTCGAGTTTCGATTCTATCTGTTCTAAACTATACTTAAATCGAATCTTTCCGTTCAGTGCATCGCGTTCTATCCTAGCGATTGTCTTCTTTGACTTGTAATACTGTCCTAGTACGCCTATCTCTCTGGCTGATAATGCACACATAACCTTCACTACCTTGTTGTACGTTTGAATCACATCTTCTACATCTTGTAGTCTAGAAGGCACACGACCTATCACCTCACCAGAGGAGGCAGCTGATCGTAGACCTTTAGGCGTTTCTCTATCCTTGAACTCTCTGAAGTACCACCTCAACATGAATTTGACACTGGAAAATTGCATCGCTCCCCCACGGGATTATGTGACCCATATCTGAATGATTACTCTTGGGTTTTCCTTGTCTATCTTTCTGAACACCAGAAGTTCATCAATTCTGTTGTCATTATATATCACAGCGTTCTTTTGCAGACAATCCAGAATGATCTTAGGAAATGAATCGATATCCTGTCTCTTGTTTGGAGCGAAGACAGTAAGGCTTACAGTAAGCCTTCCTTCAGATCCTAACTGCATCATCATGGGGCCAGTTATCTGACGCTGAAAGTCCTTCTCGTATGCAAGCGACTCCGCAGATGAGATAATCATTGGACGTTTCGTTTTAGGATTAGTGATTATGCGACGGCTACTGGACTTAGCAGGTACTTTGCCGATAACGGTGATTATTAGCCCATCTTTGTTGTTATATATCATGTAGTTAAACCTCCGAAGCCCTAGGATGCCCTGTAAGCGACGATATTTCTTTACCCCTGCCCCTACCCCTAGATTTGGACCACTATCTACAGCTATCTATGCCAGCGTTTTAATTTGAGCCATTCCTGAGAGCATTGGTATCTCTTCATGACACTCATTATCTTTATTTTCAGCCAATCCTTTGTACACCTGAACGAATCTCTTCTCATGCCATGCTTTATCATCGGTCATACACTGTCCATAGTCATCGCCTATCAGCAGGTAAGCTTTCTGTGCCATTGAATTACTGGTATTTCTCGTAGTCCACAACTCTTGAAAGGCAATCAGCGCATCACTTACTGCATCAACCTTTACTTCATTGATACCATACTCCCTGATATGTGCTATTACATTTGTTCCTGGGTAGATTTCCTTGTGATCCCTACAGAATGTAGTTACCCCACGAACAAACTGTTCTTCAGTCAGGTCTGATAATAGCGTTGTCCATATACTAAGAGTTTCCTTTGTGAGCTTGGATTTGGGGAATGCTGATTCGTATATCTTCAGTCCTCTCCCCATCGTTTGAATAGAGATTGACCCCTTGCTCTTCAGCCCATTCATCGACAACACTTTTAGCTTTTCCATTACCACCTCCCATTGGTTTCTCTACTCTGTTCAGCCAGTTAACCACGAACTTCCTTGTTTTTTTTCGCCCAGGTCTAGCTGATAACCAACTGTCCATCTTCCCAAGCTCTGTATCTATGTTGATACCTTCGTAAGCTGGGTTGTCTTTTAGAGATTGAATGAACTGTTCGTTTGATGATGAAGCAACGGCTCTCTTCTCTGTCTCTAAAGTCTTATATGTCTCTTCTCTGTCTCTACTAGGACTAGCATCTTGCTTGCAACTTGCTAGCGTCTTGCTAGCATCTTGATAGCACTCTATAAACCCATGTATTTCAAGATCTTTTATGTTGCTCTCACTGAACTTGATTGTCATGAAGCGTTTGAGCCAGGTAATATCATAAGGAATCTTGTTGTCGTGCTTAGCAGCTAGCATCCATAGGTATATTGCTAGCAACTTGCTAGCATCATGCAAGCATCCAAACTCATAATCGTCTAGCAAGTGTGTGTATAATTTTATCCAAGGTGGCCTTCTGTTTTTGTAATGCTGAAACTCTTCCCATTTATTAACCTTAATATATTTCATGCTTCCTCCAAGGCATACAAATCCACACGGGCGAGGACGGACACCCGACCAAAGGTTTGCCCCCGTTGACCCCATGTGGATGTGAATATTTTGGAAGTGGTCGGATGTCCATTAGATGAACCTTTCATGTATGTAGTGTTATGTCAATAGATAGTCATCTGTGTCTTGTAATCCTTCTCAAGCTGGGTTGTCTTTTAGAGATTGAATGAACTGTTCGTTTGATGATGAAGCAGTAGCTTTTTTAACGCTCTTATTTAAATCTTTATCTATATCTACATCTACATCTACATCTACATCTGTATCCACTAACGTGCTAACAAGATGTTTACGGGTGTTAACAGTGTTTACAGATTGTTTACTCCTATATACCTTCATGTAATCTTTCATGTATTCGGTACGGTCATGCTGTGTCTGAAGATCCCTGTAGTATTCGTAGTTAACTACCTTCCATCCATAGGTGTCACGAATAGGTACGATTCTTTTGCCTTCAGCTTCACTGTGCCTACTAGAAGCATCTGTTTTCATTAAGAACTGAATGGCTGTAAACAAGTCGTTAATGTTTACGTTAAACTTCCTAGCTAGTGCTGCTACTGTATCATCTACTATGCCATGCTTGTCTGCTGCTGTGACAAAGCACATCCATATATATCTAATCGTGATATCTTCTTCCATGATGGAGCTACCAAAGATGCAGTCGTGGATTTTTCCGTACATGATGCCTCCCTTTTGAGGCGTTAAGTTAACGATGTTTACAGTGATTGTCAATAGATAGTCATCTGTGTCTTGTAATCCTTCTCAAGCTGCTTTCTAGCGCGAGCTACATCCATCGTAGCTGTATACTTGCCGCCTTCCTGGAGCTTTCTCCTTGCCCTTGTAATTGATTCAAAGGAAGGGATCTCCTTCTCATGTGTACGCTTGCACACATCTACAAACGGAGTGCTGCTATCTATGCCATAGTATTTCTTCAACACACAGTAGATGAGCTTCATATCGGAGCTTCTTGTGTCTGTGTTAGTCTTGAGGATCTGCTCTACCTGGCAATGGATGTGTTTCATTTCTCGTCACCTGTGGGCCTTTCATCTGGCTCTTCTCTCGGCATCATTCCCTGCTGTTGATTGATTTCCTCAATGCAGAACATGATCATCTGTCTTGACAGCTCAGCGATTGACATCTTGTTGGACGCAGCATGCTCAGCAAGGAAGATGAATTCACTCATAGGTAAGCGAGTAAGCACACTCTTCATTTGGATTCCACGTTCAACTTTCTTGATCTTGTACATGTATTCTCCTTAGAAAGAATCTTCGTTCTTGGGTTGAGGTTTCGCGTAATCTGTTTTCTCACGAAGGATAATCCAGGCACCAGGCTCGATAGGAAAGTAATCGAACTTCAGACTGTACGACCCGTCCTTGTTCAGAAAGGCAGTACCAATCTGTGTGTTGAAAGACTTCTCCTCGCCTGCCTTGTTCGTGTACTTCTTAACTGCTTGGATGATCATCATGCTCAACCTCCTTTGTGATGTACTCCTTGATGTGTTCCATGATTACTTCGAGAACGAACTGTTCATGGATGTTTCTAAGCTTGGCTTTCGGATCTCTCGTTGCGTTGAAGATAAACTTCTTGATTACCTCAAGCGGAATAGCTTTCTCTACTACGATATCAGCTATTGCTTTATGCAAATCAGATACCTTTGGATCTAAGATAGGTGCAGGAAGAGGAGCTGGAGTAGAGTGAGCATGCTGTACCTGCTTACCACCGAACTGCTCAGGCATATCCTCAATGTCCTGCGTGAACACATCAGAGCATCCTGTAGCAAACAACGTAGCCCCTACAAACGCCCGCTTCTGAGCCATTTTACGCATAGTATTCTTCAGCTTAGCAGGTGTTCGACTCCAGTTACCCTTCTCTTCTGAACATACTGACCCTTCACATTCAGCCATAATTTTCCCTGTAGCCTTATGAATGATCGTGCATTTGTACGTTACCTCGTACCGTACTTCAGCTGGACCCATAGGAGACTCTGTTACTCTCTCCATCTTAGATCCGTAGCCGTACACCTGAAGCAACTTCTCTGCTCCTGGTTTCCAGAGACTAGGCTTCGTACCACACCCTGGAATTACACCGAAGTCATGCCCGTCTCTCATAACATCCTTAACAAACGTCATCTTCTCAGCATGAATCTTCTTCATAGCTTCAGCACCCATCACCATCTTTGGAAGCAACTCGTTCTCGTTCACTGCTTCAACGTCAATCACTTGTAATTCTGTGTCTTTCTTAGGCATACTTACCCCCCTTTAGAAGCATATTGGTTACGCCACTCTGTATTGTTTGCCTGTTCTTTCTGTGTAGCCCAACGACAGTTTTTTTTGTAGTAACCTTTATCGTTATTGATCCTGTCGATTGATTTGCCTTCTGGTCTATCTCCCATATCATCGTAGAAGTTTTGAAAGTCATTCCATTCAGTACAAATTGTTATGCCTCTACCTCCGTAGCGATGATAGGCTTTGTGATTCTTGTTGGTACATCTACATTTCATGGCAAGCCATGATCCGTGTGTTGGAGTATTGCTCATTCCGTGTTTATAGAGGTTGCGTCCGTTATTTTTGCATTGTTCGATCCTATAGCATCCACATGCTACTACCTTACCAGATGTTAGGTGATGTGATCTGATGACTTTCTCTATTCCACAATCACACTTACACAGATAGGCCGAGTCCTTCTTGATGTTAGCTACCCTGTGCAATACTTCTAATCTTCCGAACCTACGACCAGCTAGCTTGTGTGCTTTTCTTCCCATGTGTTCCTCCTTTTGGAGGATATAACCACACTTACCAACTAACGTCAAGCACCCTTTGTACCTGTATAATAGGGGCATATACGAGTATATCCGCACCACGATGGGTCACAGCTCCAGTTATCAGGACTGCATGGAGGAAAGACTTCTTTCTCTTTCGAGGTAAGAAAGATTTCCATGTATCTCCTAATCCTGTCCATCGGAAGCATATCTTCCTCAATGTTCTCAGGACATACCTCAACTCCACTCTTACGAATGATTACTGAATGAACCATGGAGTATGGCTTCTGATTGTGCAGATTGTAGATACCCATCTGCATCAGCTCAGAGACAGACAGTACAGACTTCTTGCTCTTGAACTTAAGGTCTGCATTGTAGTTAGGACAGATGATATCGATGTAGCCCTTGAAGAGTATACCGTCTAGCGTAGGGTTGATCTCTACTTCCACACTCTCAGGCTCAACTGATCTAGCAAACACATGGTACTTCTTAACAGCGTCCTGTCCTGTGTTGCGTGCTTTATCGTATGACATGCGCTCGTCATTCCATTCAACATCATCCTTCACACTGTCGATACTATCGTTAAAGGTATCAACTGTTTGGTCCACATTCCAGGTTTCACCTTTGATCTTCGCTGAAAGCAGGCCGTCCTTGCCATCCCTACTCTTGAGGATGGCATTATGACAGCAAGATCCTCGCGTAAGACCGCCATCAGGTTTGATCTTAAGTCCGAGGTTGTACCTGAGATGATATTGATAAGGACATCTGAGAAACATGCGTAGTTGAGAAAAGCTGATATAGTCCATAGCGTTACCCCCTTCAGCGTCTGAATGTTATATACTTATGTTTTACCACTGTCAATAGAATCTAACAATCTGTACTTATCATTTACATAACATTTGTTAACTGGCGTAATGACTGTCAGTAGATCGTACATTTCTTCAGCTGCCATTAAGATCTTAAAGGTCTTCTCGTCATAAGAAATTATGCTACCCATGTACTTACCTTCATCATTTCTGATGTCTGCCTGAAATTTGGTTTCTGTTTTAACTTCAAGTTTCATGTTTCCCCCTAATTTGTGTAACGTTTGTGTAGAATTGCCAAAGACAGAGCGAGTTTGTTGATAATGCTTTGGTATGCAGCGATGATCTCTATTTTTTCAGAATGTTTGTTTGATAACACGCTCTTCAGATGCTCAAAGCCACTCTGGATGTCTGGAGCCGTTCTATAAAGCCCAATGTATCCATATTGTTTTGCAAACTCTTCAACTTCCCTTGTAATCTCGTCCACTTATGCCCCCTTAGGCTAACTCAGTTTTCCATTCGATTTCGTTGAGGATATGTTTCCTTGCTTCATCTATCGCATCTTCGCATGTCACTGCTGGTATTTCCTCATCGAACAGCTCAACTGTTACTCTGTTAACCACGATGGTTGCTGTAACAGCCCACAACATTTCGTCATCCTCCTCTTCTAGTTCGTCAGGTGTTGCTGTCTTCCAAGCATCGTAACCTGGGAGCTTCTCCATGTAGTTCTCCTTTCTCAGTTAGGACATCTATTAGCTTTTTAGCATGGTGTAGCCGAAGTCTCATCTTAAGTTGCTTTACGACATCAATGTGATGATCGATGGCATCTAAGATGTAAGCCTCTTCAATATCGTAATCTTCCTTATCATTACGCATACTTACCTCCAGGTACCTTCTTGGCACATGCCGCTGTGACACATGCCAAGAAGATGCTTAAGCTGCGATTTCCTTCCAATCCTTCTGTGACAGTTCAAGCACTTTACCACCAATCCTTTCTAATTCTGTTGCATCATCATAGTCTTCGACATCCTGTGATGCCCTTGTGGTAGCGTTAAGCAGACCGAACTGAGTCAGATCACCACCGCTGATGAGGTGCTGCATGATCTGGTTCCCCGTTCCATCTCCAATCCTAAAAGCTTCCTTGAAATTGCTAATGACTTCAACAACATCTGGATTCACAATCGCGTTATCTTTCGTGCCTCTCATGCGATTCGTAAGAGCAATGAACAGATCCTCGTTAAAAGCACCCTTCACAATGTCACGAACCTTGAGCCAAAATGCTTTGTCATCTGCCTGTCGTGCTTCGGTCGTAAGGATACTCATATCAAAGTCAGCTTCCACACCCTTGCCAACGTGATACTTACGCATGCTACGGTCAGCTGAAATCATACCGTTCAAACAGACCAGCCGATAGATCATAGGTTCTACCTTCACTGCACCTGCTCCTACCTCTGAGTTGCTGATAACGATTCCAGCCTGCACTACATCGTTCTGTCCGATAGTTCCGCTGAGCTTAGGCATTGTAGCCTTGATATACATACGAGTTTCAGTCAACGCAGATGATTCAACACTGCAACTATTCTCGTTAAGAATCGGAAGTACCGTCTTAGCCAGGTCGAAGTTATCCAACGGCCTGTAACTACTGGACAACACAGCACGAACTTTATTGTCTAAGGTGCGAATCATACGTTTCTTCTGAGGTTCTTTTCCAAGCCATGTATTTACACTCTCTTCTAAGAGATGCGGAGATTCTTCACGCATCTTGTCGTAATACTTCTTCGGGATTGCCAATGCAGTAGCAAGCTGGCTATGAGCGTGTTCGGTCAAAGGATAATCATCTCAATTCAGGCCAGACAGCACTGGAGAAAGATCTCCTGGATCAGATGCCATGTGGATAGCTGCGCTGTTAGCAATGTAATCCTTCTTTGAAGCTGCTCTATGGTCTAACTGCTGTGCAAGTTCTTGGATACTAAGCTGTTGTTTCATGGTTTCTCCTGTTGTTGGTTGAAGTTCACCAAGATGAGCAGTAATAGTATGA
>Ga0307928_10004932_pt1 | contig 10061 bp, 11 predicted proteins | sample AceLakmetagen232_FD_201815 | JGI IMG/M metagenome (GOLD analysis project Ga0307928, IMG submission 201815) | Saline water microbial communities from Ace Lake, Antarctica - #232 | ecosystem: Environmental > Aquatic > Non-marine Saline and Alkaline > Saline | place: Antarctica: Ace Lake...
TGTTATAGAATCTATTGCACCTTGAATCGTAAGGTAGACACTTCCCACGCCATCATCACCATTTTTAGCTACTACAACTGATTGTTGGTATGAAGGTATATCTGCCAGACTTACTTGATTTGCCCCGGCACCCCAATCAACGGCAAAATCTTGAATATCATCGACCAAAGAATCCCAGTTGATCCCGCCGCTCTGCAGCTCCATATTCTCCACTGAGGTCCAGTTGATCCCTGCGGTCTGCAACTCCATATTCTCCACTGAGGCCCAGTTGATCCCTGCGCTCTGCAGCTCCATATTCTCCACTGAGGTCCAGTTGATCCCCTCTGTCTGCAGCTCCTCGTTGATCACTGAGGCCCAGTTGATGCCTCCTCTCTGCAGCTCCATATTCTCCACTGAGGTCCAGTTAATGCCCTCTGTCTGCAGCTCCTCGTTGATCACAGAGGCCCAGTTGATATCATCGGTCTGTATTTGACCAAAAGTAATTTGCTGACCTGAAAGCTGCGCATAATCCTGACCGGCTATAGTTACAAGCGCTTGATGATTGGTGGCCGTAAGACCGCCAATATTATCATGCGTTATATTTCCCTCAACAAGCGTAAGGAGGAAATAATCTGTCCCAACTAAAGCCGCCGTAAGTAAATGATTAGCAGAATAGATTTTATAAAACTCTAAATCAACCACGGATTTCTGTTTAAATAAACCGACGCCAAGAGATCCCACGTTTGATGCTGTATTAGATTGGCCGCTGGCTCCAATAGTATCATCCAAAGTATCAGCGACCTTCTGCGCTGTGTCATCAGCCGGGGAAAGACTCCCACCGAAATTTGACGTATCCATGCGGACGTCTTCGGCTTTTGGCTTATAGGCGAGCGCCGGCAGGGTACCCGTCAATACCATGCCGACGATGAGACTGGCCGGACAAACCAGTCGAAGGATCTTTTTAAAATTCATCTTATTCAAAGAAAGCTGCAAATTTGTCAATATACGGAAGCCCAGCTGGCGCCACCGGGAAAGAAACCCCTGTTCTGTCTGATAACTCATTATAAGTTACCCCCTTTTCTGCTAATACTCCATTTTTGAAAAGCTGCAATGTACCACCGCGAAACTTAGTCGGGAAAAGAAAAGTCGTTGTCACTCCATCACCTTCAAATGTATATGGCATGTCTACCTCCAATAGAGCAAATTCTGACCATACAGAAAATTGCATTACAACAGCATAACTCTTTGTTTTCTCATCCTCATCATCCTCAACAAACTCTGTGACTAATTGCAAAGATGATGCCTCAGTTAAAGCACGTCTGATCGCTATACCTAACTCTTGGGCCTCAGTATAAGTATCTGCCCAGGCTTTTATCTGAATCCTTAAGAGGTCGAGGTTGCTATCTCCATCAAGGCTATTGACCGGATCCGTTGTAATGACTTGATAAACAGCCGCCGGCAATATTGTCTCAGGTGACTGCTCTAATCTCATGGGAAGAAACCGAGTCGCCATAATATCAATGACATCTTGGTCGGTTGTGATAATAGAATATATTTGTTGTAGAACCATATTATTTTAGTGGTGCAAATTTTCTTATGTTAGATCGAAGTTTATCCTTAATACGTTCAAACGCCACATTTTTCTTTCTTTCAAATGCAGGAACAAGAAAAGGCCGAGCGGCTATATATTTAGTTCCAAATTCATGGAAAAACCAATAAAATGCGTTCCGATTCTTTACGCCTTCTCTTCTTCCTGCTCTAACACCGATGATATAGGACACTCTGAATTTTCCACCCTTGTCTTTTGCCCTCTTGACATAGATCGCTTTTCTTTTAAGCCTTCCTGTGCCTTCTGGCGCCAGGCGTTGGGCTTCTTTCTTAATTACTTGAGCGCCGGCGTTGACAGCTGACCGAAGGGCTTTTCTTGCAACCTTTTCACCTAATCCTCGCAGCTCTTTGTCTAATTCTTTTAAACCAGTTACTCTAACTGCTGGCCCATCAGCCATTTGATACCCCCTCGGAACACATCAGCTGCATCTCAACGTGTTTCTCTTTTGGATCAATAACGCTGTGTATATCCAGGATCCGGGAGCCGTATAATATCCGCATGCCGGCTGTAACGCCTAATAAATACCTGATCCGGACGCGGCTCGTTAATTCAGATTTGATCTGTTCTTGCTGTGCCCAAAACTCTCCGCCCTGCAGCGGCTCTACAGCTGCCCAGACAGGGTGAAATGTATCCCAGGACCTCTGGGGTTCACCTAAATCATTAAACTCCGGGGATGATGCAACTAATTGCTGGATAGTGATTCGTTTATTGAGGCGGCCGGCGGATATCATATACCCATCCCGAGCCGATAAACCGACAGAAGCCTCTCAAGCGTGGGATTTGCCGTCAATATCTTCTCGGTTTGGGCTTCTCTGTTTGCATAAAGATCGCCAACTTGCATAAGCATGGCTAATCTCATCGAATCTGGAAGAGATTTGGAAAGAAGGGGACTATCTCCGGGATCACTATACCCGGACACATATCTTACTTTTATAGCATCGGCCGTTTTAAGCGCCACTGGCCAGGCTCCGACAGGAACAATTTCCCCCGGCTCAGAATCAAGTGATTTATAAAAATCCGTATTTTCTACGAGTGTTTGCTCAACGCCGGATGTATCTTTGTACTTGACGGACGTAAGGCTAACAACCGGCGGCCGTAGGATTATCTGCTGTCTTCCTACCCATGGAAATGGCCCAAGGACTGTCTCTAAGGTCTGGATCCCGATCGCGCGCTCAAGGTAGTCCTCGCACCATTGCCGGGCAGCTGTGATCATGTTCTCGATTTCAGTCGTTTCGGATGCCGGGAAATCTATATGCAAGAAACCTGATACCTCAGATACAGTAATAATTTCTTCCGGTTGTGTAATTATTTTAATTAGCATAACGCGTCCTCAAGATTCACTTTCTTAAAACAATTAAGCGCGGATGTACGTGTGGCATTGATAACTTCAACGCCCGCATCGTACAAATCCCGCGCTAAAGAATCGAAATTTTTTACCCATTTGTTATACGGAGAATGTCTATTCAAAGGCGATGGGTATTCGCCATGCCAATGGCATTTGTTGCCGGTTTTCTGCATATCCATCCCTAGCAGGATGATTTTTGATGCTCCTAATAAATATGCAAGATTCATGGCCTGATAACCTCCATTTTCGCCGGTATGAATTATTTTTTCTTTACCAAGGCCAGGCCCTTTTCTCGCGGCAACATAAGACAGCTTGTATCTATTAGATGAATCTAGATCCTGTGTCCAACAATCGCCTGGAAAAGAGCGCCTGACCTCTTCAATATACTCATCCCACCAAGGGCCGTCACATGCATAAAGAACATCGGCCCATTGGGCCATTCTAAAAGATGTATTTATGGTTAGGACGTTTACGGTTTTTTCTTTGCGCGTTTTCTTCTGGCCGGCTTCACGCCAGGCCCGGACTTTTTCACAATCCTCTTTGGTAAGACTAGACCCGCTTGCGATGATGACCCAGCTCCCTGTCGACCGCCGGCGGGAGGAGTAAAATCCAGCGGATCTTGCCCCTCCCTAGTAGCGGCCGTCTTAACCTTAGGAGAAACTTCTGGTTTCACCAACTTAACGAATCCATGGGTAATGAATGCCTGCGCTTGCAGATCACTAGCTTCTAGGACCCGGCCGGCATGCACATTCCCAAATTGAGCGCTAATAAAAAACCTTTGAGCTATTACCTTTGGCATAATCTCCCTCAATTACGTTAAAATTAAAGAGTCAAATCGCCATAACGAACAGCCGCCGGCACATACCCAGCCAACGCGGCACGCTTTTCAGCGCGGATTGTGATGAGATTCTTCTGGAAATTCGTATCATCACTTTCGCTCATTTGGACAGTTGTCTCTTCTCGAAGCCAATATTGGAATGCAATATCAAAATCTGCAATCAATACTTTGCCAGCTGTCATGCTATTTGTGACGATAACTGGAAGGCCCCAAAGGAACGGCCCAAGCGCTGATCTTGGATCCCCGATAATATAAAGATTGTTGCTATCTTTGGATCTTTCGATTGCTCCCCAGTCAGTAGGATTCAAGATGATGGCAGATGCTTGATAATCTGCGCTATCGATCAGATATTTGACCCTATTGATTGTATCCAGCGCCGTATCTCCACTTATAGGCGTAAACGTTGTGAAGTTAGGGGCAATCGTCATGCCGACGAGATTCTGCACAACACCGTCACCAGAAACCAGCTGCTGATCTTCACGTCGATCAACACCATATCGCAAGCGCGTATCAACATAAGACATGAGCGCAGGGGCATCATTGCGAATTTGTGAAGTAACCTTTAACCAATGCGCGATCGTTACGACCGGCGTATTGGCTAACTCAAAAGTCAATACACTTTCTGGCTTTGTTGCGGCTCCTGCTGTTTCAGCTGCATTGTTCGTCCAAGCTAATTCCCGGGTAAACTCAACCAAGTTACTGACCGTGGTCCCTGAGGGAAGGATATCTCGAACGCGCAATCGACGAAATGCACCAGGAATGATTCCAGGAATGCGCTGCGTCTGCACAATCGTATCATTGTTGGCTGGCGGTGAACCACTCTGTCCGCCGATCGTGTTATTTTGAATGACCATCTTAAAGGAATTATGCTTTCCAGCCGCAAAATCCTTATATAGATCACTCTCAATAACCAACATGCCAAGAGATTTTGGCTCTAACTTGCTAGACTTAACACCGGCAACAAGTTTCTGTTCGGCCTCAACAAGTCTGTCCGAGATTTCGGTGACTTGATTTGCGATCTTCTCAGCTTTCTCAACGATTGTTTTGACCTCTGCAGAATTTTCGTCAAGACCTTTTTTCTGTGTTTCTATCTGCGCCTTAACCAGATCCTTAATAGCTTGATCGGCCTCAGCTTGGGTTTGCTTAAACTCCTCAAAACCCGTTTTTAAATCTTGTAAAATTGTTTCTGGTGGCATATTAATCCCCCTTCATAATGGTTAATAATTCTTGAGCTTGATTTTTTAAGGAATTGGGATCACCCGCAACTCCATCGATGGCATCACGCTCACCGATCGCTGCCTTTAAAATTTCTTCCCGCTCTTTTCTCGAAATTCCCCTCTTGCCGAGTGCGGCTTCAATAGTTCTCCTGGCCTCTGCCTTTGTTTTCTTATCTTTGCTACCCTTATCTACCGTTTTTGTCGGCATTAACTTCTCTGCAAAACCTTTATCAACAGCTTCTTTGCCATTCAGCCAGGTATCATTGTCCAACATTTCGACAATTTCCGCACGGTCTAGGCCGGTTTTGCCCTCGAAAATATCCGCTAAAGCTCCGTCAAAACTCTCAAAATCATCAGCCGCTTTCCTGAATTCAGCCTTATTCCCGCAGAGACAACCCCAAACATTGTGAATCATAATGAATCCGATCTTTGATATCAGGATCTCATCACTGGCCATAGCGATGACAGCTGCAGCCGATGCCGCCATGCCTGGGATCTTAACAGTGACTTTACCTTCATATTCGGCTAACAAATTATAGATTGTTGCTCCTTCAAAAAAGCTACCACCCGGGGAGTTTATCGATACTGTTATATCGTTTCCGTCTGCCGCTTTAAGCAAGCTGGCCATTTTCTTAGACGTAAATCCTTCGCTAAAGAAGCTGCTGCCAATAGTCTCATAGATCGTTATCGTTTCACTATCATCGTCTGCAGCTCTCACATCTTCCTGCCAACGCGCGAAAATTTCTTTCTCGATCCTGTTTTCAATATTTGAAAAATCTAAAACATTCAACAATGGAAGCTTTATTATTTTCATTGGTTTTCTCCTTTGGTACTCCCGAGTGGGACGACTTGCTGTTGGATTCTTAATATATCGCCGCCAGGATAATCAATAAGCCCTTCCTTTTTCCGGCATTCATTAATAGTCTTAACCCCACTTGCGATCGCTGTCTTATATGCTGTATATCTCTTGCTCTCATCACCACGAAGCAACTGATCAAAATCAAATACAGGGATGATCTTCCGTCGATCTTCGGGCTTCAAAAGCCAATTAGTTATGCCGGCTTCAATACGTTCAACATACGGCCTAAGTCCTAGCTTGTAAAACCCGTTAATGATCTGCTCAATCCCGGATCCCCAAACGGTCGAGGCGGATGTATCGTTGATCAACACCGAAGGAACATTGAAAAACCTGGCGATATCTTCCGTCTGGAAACGTCGTGTCTCGAGGAATTGAACATCCCGGGGATTCATGGATATAGGCGCGTACGTCGCGCCGGCTTCAAGAATTTTTAGCGCATCATCGCCACCTTCAACAAGATCACTAAAATTTGCCCGGATGGCTTCCCTCTGAGGTCCTTTCAAAACTTTATCGATCATCAAGACACCGGATTGTTTAAAATTATTATTTGCGATCTTATTCACCCGGTCTTCGGCGCTGATCTGAACGCCCATGCTATTTCTCGCATACTCTAAAGGAGATAAGCCCATCACCCCATTGCTAAACAACATATTGTGCCACATATTTTCTTTTGCAATTATAGTCCTATCCCTGCCTGAGCTGTATACGTATGTAACATTCCCTACGTTGTCGAGATCTACTGCGACCTGGGGAGACATATACGGCATTAAGGAGATCACTTCGCCTCCTGGGGTCCTATCTATTCGATGATATGAGTTGCCATGCAGCGCATATTGATACATCAACGTCTCAAAAAATTCGACATTTGTCTGATATCTATTAGGTTTCTTAGTCAAAAGATGAAGCAGTGGATGATCAAACACTTGCTTGAGTGCTCCACCGGCTTGCACTTCAAAAAATTCTAACGGAAGGCCTGCGACAGTCTCTGCCAATAATCGAACACACGCAAAAACCGTACTGATTTGCATTGCTGTGTCCGGGGTTACGGCTCTCGCTGTTAATCTCCCGCCGGCCGGCGCACCAATCTGCTGTCCTGGCGTACGCGTCGAAGTCCCCCACCCCCTAAAAGACAATATGCTTTTCCAGATTGACAACTTTACCTCCATAAAAAAAGGAACACTTCGTGCGCAATACGCTGAAGTGTCCCTTTATTTAGTTAGCGGAACAATTTTATTAACTACCTTAGTCTATTGAATTATCCAAGAAGTGTCAACAATTTTCTATTATTTTAATGTGAGAGGGTTTTCGAGGAAGCCATCAAAGTCTTCATCTTCTTCTAATGGAATGATTCCACGGATCGCCATTAATAATGCAGTCATATCATCGATCTTGTCTGCGCTTTTCTTTTTATCCGGGGCAGTATTCATGTTTTGATCGTATCGGGGGACCAGGTTAGAAGCGCACCAGGTCAACACCGGATCCCCGGCATGTCTGAATCGGCCTGCAATATAAGCTTCTTCAAAAAATTTCATGCAAGGATGATATGATTTAGGTCCTTGAATAAATGGTATCATTTCGATATCCTGATTGGACAACTTATTCGCCAACTGAGCTGCGTTCCAAGTATCAAACGAAATATCAACTAAATTAAAATTCTCGTTCACTTCGATTACCTTTTTAAAAACGATATCATAATCCGTGACCTGTCCTGGCGTTTCAATAATATGGCCAGATTGAACCCAGGCTGTATATGGAACAAGATTTCTTTGTTTGCGGAGTTCTATTGTTGTCTCGGGTACCCAGCGCCATCCATGCGTATAAATAATGTTGTCGATAAGCCACACAAGCCTGAAGGATGTCAGGTCCCGGGTGCTTGCAAGATCTAAAGCGCCGGAACAGGGCTCGCCTTTCAGGAAGTCAAGGTCGATTTCGCCGCGACATTTCTTCCATTTATTAAGATCTATCCATCCCTTCACCGTTGAGCTTTGCCGGTTTACTCTCTTAATTAAAAATTCAGCATGCCGGCCAGGCATAGCCTTTGCTTCCTTGGCGTCCTTCTTAAGAGCTTTTAAAAGAATATCGTTTTCCTCGAGAAGCGGATTTGCTTTAATCCATACCTTGGGATCAAACTCATCGTCGTCTTCATCGATACAATACAGCATAGGCAAAAAATGATCAGCCTTAATAATCCCTTCAAGAACATTCTGTGCAAATTTCCTAAGCTCAGGCCATGGCCCTGGCGTTTCATAGCCTTCAGTTGTTGTATAAAGAAATAACGGATTCTTCCGGGCGCCGGCAGCGGATTGGATAACATTTAATAAGTCGTGTGTTCTGTGCGCATGAATTTCATCAAGGATGCTGCAGGAAGGATTGAGACCGTCTTGTGTTGATGCCTTAGCGTTGATTGCTTTCATTAAACCGCCATTACTATAGCAAGCAACGGCCCTGGTGAATGGATGCAAATCAAATGCTTCGCGGAGATCCGGTGTTCGTTCTACCATACGCCTGGCCACATTAAAGACGATTCGCGCTTGATCACCGGTTGTAGCTGCTGAGATCGTTTGCGGTCCGTTCTCGTTTTCCATAGTCAAACAATAAAGGCCGACCGTCGCGGCCAGTGTGCTCTTTGCGTTCTTCCTTGCTACGGCAAAAAGCGCAGATGAAAATCTTCGGGATCCGTCATGATTGCGGAAGCCGAAAAGATTAACAATAAAAAAAACTTGGAAATCTATTAACTCAATATTCGGAGTATCCCATGTACCTTCAACATGGGGCAGGTTAGATATAAACTCGCATGCATTGGCGGCCTCGTTTTCATCAAAAATAAAAGGCGGGTTATTATTCCCCGCCGTTTTAAGATCGCCCAGGTACCTCTGGCACGCCAAGCGGATCCATTTGCCATACTTATGTCTACTCTTTTTTGATGTTGCGGCCTTTGCGTATCTTTGTGTTTTTTGTGTCCATTCGTTCATCTTTTATCTTCTTCAATTTCTCGAAAGCATTAACCTTTCTTTTTACTGTAGAGCTGCCGTCTGACTCTAATCGCGATCTTGCGGCCGGCGTCATGCCCAGCTGCGCGGCGTATGTTACCATATCAGCCTGCGCGCGGCGGCTAACAGTGATTAAAGGATTTACAGTATAACTATTATTGACCTTTAGAATTAGAGCGCCTAGCTTATTCTCTTTCTGCACGATCTGGATCTCTCTTTCTGCAGCTACCCATCGCGCATAAGAACAACAGAACGCGGCCAATACAGGACCGTCAATAATCTGCAGCACCCTTACTGAATTTAATAGTTCGATAGTCTTTTTCCAAATTGCCTTCTCTTCCCTGGACAAATGTCGTGGCCGGGACGGCGGTGTCGCATATCTCTGCTGTGTGCCCACGTTATTTTGTGTCATCGGCAAGTTTCCAGACATAACTTTTAAAAAAGGCTTCTTTGGTATCGGCCCTCTCTTCCCCATATCATTCCTTACCGTTAATCTTTACGGCCTTTTTGCCGGTATATTCTTCCCACCGCTTAATTATAACATCACAATACAAAGGATCGATTTCCATGCCATGGCAAATACGATTGGTCTTTTCGCATGCGATCATGGTTGATCCGGATCCTAGAAATAGATCGAGAACGATCTGGCCGCGTTTGCTGCTATTAAGGACCGCTTCTGTGATCATGGCAACCGGTTTCATTGTTGGATGTATAGCTGACCGAACCGGTTTATCATAACGCCAAATATCTGTGATCTGTTTTTTACGTTTAACCTGGCCCTCTACCTTCCCCTTCAGTTTAACTTCAAATCCATGGAAACATATTTTCGTATATCCATCCTCGAATTTTGTCTTTACCTTTTTTAGGCTTTCCCAGACATTCGGAATAGCCCTGTCTTTTATAAAATAATGATTGATCGTTCCCTTGGGCCATCCATACATAATTGCTTCGTATGTTTGTTGATAATCTTTTCTGCCAAGAGTAAAATTATTTTTAACCCATATTACAAAATCCTGCCAATGTCCACCATTCTCCTCAAATGCTTTCTTAATTGTGTCCATTTCAATTGTAGACATGCAAATATAAATACCTCCGATACAGAATTCGTTAATATTCCTACATATTTCCGATAGAAATTCAAAATATAAGCCTCCATCCATTTGATCATTAATCATTGGCTCTCTATCATTCTCTCCTTTTTGGCTCATCCCTCCATGATAATCC